>OKVI01000743.1_pt1 | contig 17407 bp, 14 predicted proteins | sample 1607001 | NCBI WGS metagenome assembly OKVI01 (sample SAMN03281018, study PRJEB24777) | human gut metagenome | isolation source: fecal sample PR128 from 1 month old male Malay infant, vaginal delivered...
GGCCGGCGACGACGGCGGCGACGAGACCGGAGCCTCCCAGGTGCTCGGCGGGGATCGAGGCGATGAAGGGCATCGCGAAGGAGAAGACCGTATCGGCCGAGGGCTCCTTGATGAGGGCACGCAGACGCACGCCGACCTCGCCGACGACCCATCCGATGCCGGCGGCGATACCGAGGGCGATCGCGACCTTGCCGATGAGCAGGCCCGGGTTGAGGGCGTGTTCGTCGGCGGCCAGGCCGGCACTCATCGCTGCGGAGAGCACAACCAGCGAGGTCGCGTCGTTAAAGAGCCCCTCGCCTTCGAGGACCGTGATGATGCGGTGGGAGACGCCCGAGCGTTTCGCGATCGAGACGGCGACCGCGTCCGTCGGCGACAGGACCGCGCCCAGCGCAACGCCCCAGGGCAGGGAGATCGCGGGGACCAGCCAGTTGATAACAAAGCCAACCGCGAAGGCGGAGAGGAACACGAGGGGAATCGCGAGCATCGCGACGGCCTGCATCTCGCGCCGGAAGTCCATGGTCGGCATACGCACGGCCGCCGAGAACAGCAGGGGCGGCAGCACCATCTCGAGGATGATGTTCGGCTCAATCTCGATGGCCCCCACCTGCGGCAGGAACCCGATCACCAGGCCAACGACCAGCAGGATCAGGGGGGATGCCACGCCCACCTTCGGGGCGATGAATTGGCAGGCCACGATGATGAGCATTCCGGCCACGGCGATAAGAAGGGGGTCCACAGATCAATTGTATTGCGAGCAACCCCGCCAGCGCCATCGCTATCTCGCCACAGCGGCTACGCGCGCCGCGAACTCGCGCGGAGCACCACACCCCACCCACCTGCCCTCTACACCTTCCCCAAATGTCAAACAGGTCCAGACGAGCAGAACACGTTGTACCATGAACGCATCGGTTCAAGGAGGTTCTGATGACCGGTTACGAACACTCGTCGGGGTACACCTACGGCACGGATGCCGTCCCCACGTCTCCGCTCACACTCGATGATCTACGCCAGATTGAAGCCGCCGCGCATGTCCAGCCCGGTGACGCAGAGCTGCTCTCACGAGCAGAGCCCATCCTAGCGCCGCATGCCATGGAAATGGTCGACACATGGCGTGGGATTCTGGCTCAAAAGACATACCTAGCAGCCCATTCCGCGCACCCGGGCGGAGAGCCGAACCCCGAGTACGCACAGGCGTCGAAGCCGCGATTCGCCCAGTGGATTATCGACATGTGCACGCGCGAGCGGGATCAGGCGTGGTTGGACTACCAGTACCTGATCGGAGCACGGCATATGTCTGCAGCGAAGAACGCGGCGGATAGGGCGGACTCGACGCCATTCGTGCCCCTGCGCTATGTGCTCGCTTTTATCGCTCCGACTGTGGAGGTCGGCCACCGTCTCCTTGCAGAAGGCTTCGAGGGCGAGGAACTGAGCGCCGTCCGCGATGCCTGGACTCGCGCGGTCACCGTCGCCGTGACAGTGTGGGCGTATGCCTATCGAGATCACCCCGAGCAGTTCTGATCCGGCACTCGCCTGCTACGTCTCCCCCATCGGCCGCCTGACGCTGGCCGCGCGGGACGGTGCACTCGTTGGCCTGTGGGTGAGCGGGCAGCGTTTCTTCGGTCGCCCCTACGGCATCGACGAGGCCGTGGCTCGCTCCACGGTCGATCTGACCTCGCCCGATTCTCGGGAGGCTGTCCGAGCGGCGGCAGAGTGGGACGAGGCCAACGCACACGTTCTCGGCAAGGCGGCGGCGTGGCTCGACGGATACTTCGCGGGCGAGGCACCCTCCCCCGCTTGCGTCCCCCTCGCGTCCGTGGGCACGGACTTCCAGAGGCGTGTGTGGGCGGCGATGGACGCTATCCCCCACGGCGCGACGCGCACGTACGGGCAGATCGCGGCCACGCTGCGGGGCGCAGGCATCCCCGCGTCGGCCCAGGCGGTCGGCGGAGCGGTGGGACGTAATCCCTTGCTGCTCATCCGTCCCTGCCACCGGGTCGTGGCGGCCAGCGGCCCCGGCGGATACGCGGCCGGAGGGGACGCGAAAGCCTGGCTGCTTGCGCACGAGGCGGCCACGGCCTCGTCGGCCAGCTGACTCAGCACTTCGCCCGGTCGGCCTCGATCGCCTGCTCGACCAGGGCCTCGTCGACGGGCAGAGCCTCGCGGGCGTACGCGGCGGCATCGTCCTGGGTATCGGCGATCTGCTCGGCGATCGAGTTGGCCTCGCGGCGCAGCTCGGCGCCGTCAACGACCGAGGCTTGGGCGAGAGTGCGGGCTTGGGCGCGGTGCTCGTCCGTGTACTCCAGATCGTCGGCGTGCTTGCGCACGAGGACGCGGATGAGCTTGCGGCGCAGGTTCTCTTCGCGCAGGACGGCGGAGCGCTCGCGCAGCCAGCCGACCGCGAGGACGACGAGGAGGGCGACGCCCAGCCAGCCGATGATCGGATACATGCCGCCGATGAGCTTCTTGAAGCCCATGAGCGAGGCCGCGTAGCCCACCGCGACGACGCCGACGAGGACGATGCGCATGCGGGTGGTCTCCCCGCCCGAGAAACGGCGCGCCGTCGAGTAGAACAGCGAAAAGACCGTGTTGTAGATGAGCGCGAAAATGATGAGCGTGTAGACGAAGGCGAAGGCCGGGTGGATCGAGCGCGCGATCTCGAGAGCGGGAACGTTCACGTCCCAGACGCGGTCCATGTTCAGGTACAGGCACAGGGCGTCCGCGCCGATGACGAGGGCGATGATGGTGCCACCCACGCGCCCGGCGCGGCGTGCCTCGCCGATGCGCAGCACCGAGCCGCCAAGCACGAAGGCCATGGCGATGCCGTTGACCACGCACAGCGCGAAGTAGTTGATCGTGGAGAGCCACAGTTTGGGCAGCGCCGGGGTGACCTGGGTGGCGGCGGCGTTCAGCTCGGCGACGCCCGGGTGCGGTGTGGCCAGCGAGTAGATGGTGAGGATCGTGATCGCGACGATGATCATGGGCGTAAACACGCCGATCACCTTCATGATCCGATCAAAGTCGAGGAAGGCCGTGAGAACGACGATCACCGCGCACAGGGCGCTGCCCGCCCACGCGGGCAGGCCGAACTGTTGCTCGAGGTTCGCGCCCGCCCCCGCGAGCATCACGAAGCCCATCGCGAAGCCTGAGAAGACCAGCACGACGTCGATGACGCGGCGCAGCGCCGGGTGGGTGATGCGTTCGAAGACCTCGTCGTGGTGGCCGGATCGGTAGTAGGAGCCGAGCTGGAGCGCAACCACGCCGAAGATGACGTTGAGGACGCCCAGGGCCGCGATGCCGATCAGGCCCTTCGCGCCAAAGGACAGGAAGTACTGGAGCAGGTCCTGGCCGGATGCCAGGCCCGCGCCGATGATGACTCCCACGTATGCGAAGGCGACAGAGAGGTACTTCTTGGACATAGGGTCCTTCCGATTGCGAACGTTTCACGAGGCCGGGGCCTCGTTCCTGGGCGAGCGCGACGCAACGGGGATGGATCCGGTCGCCGCGGGGCGAGCCGACGGGATCTGGCCGGTTGCGGGGAACAACCCTTCTTCGGATGCTTGGGCCGGTCCTTCGGCCTTCGTACGCGCGGAAGCGAGCGAATAGATGCGCGCAGAAATGGGGCCTGTAGACGCATCTGGTTCGGTGGCCTCGGGTTCTTCTTCGCTGGCGATCGCAGCGAAGTACTCGGCTTCCTCGTCCACCTCGTCGTCCAAGTCCAAGTCGATCTGCTGACGCTTGCCGCGCACAGCGTTGAGCTGATCGAGGATCGCCTCGCGGTTACGCAGATCCTCCTCGTCTGGATCAAGGGCGGGAGTAGACGTCGTACGCGGCAGGGGAGTGAAGATCGACGCCGTCGGGGACGCGGATACCTGCTCGGTCAGCCACTGCGCCTCCTGGTCGATGGCCTCGAGGGCCCCGGAATTCGACAGATGCCAGTGTGCAGCGTGCTCTGCTGCGCCCTGCACGAACGTGACGATAATCTGCCAGGGCTCTCCGGCCTCGCGCGTGGCAGCCCACTCCAGGGAGGTGGGATCAACGCCACGAGCCGCCAGACGATCAACGACAAGATCGCCCATCGTCGGACCGCCTTCACCGATGCGAACGGCGCGCGCACGGGTGAGCGCATAGTCCTTTTCCGCCTGAACGGGGGCCTCAAAGCGCTCCACGGCGCTGACTTCCATCCCGTGCTCGGAAGCGATTTCCGCAGGAGTGGCACCCGCACGCAGCAGTGCCTGAATGTCGCGAGGAGCCAAGGTGGGACGAGCGGGGGCAAGCTCCACTCGCGGACGGTCACGGCGCGTCGCACCGCGGAGCTCGTCCGAGATCAACACCGAGTAGCGTTCACCCTGGGCATCGGTGAGCACCAGGGACTCGCCATCGGCGCTGGTCCCGAGCAATTCGAGCTCAATCATCACTTCCTCCTCATACGTCTAGGTCGAATCGTCTCAAATAATGCAGAGAATGTCGCGTAGCTGGGCGCGTGTCACACATACGATGGCACATTCCTCTCACAAGTGTTATCCTCCCTGCGCATAGACCACTCGCGCAAACCGGCTCGAGAGGCGAAAGGGGAGAACCATGGCAACCGATTACGATGCGCCGCGCAAGAACGAAGACGAGGTCGCAGAGGACTCGATCGAAGAGCTGAAGTCCCGTCGCAACGACGCCGGCTCCGCTGAGATTGAGGAAGACGAGAACGAGGCCGCCGAGAATTTTGAACTTCCCGGCGCTGACCTGTCAAAGGAAGAACTGACCGTTCACGTCGTTCCCCGTCAAGAAGACGAGTTCACCTGCTCGCAGTGCTTCCTCGTGCACCACGCGTCGCAGCTCGACCACGTGGACGCCAGCGGCGCTCCCGTGTGCACCGAGTGCGCGATGTGAGGTAGGACGATGTTCGGACGCAAGAAGAAGACTGCAGAAGACGACATCGAAGAGGTTGAGGTCCTGCCTCGCCTCAGCGACGAAGACGCGGAGATCTGGAGCGAGCCCGGCCCTCGCAACTACGGTGAGGTCGACGCCTCCGAAGGCTACGTCGACATGGGATCCATCCTGTTCCCGGCGGTTCAGGGCATGCAGCTGCGCACGCAGGTCGCTGACGACGGTACGACCGTCCTGCAGATCCTGGTCGTGCTCGGTAGCTCCGGCATCCAGATGAGCGTCGCCGCCGCGCCCCGATCCGGAGGCGTGTGGGAGGAGCTGCGCGAAGAAATCCGCAAGGGTTTCGAAGAGCAGGGCGCCAAGGTCGCCGACTATCCGACACGCTACGGAGACGAGCTGCTCGTCGATATGCCGATGCAGATGCCCGATGGTCGTTCTGCGACCTCCCGCATGCGTATCATCGGTCGCGAAGGCGACCGATGGTTCGCGCGTATCGATATCCTCGGCCCGGCTGCCGCGAACGCCGACGCCGGCGTCGAGATCGAGAAGGTCATCGATCGCATTATCGTGCGACGCGATGACCACCCGCGCACGCGCCTGGAGCTGCTTCCGGTGCACCTGCCCGCGGGTGCTCAGGAGGCCTGACATGGCATCGTGGATCGCTCGGGTCGGCGCCGCGCTCGGCCTCGATAAGGATGCGCGTTCTCTGGACGCAGCTCTCGACGAGGACTCGGCGCGCGCCGCCCGCGGGGTCACGCCTATCCGCGACGTGACGGACCGCTCGCACGTGCTCGTCTTCGGCACGCTCCTCGGCATGACCTACCCGCCCGAGGAAGGCACTCAGCGGGTGCTCGTCGCCACGCTCTACGACGGCACCGACACTCTGGAGCTGCGCTGGCCTGGGCGCACGTCCATCCCCGGGCTCAGCGTCGGCCAGCGCCTCGAAGTTGAGGGCACTGTCGGGCGTACGGGGGACCGCCTCGTGATTATCAATCCCCTGTATCGCGTCATCGCAGGGGAAGGCTGATGCCCACTCCGCGTTGGATGGACCAGGCAACCTCCGAGGACTTCTCCTGGTCAGACGCGCTCGGAGGTACGCGCGGAGTCATCGAGGCGACGGCTCCCGGCCTTGTTTTCGTGATCGTCTTCGTCGCAACCCGCGCCCTCGTGCCGACACTGGTAGCGGCGTCGTGCGTGGCGTTGCTCGCCTGTGTGCTCCGGCTTGTCCAGAGACAGGGGCTCCAGCAGGCCCTCTCGGGGCTGTTCGGCGTCGCCATCGGCGTCATTTTTGCCGCGGCCACGGGACGCGGGGAGAATTACTTCGCGTGGGGCATTGCCACGAACGTGGCCATGGCCCTCGCCTTCGCCCTGTCCGTCCTGCTCAGGCGAGGCCTCGTCGCCCAGTTCTACGGGCCACTGACGGGCCTGGCTAAGGGATGGCAGTCCGACCCGGCACGCGCGGACCTCGCGCGCAGGTGCAACCTACTCACGTGGATGTGGGCGGGAATCTTCGCGGCGCGTGTCGCAGTCCAGGCCCCTCTCTGGCTCGGTGGCCAGGTCGCGGCGCTCGGTATCGCCAAGCTGGCCCTTGGCCTCCCGCTCTTCGCCCTGGGCGCCTGGGCCACCTGGTGGGGGCTGCGCGGCTACTCCTCGTCCTCGGAGGATGCCTCGGACTCAGGAGAAGCGACCAACTGACGAAGCTTCGTCAGCTCCTCGGCATCCGCATCGGGGACGAGCAGGAGTAGCTCGTCCGCGGCCTCGAACACGTCATCGGCGCTCGGAGTGATCGGACGGCCATCGCGCAGGAGCGCAGCTAGCACCGAGCGCGCAGGCAACTCGAGGGAGTGGACGCGCTTGCCGACGACCGGAGAATCGTCCGGCAGGATGAGAGCGTGCATGGACACGGCAGCGGTATTGAAAGAGAACAGGCGCACCGGGATACCCACCGACACAGCCTCTTCGACGAGAGACGTCATGATGCGCGGCGTCGACACCGACACATCCACACCCCATGCCTGATCAAAGAGCCACTCGTTCTTCGGGTTGTTCAGGCGGGCAACGACGCGAGGAACCGCAAACTCCGTTTTGGCCAGCAGAGAGATGACCAGGTTCGCCTTGTCGTCCCCCGTGGCGGCAACCATCACGTCGGCCTCGGCCACGCCAGCGTCGCGCAGGGCGTCGGGCGAGCACGCATCTGCGAGCACCCAGTCAGCGTCAGCGACCGAGGAAATACGCAGCTTTTCGGGCATGTTGTCGATCAGGGTAATGTCGTGACCGTGAGCGAGGAGCTCCAGGGCAACGCTGCGCCCGACCGAACCGGCTCCAGCAATGACGATCTTCATGCTCACTCCTCCGTCTTGGGCGGGCTGGCCAGCTGATCGCGCAGCGCGGCCGTATCCGTCCCATTGATCGCAAAGTACAGTTGGTCGTGCTCCTGAACGACCAGGTCAGGCGATGCCGTGCGAATCGACCCCAGGCGCGAGGTGAATGCAATCCGGCACCCCGTCAGCTCCTCGACGAGCTGGAAGCTCAGCCCATACCAGGGCGCAGAGGGCGTTGCGTTGACGAGAGCGACCTCACCGGTCGGATGTGACCAGATCAGTGAGGCATCCGGCGGCAGCAGGCGACGCAGGACCGAGTCCGCGGTGCGCTGGACAGACGCAACAGTGGGAATGCCGAGGCGCTCATACAGGTAGGCGCGAGTCGGGTCATAGATGCGCGCAACCACGTGTTCAACGTGAAAAACCTCACGAGCGACGCGCGCGGCAATAATGTTCGAGTTATCACCCGATGAGACTGCCGCAAACGCATACGCCTCCTTGATGTTCGCTTGACGCAGGCAGTCACGGTCCATGCCCACGCCCGTCACGCGACGGCCGGAAAAGTCCGGTGACAGGCGAGAGAAAGCCTTGGAATCCTGGTCAATAACCGCCACGGAATGACCCGCAGCGTCCAACGTCGATGCAAGGCGAGCGCCGACGCGCCCGCAACCCATGATCACAAAGTGCACGACTACCAAAGTACTCCGGTCCCCGCGTAATAGCCATGCGTGAAGTTTCGGCGTTCCCATGCTCGGCGAGGTGGACTAGGCTTGTTATTCGTGACGAACTTGTTGGCCTACGCAAAGCGCGTGCTCATCGGACGCCCGATGCGATCGGACGCGATGGGCCACCAGCTTCTCCCCAAACGTATTGCTCTGCCGATCTTCGCGTCGGATGCGCTCTCGTCGGTCGCCTACGCGCCCGATGAAGTCCTCCTGACGCTTGCGCTCGCCGGATCCATGGCCGCCCTTCAGTCGGTCTGGGTGGGCGTTGTTGTTGCTCTCGTGTTGGCTGTCGTGGTCGCGTCCTACCGCCAGACGGTTCACGCCTACCCCTCAGGTGGCGGCGACTACGAGGTTGTGACCACGAACTTGGGTCGGTCGTGGGGGCTCCTCGTCGCCTCGGCCTTGTTGGTCGACTACATCCTCACCGTTGCCGTCTCGATTTCGTCGGGCGCCAACTACATCACGACGGCAGTCCCCGCGCTCCTCGGCCACGAGGTTCCCATCGCGGTGGCGCTCGTCATTATTCTGGCGACTCTGAACCTGCGCGGCACACGCGAGGCCGGTGGCGCGTTTGCCGTGCCCACCTACCTGTACATGGGCGCGATCGGCCTCATGGTCGTCGTCGGTTTCGCGAAGATGGCAACCGGGCACCTGGGTGCGGCTCCGACGGCCGCCTACGAGCTCGTTGCTGCCCCCGCTCACGCGGACGGCCTCGCCGGACTCGCGGGCGCTTTCCTCCTTATGCGCGCCTTCTCGTCGGGTTGCGCGGCCCTCACCGGCGTCGAGGCGATCTCTAACGGCGTGCCGATGTTCCGCCGCCCCAAGTCGCGCAACGCGGCCACCACGCTGGCGATGCTGGGCCTTATCGCGGCTTCGATGATGATCTCGATCCTCGTGCTGGCCCGTGCGACCGGTGTGAAAATCGTCGACGACGCGGCGAGCCAGTTGACCTATCAGGGCACGCCCGTCCCGGAGAAAACGCCGATCGACCCGGCGATCTCTCAGATTGCGTCGGCCGTTTTCGGACAAGGGTCGGTCCTGTTCATTGTGATCACCGTCGTCACCGGCTTCATCCTGGTTCTCGCCGGTAACACGGCGTTTAACGGATTCCCGACGCTGGCCTCGGTCCTGTCGCGTGATTCTTTCCTGCCTCACCAGATGGTGCGCCGCGGCGACCGCCTGTCGTATTCGAACGGCATCGTCGTTCTGACCATCGCGGCGATCGCGCTCATCGTCGGCTTCCAGGCACAGACGACACGCCTGATCCAGCTCTATGTCGTCGGCGTCTTTATTTCCTTCACGCTCTCGCAGCTGGGCATGATCAAGCACTGGAACAAGCAGTTGCGTTCGCGTCAGTCTGGTCAGGAGCGTATGGCCGTTCTGCGCTCGCGCGCCGTCAATATCGTTGGCTTCATGATGACGGGCATCGTGCTCCTCATCGTGCTGGCCACGAAGTTCACGCACGGCGCGTGGATCACGTTGCTCATGATCGCCATTGCTTTTGGCGTCCAGATTTCGATTCACCACCACTATGAAACCGTTCGCACGCAGCTGCGTGTGGACGACTGGAACGCTCGGCGTGCGCTGCCCACTCGCGTGCGCGCCCTCGTGCTCGTCTCCTCGCTGTCACGCCCCGCGATGCGTGCGATCGCGGCTGCTCGCGCGTCGTCACCAACGTCGATCGAGCTCGTGTCCGTCGTCGCGGACGATGAGGAAGAAAACAAGATTCTGCGCCAGTGGAAGGCCTCCGGTGTTCCCGTGCCTCTGACGCTCCTGTCAGCGCCCTACCGTGACATCGCATCGGTGATCTTGCAGTACGTGCGGGGGCGTCGTCGCTCGATGCCCACCGAGATGCTGGTGGTCTACATGCCCCAGTTCCTCGTCACCCACTGGTGGGAGAACTTCGTGCACAACCAGTCCGCGCTCCGCCTGCGCGCCGCGCTCCTGGGTGTCCCCGGGGTGGTGATTACCATCGTTCCGTGGCAGCTGGGCGAGGACGACGTCGTTGAGGGACGCCAGCGTGTCAACGACCCGTTCTTACGTGTCGGAGCACCGGCACCGAGTGAGTCGAATCCCCGCACTGAACAGCCCGGCGACGCCAGCGCCGATGCTACCGCCGAGGAGAGCGCATGAGTCCCCGTCCGTCCCGTCGCCGTCCCTCCCCGCGTCGACGCCCCGTCTCCGCGCAGCCACGGGAGGGGATTGGCGAGATTCTCGAGCTGACGGTCGGGGAACCCGCTCACGGTGGAGCGTGCGTCGCCCGCGACGAGAGCGGGCGTGTTGTCTTCGTGCGCCACTCGGCGCCCGGCGAGGTAGTCCGTGCGCGCGTGAGTGCCGTCCAGAAGAAGCTCGCATGGGCGGATGCCGTGGAGGTTCTTGAGCCGTCACCTGATCGCGTCGAGTCCGTCTGGCCCCAGGCGGGTCCGGGTGGCGTTGGCGGCGGCGAGCTCGCTCACCTGACTCCGGGTGCTCAGCGTGATTGGAAGTCTCGCGTGATCGCCGGGCAGCTGCGCCGCGTGGGCGGCGAGGCCCTGGCCGAAGCCGTGGATGCCCTCGGGGGAGTGCGCGTCGCACCTGCGCCCGGCGACGAGGATCCGAACGATCCGCTGACCGGTCGCCGCTCGCGCATCGATGTTGTCATCGACGCGGATGGCCGTGCTGGTATGCACGAGTTTCGCGGCCGCCGAGTGATTGCGCTCGATGATATGCCGCTGGCTGTTCCCGCGATCCGTGAGCTCGGCCTGTTCGACGCGGATTCGCCGTGGCGTCGCCTGTGGAAGCCGGGGGACCGTGTGCGCGCTGTGGCCCCGTCCGGTGGCGATCCCGTCGTTTTGATCGGTGATGACACGTACGCCGCTGACGGCGTGCGTATTGACGCCGACGTCTTGCGTTGGAACGTGCCCGTCGGCTCCGGCGTCGAGTCGTACTACGTGCGCCCCTCCGGTTTTTGGCAGACGCACGTTCGCGGCGCCGAGGTGCTTGCGAACGCTGTGCGTGCTGCTGCGTTCGGTTCGGACGAGGCGGGGGCTGGCCGTGCGGTCATGGAACTCTACTCGGGGGCTGGCCTGTTCTCCGTGCCGCTCGCGCGCGCTCTTGGTGAGACGGGACGTATGGTGACGCTTGAGGGCGACGAGGCCGCTGTGCGTGACGCGGGCGAGAATCTCGCAGCCTTCGATTGGGTGGACGCGTTCGCTGGCAACGTGGATCGCGAGGGTATTGTCGACCTGGCCGGCCAGCTCTGCGCTGTGCCCGACGTGGTCGTGGCGGATCCGCCACGCGCCGGCGCCGGTGCCGAGGTGTGCGAGGCGATCGCCGCCACGGGCGCTCCTCGCGTCGTCCTGGTCTCGTGTGACCCCGCAGCGGGCGCGCGTGACCTGCGCGCCCTCACCGAGGCCGGATACGAGCTCGAATCACTGCAGGCGTGGGACCTCTTCCCCCACACCCACCACGTCGAGACGGTGTCGGTTCTGAGCCGCTAGCGGGTCTTCCTGCGCTCTAGCATGCGCGAGCCCCACGACGTCTGCGTGCGCGCCTCGATTGCGCGGCGCTGATCGCGGTACATGCGATCCACCAGGTCGCGTTCGGATACCCAGCCGACGACACGGCGATCTCCGTCTACGACTGGTAGGGACTGCAAGCCGGTACGCCGCAGTGCCCCGAGAACCTCGGACGGGGGAGCGGAGGCGGCCACGGCCTCGTCGATGAGAGGCAAATCCGCCAGGGGAGCATCCAGAGAACCATCCTCCTGCGTGAGCTCAGCCAGGCGCAACGAGGACACGAGGCCGACGAAACGCCCTTTGTCGGACACGACGGGCAGAACCGTCTCCCTCGTGCGGCGCAGGGCAGCGATGGCGGAGGCAGCGCTCGTGGTCGATGCCAGTGTCTCGGGGGCCTCCATCATCCACTCGGACGCCGCGCGGGTACCCAGCAGAGTGCCGTCGACCGGGTCGTCAAGCACGTCACCGCGGCGGCGCAGTTTCTCTGTGTAGATCGTCGCGCGCGTGAGGAAACGCGACGCACCCGTCGCGATCACGACCGCGAGCATCATCGGCAGAATCAGCGAGAACTGGCCGGTCATCTCCACGATGATGAGAACGGCCGTCATGGGGGCACGTGCGGCGCCCGCGAAAGCGGCACCCATGCCGACCACGGCAAAAACACCGATGGGAGAATCCGACAGCGGAGAGACAATGTTTCCGAAGGCCGCGCCAGCCATCGCACCGATGAAGAGCGTGGGCGCGAAGACGCCGCCCGAACCGCCCATCCCGATCGTGAACGACGTGTAGACGGCGCGCCCCAGCATGAGGGCGAGAAGGAATGCGATTGAGAAGTTTCCGGCGATCGCCTCCTCCTCCAGCGGATACCCCGAACCGTACATGTACGGGAACGCCACGAGAGCGACGCCGAGGGCGAGACCGAGGACACCCGGACGCGCCCACTCAGGCAGGTGCGTGCGTGCCCACACCCAGTCAATCGCGTCCTCTGAGGCATACAGGAGCTTCGAGAAGCCCAAGCCGCACAGGCCAGCAACGAGGCCGAGAACAGCAACCCACCACATGTCCGACATCGACGCGAACGTCAGGTTGTCGGCGACGTGCACGACCATCTCATCGCCCTGCAGGATGCGCGCAACCACCGACGACGTGACGGCGGAGAGGACGACGAAACCAAAGGTTTCGGCCGTGAATTCGACGAGAATAACCTCAAGAGCGAAGACGGCACCCGCGAGAGGCGCATGGAATGTGGCCGCGATGCCAGCCGCCGAGCCGCACGAGGCCAGCAAGACCACGCGGGAGACGGGCATATGCAGCCACGAGGCAATGGTGGAACCCAGCGACGCTCCGACCTGAACGATCGGGCCCTCGCGGCCAGCGGATCCGCCCGAGCCGATAGTCAGTGCCGACGCAATGATCTTCACGATCGCAACGCGCCCCGGGATGCGCCCACCCTTACGACGCACAGCGAGCATCACCTCGGGGATGCCATGGCCCTTCGCAGAAGGGGCGAAGCGCTGGATCAGCGGTCCGTACAGGAAACCAGCGATAGCGGGGGAGAGGAGGAGAAAGAGCCAAGGTGCCCACCCCCAGACGCCGTGCGACTGACCGATGTGGGTCGTGTACTCGTCGAAACCTGTCGACACCCAGGTCCATGCGCGGATCGCAAGGTTAAACAGGACGGCTGCTGCGCCGACGACGCCGCCAACGAGTGCAGCGGCGACGCCGAGCAGGGAACGATGCGCGGCGACCGTCTGGCCGACGCGTAAGCGAGTCCCCGCAGCCGGTTCCTCTGGCTGCGGGGACTGTACTGTGTGTGTCACAGGTTTGCGATCTCCACGTGAATGGGGGCGTCAATGGCGATGCCCCAGATGGTCCGGTAGAAGGACAGCTCCGACTGCCATGCATCCTTGATGTTGATGGCCGAGCGGAAGCGGTGTCCCTCACCCTGATAGAGCTTGAGGGCAACAGCATTGCCGTTCGCCCGCAGCGCCTCGTACATTTCCTGGGCCTGCGAGGCGGGGACCACCGGGTCTGCGGTGCCCTGCAGGAGCATGAGAGGCGCCTTAATGTCGGACACTCGGTTGATCGGCGAGCGCTGCGCCCACACCGGATCCGACCTGTCGTCCGTACCGAGCAGAATGCCATCGTAGTGCGACTCAAACTTGTGGCTGGTTTCAGCCAGCTTCGCCAGGTCTGCGATGCCCGAGAAGGAAGCGCCGGCGGTGAACACGTCAGAGGATGCCAGCGCGTTGAGCACGGTGAAGCCACCGGAGGAACGGCCGCGGATCGCGATCCGCTTGGGATCGACGCGCCCCAGATCAACGAGGTATTGGGCGCCGTCAATGCAGTCCTGAACGTCCATGACGCCCCAGTTGCCGTTCAGACGCTGACGGTAGGGACGCCCGAAGGAGGTCGAACCGCGGAAATTCACGTCCAGAACAGCAAATCCACGGCTGGTCCAGTACTGGAACGGCACCTGCAGGCCGGGGCGTGCAGCCTCGGTCGGGCCGCCGTGCACGTTCACGATGAGGGGCGGAAGCTCACCCTCAGGGGCGGTGAAATCAGGGTTCACGGGCGCGTAGTAGAAGCCGTGAGCCTCCTCGCCGTCCGAGGTCTTCCACGTCAGCATCTCGGCCGTGGAGACGAGGGCGGTCGGGACCTCGGCCTCTGAGGAAGGACGCAGTACCTTGGTCTTGCCACGCGATACTTCGATGATGGCGGGCGTGTGGGTGGCGGAGTCGGCAAGGAAAACGACGCGACCATCAGCGGCTGCCACGTTACCGATGGGCCACCAACCGGTCGCCCACTCTTCGGCCATGCCGTTGTCGATACGCACAGTTCCGATGTGCCAGACCTGGTCCTCAGCCCACGAACACACGAGGTAGTCGTTGTCGTAGTTATCGTAGGAGTGCAGGCCGAGCTGCCAGTGCGGGTGCGAGAATGCGCGATGTCCGGGGTGCAACGCACGGGTGCGCAGCCGCGAGGTCCACGCGTTTGCGTCCTCGCCTTCCTTCCACACGAAGCCCTGGGTGCGGTACAGGTTTGCCCAGCCGGAGGAATCATCCACGTGGATCAGGTCACCGTCAAGGGTCCAACGTGGCTCGTAGACGCACACGCCCGGGCGATCCACCAGGACAACCTCCTGGTCGATGGTTCCCTCGAAGGTCAGGGAGGCGACGCGCAGCTGAGAATACGTCCACGGCATGTTCGGGTGGTTCCAGGTGATCCACGCGATCTTTGTGCCGTCCGGGGACACCGTGGGTGCCTGCGCGAAGTCGGTGCCCTCGAACACCGTGATGATTGCGCTGTCATCGCGCGCGGCGGACCCATCGAGCGGAATGGCGACGATCTTGTTCACGGGCTCGCCCGGAGCTGAGTGGTCCTCGGCGACCGCGTACACGAGTTCGCGCACGTCGGCGATCCAGAAGTCGCCGTAACGGACCTTCGACAGGGTCGTGAGCGGGCGCACGACGCGGCGCGGATCGGCCGTATCAAAGGCGTACACGCGGCCATCGGTCTGATCGGAGAAGACGATGACGCCATGGTGAACGGCATACGCCTTACCGCCGTACTCGTGCACGCGTGTGCCGACGTCGGGCAGGCGAGAACCATCGATCAGGGGCAGAACTTCGCCCGTCTCACCCGTTGCACGACGGCGCAGCAGCGTGCCGCGACCGCCCTGGAGTGGATGTCCTTCAACCCAGTAGGTATCGGGTCCATCGACACGAACCTGGGAGAGCGTGACCGAACGGGCGGTGAAGGAATCGCCCGAAATGGGGGACTCCCACAGGCCGTGGGGTGCGACGGTGACGGACATAGTGCCTCCTTAAGCGGTACGGCGAGCCAACAGTGTCTATCTTAGTGCGCGTGCTTGTCGCCTGCGCGGGTCGAAGGTAGCTGACATGCACTTTGATCTGTAGGTGAGACGCTTGGGCAACTACACTGGTTGCTATGTCTGGAACACGAGAGTCGCGCGACCTGCTGTCGCGCTGCAGCGCACCGCGTGAGCTGCGTCGCCTGGAACGCGAGCAGCTGGACGATTTGGCGGCGGAAATTCGCGCGTTCCTGATTGACAACGTGTCGCGCACGGGTGGGCACCTTGGTCCCAATCTGGGTGTCGTTGAGCTAACGATCGGTTTGCACAGGGTGTTCCGGTCCCCGCAGGACACGATTGTGTTCGATACGGGTCACCAGGCTTACGTGCACAAGCTGTTGACGGGCCGTCAGGATTTTTCATCGCTGCGCTGCCCGGGCGGACTGTCCGGCTACCCGTCGCGCGCCGAATCTGAGCATGACGTCGTTGAGTCTTCGCACGCGTCCGCGTCGATCGCGTGGGTGGATGGTATTTCGCGGGAAAAGCACCGCCGGGGTGACCGTACGTGGACTGTCGGTGTGATCGGCGATGGCGCGCTGACCGGCGGCCTCGCGTGGGAGGCGCTCAACAACATTGCGACGGCGAAGAATCGTCGCATCGTGATTGTGGTGAACGACAATGGGCGCTCGTATGCGCCGACGATCGGTGGACTCGCCGATCATCTTGATGCCTTGCGTACCTCCGCTGGTTACGAGAAGGCGCTTGCCTGGGGAAAACAGCATCTCCTCAGTCACGGCACGCCCGGCCGCGCGGCCTACGACGCGTTGCACGGCCTGAAGGCGGGTATCAAGGACGCTCTCATTCCCCAGGTGATGTTCGAAGACCTGGGCCTGAAATACATTGGGCCTGTCAACGGGCATGACATTTCTGCGGTGGAGACTGCGCTTCGCCGGGCGCGTTCTCTGAGCGAGCCCGTTCTCGTCCATATGATCACGGAGAAGGGGCGCGGATACACTCCCGCAGAGGAAGATATAGCGGATCGCTTCCACGCCGTAGGACCGATCCACCCGGAGACTGGCCTGCCCGTCGCTCCTGAGCGTTTTGGCTGGACCGGAGTGTTCGCCGATGAGATTTGCGCTCAGGCGGCTACGCGCGACGATATCGTCGGCATTACCGCGGCGATGATGCGCCCGGTCGGTTTGGGTCCGATGCACGAGGCCTACCCGGGTCGCGTGATCGACGTCGGCATCGCCGAGGCCGAGGCCGTGGCTTCCGCAGCTGGCATGGCCTACGAGGGTGCGCATCCCGTGGTCGCGCTCTATGCGACGTTCTTGAACCGTGGCTTCGACCAGCTCCTCATGGATGTTGCTCTCCATCGTGCGGGAGTGACGCTCGTGCTCGATCGCGCCGGCGTCACGGGTGCGGACGGCGCGTCGCATAACGGCGTGTGGGATATTGCCATGTGTTCCCTGATCCCGGGCCTGCGTCTGGCCGCGCCCCGTGATGAGGATACGCTGCGTTGCCGCGTGCGTGAGGCGCTCGACGTTGACGATGCGATAGGTCTGCGGCTGCTTGACCTGCATCTCCACCCGCGCCTTCTCGTCGAGCTTGGCCAGATCGGCCTCGCGCCAGGCGGTATGCATCTCTTCGAGCATGCCCGGCACTTCGGTCGGCCGGTCGAGGAATTCGCGCAGCGCCTTGATCTGCTCGTCGGCCGGGCTGGCGTCCATCACATCGAGCTGGTGGTCCATGCTCTCCAGCCCGGTCGCGCCCTTGCCGGCTTCGGCGGCCTGACGCATCAAATATTGGTCCAGGCCCAGCTGCGGGCTGAAGCCCAGCGACTGCGACACGCCCAGCACCAGCGACAGGTTCACGAACCACGGCTCCAGCGCATCGACCTGGCTCAGCGAACGGCCGTTCTTGGCCAGCACCCGGTTGAGCTTCTCGCGCAGGTCCGCCGGCAGGGTCTGGCTGAGGGTGCGGCCGTCGTCGTAGCGCGCGCGCTGCAGGAAGCGCTGGCCGACGCTGGGGTCGAACATTTCTTCCGGCGCGACTTCGAACACCAGCTTGTCGGACGCGGCGAAGGCGCGGTCGATGTCGGGCGAGAGCGGGTAATCGTCAGCGCGCAGCAGATGGAACGAGCCCAGCAGGAACACCGCGTTGTCGGCGTCC
>OKVI01000759.1_pt1 | contig 17001 bp, 9 predicted proteins | sample 1607001 | NCBI WGS metagenome assembly OKVI01 (sample SAMN03281018, study PRJEB24777) | human gut metagenome | isolation source: fecal sample PR128 from 1 month old male Malay infant, vaginal delivered...
CTCTTTACTGCTGGTGCATTTGGCTTAGTCATCGCAAATAATGCCTCGATATCTGGTGCCGAGGGAGGCTGCCAAGCCGAAGTTGGTTCCGCCTCTGCTATGGCTGCAGCCGCTATTACAATGGCTGCTGGTGGAACACCCTTCCAAGCTAGCCAAGCCATTTGCTTTGTACTAAAAAATATGTTGGGACTCATTTGTGACCCCGTAGCTGGATTAGTCGAAGTCCCTTGTGTCAAACGTAATGCCATGGGTGCAAGCTTTGCCCTAGTCGCTGCCGACATGGCTTTGGCAGGTATCACATCTGCCATTCCAGTAGACCAAGTTGTTGACGCGATGTATCAGGTCGGTTCAGCTATGCCAACTGCCTTTCGTGAAACTGCTGAAGGTGGCTTAGCAACAACTCCGAAAGGAAAAGCACTCGCAAAAGAAATCTTTGGTTGATTTTTTAGAATAAATCATAACCACCCGTCAAACGGGTGGTTTGTCCCAGGGCTATAAGCCCAAATTACCAGCCAGCGCCTAAAGACGCTGGCTTTCACGTTGTTCAAGCCTTATTGCTCTTGACTCGTCACTTGCCTCTTAAAGAGGCTTTAGTATTACTTACCGTTATTCCTAAAGAGATTTTCATATTCTTTTACGTTTAATTTGTCCAAAGAGATATCATGCTTCTCTTGTTCCTGAATATATTTCTTAATTGTGGCTTCATTAAGCCCTGCTGTACTCACATAATAACCTTCCGCCCAGAAATGCCGATTTCCAAACTTTTACTTGAGATTGGCGTGTTTATCAAACATCATTAATGCACTTTTACCTTTCAAATATCCCATAAAACTAGCTATACTCATTCGTGGTGGAATACTTACTAATATGTGTACATGATCTGGCATTAAGTGACCTTCTATTATTTCAACGCCTTTATAACTACACAAGCGATAAAATATTTCGCCTAAACTACTTCGATATTGATTATAGATGACTTTTCGTCTATACTTAGGGGTGAACACAATGTGATAGAACAGTGCCACTTTGTGTGCGATAAACTATGAGCCTTTTGTGCCATATTTTTCTCCTTTCGCTTTACAATTGGCTTGAACACCTTTATTGTATCGCGTTTGGAGTTTTTTGTTATAACGGTATAACCTTCGACGCGCACCCACATAGCGGGTGTTTTTTTGGGGCTCTATAATTTCTGTAGTGGGTAAAACCACTGTAGAGATTATGGAGCTTTTTGAATGCAGACAAAAAGTCCCATAAGAACTATAATGAAAAGCAACCAAACCATCATTAGGAAGAACTTATGAGACTTATTAAGAATACCACAGAACTAATCGGAATTAAAGACCAAAATATCATTATTTCACTTGTTTTTGAAACTGACACTCATATCGAGATTCAAGCAAAACTGGATTATCCTGCACCATCATGTCCTCACTGCCATGGAAAGATGATCAAGTACGACTTTCAAAAAACTTCTAAAATTCCTCTTCTCGAACAAGCGGGAACGCCGACACTACTACGTCTGAAAAAACGTCGTTTCCAGTGCAAAAGTTGTAAGAGAGTAACGGTGGCTGAGACATCTATCGTTGAGAAAAACTGCCAAATCTCTAATCTGGTCCGACAAAAGGTTACACAACTCCTAACTGAGAAGGTGTCACTAACTGATATTGCCAGAAGACTTCATGTGTCGACGTCCACTGTCTATCGTAAGCTTGACCAGTTCACTTTCAAGAAACATTATGACAAACTCCCAGCTATAATGTCCTGGGATGAGTTTGGGTTCAAGAAAGGTGACTTGGCTTTTATCGCTCAAAACTATGAGACCAACGAGCTCATAACCATCCTTGATAATCGTCGCCAAACTACTATACGAAACTACTTTTTGAAGTATCCATTGAAAGCTCGACAAAAGGTGCAGTTTATCACGATGGATATGTCTGGGGCTTATATTCCACTAGCCAAAAAACTTTTCCCAAACGCTAAAATCGTTCTTGATCGTTTCCACATTATCCAGCACCTTGGTAGAGCATTTTTAAAGACTAGAATTGCAACCATGAACCAGTTCGATAAGAAGTCACTACCCTATCGAGCCTTGAAAAATCATTGGCGACTTTTCCAAAAGGACAGCCGTAAACTATCTCTCAACTCTTTTTATTCAAAGACTTTCCGCCAAACTTTAGCACCACATGAAGTTGTTGAGAAGACATTGAATTTCTCAGAGGAACTCGCTAATTATTCTAACCTCTATCAGCTTTTACTTTTTCACTTTCAGGAAAAAAGAGTGGATGATTTTTTTGAACTCATAGAGGAGAATATAAGCAAGGTCAACCATTACTTCAAAATAGTCTTTAGGACTTTTCTTAGACACAAACAATACATCAAAAACGCACTAGAAACACAGTACTCAAATGCAAAATTGGAGGGGACCAATAAGCTTATCAAAGATATTAAACGTCTGGGCTTCAGTTTTAGAAATTTTATCAACTTTAAGAAGCGTGTCTTCATCACTCTAAACATACATAAAAAGAGGACCTATCCGGTCCTCTCAAGATGTTAGCTTTTCGTCACCCACTACAGTTGACAAGAAGCCGATTTAAACTAGATCGTTTATTATTTACAATTTACACTTCTTTATTTGTATTTTTACGGTGTTTTCCGATATATAGGATACCAAATAAAGACATTATTGCCATACCCACAGTAGTGAGAATTGAAGATTCGTCACCAGTTGATGGCAATTTATTTGCATCTTTAGCCACACGTGAGCCAACAGATGTTTCGCCAGCATTTACAGAACCAGTGTTAGGAAGTTCTTTCTTATCTTCTGCTTTCACAGCTGTAGTATCAGAATTTTCACGCGGTGAATTTCCAGGTGTTACAACTTTAGCTGGGATTGGGAAATCAGGAGCTGTTTTTTCAGGTCTTGATGGCGCTGGATTTTTTTTATTTGATTCAGGTAATTTACCTTCATTTAATTTTGATAAATCAAACTCAGGTTTTTCTTCAGTAGTAGCTGCTTCAGCAGCATTCACGCCTCCGTTGAACTCTGGAACTTCGTTAACAGCAGCTTCTACAAAATTTGCTCCACCTTTGAACTCAGGAAGTTCAGGTTGAATAAGAGCTTCACCTTTTGAAGATTCTACCTTATTTTCTGCTGGTGCTTCACCTTCCGGTTTAGCTGGCTCAGTTGGAGGTGTTGTATCATTCACTCCGCCGTTGAATTCTGGATTATTAGGTTGGGTAGGAGCATTGTCATCATTTACTCCACCATTGAACTCTGGAGTTGCTGGTGTTGTGGGCGCTTCTTCATCGTTTACTCCACCTGTGAATTCAGGTTTTTCTTCAGCTGTTGGAGCATCAGCAGGATTTACCCCACCATTGAATTCTGGAGCATTAGGAACCGTTGGAACCTCATCCGCTTCCTTAGCAGGCTCAGTAGTTGCTTCATCATCATTTACGCCACCACTGAAGTCTTTAGGTTCTTCGCCTTTAGGAACTTCTTTTAAGTTTTCGATATAACCTAAAGTTGCGTTGTAATCGTCAGTTAGTTCATCAATTGCATCTTTGTAAGCTTTTACTGCTTCGTTAACTTCGTCGAATTTAGCTTGAGCTTCATCAGCGGCAGTTTTAGCAGAAGCAACAGCAGCTTCTAATCTAGTTACAGCATCTTGTAATCCATCTTGGATAGATTGTTCAGCATTATTTTTCTTAGCTGTTTCAAGAGCAGCTTTAGCTTTTTCTAAAGTTTCTTTTTGTTTATCTAATACAGCATTTTTTCCTTCTACTGCTTTAGCTTTTTCAGTAGCATCAGCTTTATCTTTATCAGCTACTTTAGTTAATTTTTCAATTTTTTCAGCTATATCATCAGCGATATCTTGAAGTTTTTTAACGATTGGTTTAGAAGCTTCTTTGTTGTAAGCAGCGTCTAATTTTTCTTTATCAGCAGCTGGAAGCTCAGATAGATCTTTACCTTCTTGTTTTGTAGCACCGATTTCGTCAGCTTGAGGATCTTGATCTTTATTAGCTTCAGCAGTCGCATTTTGATTTTCTAATTCTTTAAGAACATCTCCTGCAGTTAAGTCGCCTTTTTCAACTGCAGCTAAAATATCTTCTTTACCTAATGCTTTTTTAGCTTCTTCTTTATTTGTAATATTAGCATCAGCATCGATATCTTTTTCAAATTGATCTAATGCATCTTTAAGAGCAGTTCTAGTTTCAGATTCTTCTTTTTTAAGTTCTTCAACTTTTGCTTTAGCTTTGTCTGCTTCTGCTTTGGCTTTAGTCAATTCAGCTTCTGCGTCAGCTTTAGCTTTATCGGCTTCATCTTTTTTAGTTTGAGCAGCTTTTACATCTTCAGCTTCTTTAGTAGCTTTAGCTGTAGCTTCTTCAACTTTTTTAGCTTCTTCAGCAACTTTTTTCTCTAATTCAGCAACCTTAGCATCCGCTTCTGCTTTGGCTTCAGCAGCTTTTTCAGCTTCTGTTTTTTCTGCTGGTTTAGCTGGTTCTTCTTCTTTTGGCTTAGCTGGTTCGCTAGCTTCTTTTTCTTTAGCAGCTTTTACTTCTTCTAGAGTTTTGTTGTACTCATCAGTAAGTTTGTTAAGTTCTTCAGCGTAAGCTTGAGTATCAGAAGCAGCTTTATCGAATGCATCTTGTGCAGCATCTTTAGCTTTTTCGATAGCTTTAACAGCTTTATCTAATGAAGCAACGATTTCAGCATCAGAACCATTATCTTGAGCTGATTTTAATGCTTCTTTGGCTTCTTTTAATGTATCTTCTTGTTTTTTAAGAACTTACGCTTTTTTATCTTCTTCAGCTTTTAATGCATCAGCATCTTCTTTAAGCGCATCAACATTTTCACCTAAATCATCAGCTTTATCTTGAAGTTTTTCTGATGCTGGACGAGCAGCATCTGCTTTTTCAGCTTTTTCGATTCCAGCTTTAACGTCTTCTGGAAGTTGATCTTTAGATTTAGCTTCAGCTGGAGTTGTTGATGTATTACCAGCAGTATTACTGTCGTTTTCTAATTCTTTAAGAAGATCACCAGCTTTTAAATCACCAGATTCAATAGCTTTTAATAATCCTTCTTTGTCAACTAATTCTTTAGCAGCTTTTTTAGCAGCTTCTTTATTAGTAATTTTTGGATCATTTGCGATTGATTCTTCTAATTGATCTAAAGCTTTTGATAGAGCATCTTTAGAATCAGCTTCTTCTTTCTTAGCATCTTCTTCTTTTTTAGCTTCTTCTTTAGCTTTAGCGTCAGCTTCAGCAGCTTTTTGTTTAGCAGCTGCTAATTCATCATCTGCAGTTTTTTTAGCTTCTTCAGCTTTAGTTTTTGCAGCATTAGCGTCAGCAGCTTCTTTTGTCTCAGCTTCTAGTTTAGTGTTTGCTTCGTTAGCTGCAGTAGTAGTTGTGTCTACTTTTGCTTGAGCTTCAGTAACTGTTTCTTCAGCTTTTTTAGCATCATCTTCAGCTTTTTTAATTTCTGGACTTGTAACTTCTGATTTAGGAGTTGCAGTAGCTCCAGCGTCTGCAGGCTGAGTAGCCTCAGAATTTTCAGCAGAGTTAGTGGTGCTATTTGAATTTGTTGCTGAAGTATCAGTTGTGCCGGCTGGTTGGGATGAAGCAGTAGTTGTATTGGTAGATTCATCAGCTTTTACAACTGACGGTTGAGATGCAGCAAGCGCAGCACCTAAAACAGCTACACTAGCCAAGCTTGTTAAAATGATTTTCTTTCTATTCATTTTGAAATCCCTTTCATAAAATCATATTCGGGTTCATTATAACGCTTTCTAAAAAGATAATCAAGTAATAGTTATTTTATTTATACAATTATATACTTATGTTAATTTTCAAATACACCTCTCATAGCAGAAAAAGAAAGCCCGTTTTATAAGCTTTCTTTTCATTATTTACATTTTCGATGGTAAATTTTACACTTTTAAACCCACTCACCGTTGGCATTTACTGTATAACCATTGATTGTAGTGCTTACTGCAAGGGCTCCTGAACTATAAGCATAGTACCATTTACCATCTACTTGGAACCAACAGGTCTTCATAGCGCCTGAATTATCAAGATAATACCAACTACCACCTTGTTTCAACCAACCAGTTTTCATTCCATCTTCTTTAGAGAAATAATGTTTCCCATCAACAGTAATATCACCCGTTAGACGAACACCTTCTTTGACATAGTAAGTTTTATCATCGATTTTAACAAAACCAGTTTTCTTCTCACCATCTTCTACAAAATAATAAGTCTTATCAGCAACTTTTACAAAGCCTAACTTTTTAACACCATCTTTTTCATCTATAGCTTTGTCTTAATCTTGATCTTTTTTCTTTAATCCAAGAAACGCACCTAAGGTAAACATTATTCCGGCAACTAATGACATGAAGACTTCACTAACTGTTCCGGTTTTTGGCAACCTATCATTGTTAGTAGTTGATTTACTATCAATATTGGTATGTTTATTATCTATGTTCTCTGGTTCATTAAGATAAACTTCCTTCTTATTTTCAAAGTTTTTATCATTTTCATCAGGAACTGTAGCTGTGACATCCTTAGTTGAATCAGATTTGTGTGAATGATTTTCTCTTTGTAAATCCTCCTTTTTGTAATTTTCATCTAACTGACTATGATTTGCTTGCACCTTATCTTTCTTTTTCGATACATCAAAAGTAGGTTTATTTTCCTCCTCCTTTTTCTCCTCTATTTTCTTGAATACAGGTTTTATAAGGGTATCTTTTGATACATTAATAACATAGCCAGCGTCTTTTTTCCCTTCGACACCAGAAATTTCCCAGCCATCAAATTGATATCCTTTTTCTAATTCACCCTTATAGACAGGTAAAATGAAATCTTCTTCCGACACTATCGTTGAACTCATTTCTTTTCCATTTTGAATGGTCACAGTTACCGTATGAGGTTTTAGTTCGCTTACCTCTCCCGTATCTTTGTTTAAAATGAATTCTTTTACGGTTGTATTTCTTGCAAAATCTTTTACAACAATCTTAATGTTTAGTGTCTTATCTGTTAGTTGTTTAATATCATCAAATGATTTATATTCTTTTCCATTTACATAAATATGTTTGTCTTGAATCTCACCATCGAATCCATTATTTCTTTTATCATTGATATTAAAGACTACAGATTTTCCGTCAGCATATTCAATACTAGTATTTCCCTTAGGATCAATGTTTACTTCTGGTTTAACATTATCATATAAAAATTGATAGTGTACTCCAACCGCTTTCGCATTCAAATCGCTATAGCCAGTTTGAAGATAAACATTTCCATCCATATCTGTTACCTTATCTGGGAATCCGTTTGCTTTATAGTCTTTCATTCCCCAGTCCATGATGTCACCGTCTTTAACATTAAGCTTAATATTAAAATCTCTAGTGTTATCAATGTGTAAATCTCCGTAGATTAAATAATTATCTACAACCGATTCATTAACTCTCAACTCCCAGTTAAAACCACCCTTATCAGAAATCTTACCTCTTAAATAAAATTCTGGATTTCGTACATAAATTTTATTAGATTTAGATGGATTAAAGTAGTTCTTGTCCATTGAAAGATTTACTGGTTTTGCATCAATAAATAACATAGAGCCATCTTCTTTTATAGCTTCTACGTTGGACTCATCCTCCCCATGATACTCTTTAGCATCTTTACCAAATAATACCAGTTTAGAAGAATCTGTTACAAGATTTCCATCTTTATCGATTGCCTCCCCTTTATCGTTCATTTTAAATCTAAACACTTGATACCTTACAATGTTAAAGCCGTCCAAAGCCGACATTAATACGGATTGAGTACTTCTTCCATCTTCAACATTTCTACTATCAGCATAAATTATTTTTTCTGAAAGGACTCTTAGATTAGGATTGGCCTTTTGTATTTTTGCTATATCTTCCTTGCTATAGACTCCATTTCCTTCTAACATATCCGTTTTTCCAGGATTGTAGGTAGTCACTTTTAGTGCATAGCCTTTTCTCAGAATGATATTATCCTTTAATAGATATTGTTGTTTTTCTGAATCAGAATAGATTTTACCAGATTCCATTTCAGTTAAATTATTTGGTTTATTCTTTGAAAGATCTCCTTCTCCTAATTCTATTACATTCCCATAACTTGATGCATACGGATATTCTGTCTTAGTTTCCTTATTTTTTTCAGGCATTCTAATCTTCGTTTCGGCTTTTATCTGATCATCATCTTTAACAAAGAATCTCATATCTCCTGCAAAAGCTAATCCATCCACAATATCATTAATATTAGCGTATAAATCAAATGTCATCGTTTTTGAGTGGGAATCATACTTGGTCGTTTTGATTTCTATCGATTTATATTTATTACCATAATATACCTTGGCATTTTTAGAAACATTACTTATCTTTCCAAGAATTTCAAAGTGTCCATCTTTAGATGGGCTTAGAACACCATAAATTTTTGATTTTATTTCGTCAAGTTTTTCAGTTTCATATTCTAAGGCACTACCATCGTCATAAGCAATGATATTTCCCTTATCATCGTATTTATAATCGTATTCTTCTGTTCTCTTACCAGTTTCACTTGTAAAGTCATCAACTTCTCTAAATTTCTTTTTAATGAGTTTCTTCAAGTCTTTACTTTCAAACTCTCTAATTGTTGAAATAGTTTTATGAATAGTCAAGCTAGATTTTTCTTCGATAGACTCTTCATTGTCTTGATGATTTTCTTCCTCAGTTGTATCTTTTTTAAGACTATCCTCTTTTCTATTTTCTAAATTTTTAAATTTAGATTCGGAAATCTCGCCAAGCTTTTGGTATTTAGATGAATCTTGATCAGGATCTACTAGATAATAGGAAATCATCCCCTTTTCATCAGCATGATCAGCAAATTTAATTCTATGAATCTTTGTAAAATTGCTAGATCCATCTAATGCAATGACTTCAATGATTTTTCCTCTTAAATCTCCCGCACCATTAATTTCATAAATGGTATTTCCGTCTTTGTCAAGTTTTCTATTTCTTCCTTGACCCTCACCTGCATAAGTTACTTCAAGATTTTTTTCAACCTCTCCGTCTTCATTAACAAGAGCGGCGCCAGCATACCAAACTTCGTTGGCAATCTCATCAAATTTTTCAGGATGTTCTTTTTGATCTCTCGCAAATAGGGTTTCATTCTTATACTGATCTTTTACCTTATGATAAGTATCCTTTGTAATCAACTTAATTTTTTCAGGATTTGAAAAATCAACCGAAACAATCTTAGGAGCTGTGTTATCAATTTTTACAGGAATATAGGAAACCTGCCATGGATAATCTTTAGTTAATCTATATTTAAATTTATAGAAATATTGACCTTCTGCAATTGGTTCAAATTGACCTCTTATCTTAGTAGCAGGATCTTTGGTATCCTTGCTTTCTGGTACATTTTCTTCTCTACCTCTAGGGTTATAGATGAGTCCATCCCATTTCAAGTCACCCCAAACTTTTAGCTTAGAAGATTTGATTCCCTTTGCATCATTTCTCTTAGAGTTTAAAATTCCTTTAATAAAGTGTTCTCTCGAAATGACTTTTAAGTCGATTTGATTTTCTCCCTCTTTATTTGTATTTACTATTGAAATCAATCCTTCTTCTGCACTTCTTAATACGAGTGGAGAAGGTGTTAATCCTCTCTCAAGTTGAGCATCTTGAGGATTTCCATTTGAATCTAAAGGATAAATTTTAGCAATATTAGAACCACTTGATGATGGTGCGTTGATCCCTTCGTTATTGAAAGCAAATAATTCTGGATTTTGATCTAGAGATGTTGTATTTTTATCTTTTCTATTTTGTATAACTCCTGCTGGATTAAATTTATCTATACCATGCTCTCCACCAATTCCCTTATTTAAGGTTCCTGGAATTTTTGGTTTACCATCATCATCATAACCTTCCATTGTTTTTGATTTTGAACCTTCTTCCCAGGCCCATTTATCAAGTATTGGTTCGTGGTTCCAATTCCCAGCAAATCCCATTAGAGGCATCGATAAAGAAGGTTGGAAATTTGTTTTCTTCCCGTTGGAGTTTAGAGCCTCCATTTCTTCCACTGACTCAAAATGAATAAATGATTCTACAAATTTATTTTTATTTTTAGCCTCCCCAACATTTATCACAGCATTCAAATCAAAGCTAGAATTTGGACCTATAGTGAAAGTATCATGCTCAAATGTGATATTGGCTCCTTTAACTTTTTCTGGGTGGATTTCTGGAACAATTTGCTTACCATCTGGAGATTTTTCATCTTTGTATGTTTCATCCAGTTTTAGTCTGTCAGTTAGAGCATCTGTAGTTATCGCTGATGCTGAAACTTTAAAGGTCAAAGGTCTGTTTGATGTATTGTGAAGCTTAATTGTAAAGTATTTTTTATCTCCTTTTATTTCTTTAAGAGAAATAGAACCATAAGAGTTTACCAAACCTTTAGAATCCGTGTTTTTAAAAGTAGCTACGACTTCATTTCTCAAAGCATTGGCAACATTAATTAGCCCTGCTCCCTGTTGTCTAGGTGATGCAAAGTATTGACTTTTTTCTTTCCAAGAAGTTGCATCCATCATAGGGCGTGCAGTATTTTGTAGGGCTATTTTTGTAAGACTTGTAAGATCTATTTTGTCATCTCCCTTAAGATTTTTCAACACAGGTCTTTCAAGCATTTCCTTTAATTTTGGTCTAATCAAAACAGTAGAAGCTGCCACGATTGGAGTTGCCATACTAGTCCCTGACATATAACCATAAGTTGATTTCCCATTAATGACATTGAGAGTGGATTTAATATTTTTACCGGGTGCTGAAACATCCGGTTTTAAAAGTAAATCTATTCTTGGCCCCCAAGATGTGGACCCTGCTGGAACGATGATCTCTTCTTTATACAGTTCTTTGTCTGTGTCAGGTGCAAACTTAAAGTCAATCTCTTTTTCGTCACCTACATTTGGTTTATTAGAATTATAGCTTGCCATATCAATTGGATAGTATTGCTCCAATTTATCTTTAAAATCTTCTTTATTATTCCTTTTAACCTCAGTTTTTTTATCAGGGTTAATCATGTTCCATAACTTTACACCATCATCTCCTGAAATTGAAAAAACTTGACTAGTAGTTCCTTCATCCTCCTCATATCCCATAGCTGGAAGCTCTGTCCAATTATCTCTATTGTAGTAATTTACAGTATTTACAACCATAATGCCACGTGCACCCTTATCCGTTGCACGTTTAAAAGCATTTTTTAACTCCTTTGTATAAATTCTATCCATTACTGCAATTTTGCCTCTAAGATCCAATCCTATCAAATCTTGGTCTTGACCCTTGCCTATATATACAAATTTTAATTTACTAGGAGCTTTTGATCCATCTTCATTTGTTATAATTTTATTTTTATCGAAAAAGGCACCTATATTTCTGTATTTAAAACTTTCTCCACCTATGTTAACTTTATCAAACTCAACTGTTTGATTTTTAGCGGATGCGACTGCTATCGCATCTTCATGTGCTGCAGTTCGTGTTACATTTCCAGTGTCGGTCATTTTCAGATTATTATTTGCCACTAAATCCCATGAAGAACTTGAAGCAGAAGTCGCATAGTTACCCGTAGCTACAACCATTGGAATGCCTGCTTTTCTTAATGCTCTAATAGCTTGCCAATATTTCTCACCTACAAGACCTGTTCCTGTAAAGCCAGATGATATCGAAACAACATCGACATTGTGTTTGATCGAATCTTCAATAGCATGAAACATTGTTTCATCTCCTGCGAAGCCAGATCCTGCGTCAGAGTACATTTTATAAGAGAAAATCTGTGCATTAGGAGCAATTCCATCTATTCCGTTAAAGTTTTTAATATCTTTTTCAGTATCATTTCCCGCAAGAATCCCTGCAATATGCATCCCATGTGGATCAAAAAAATCGCTTCCATCATCAGCTTTTTCTACAGTAATTTTACCACCATTATAATAATTGAAAGCATGAGGAATTTTATCACTCAACCAGAAATTTTTATCAGTACCTTTTAAGTCTTCTTTTTTAAATCTCATTGAGTCTTTAGCATCATCATCAATCCTCATGGCCTTATGCCTATAATCCGTTCCCGTATCGATATTTGAAATGACCATACCTCTACCATCAAAGTTTTTCCCAAATGGTGCATTGATAGATTTTAGGTAATCGATTGCCTCTTCAACTCCAATTTCTTTTCTAGCATGATTCATCATAGGTTGGACTTTTTGTGACCTTTCAACCGATGAAATACCTTCTATTAGTTTAATTTTGTCCAGAGTATCTTTGGTTGTTTCAATAGCGCTACCGTTAAAAATTCTATCATAAGTATATAAAACTTTTGTATTCTTAAGATTTGATAGTTCCTTGATTGCTTTTTCTCCAGATTCTTTATCTTTAAATTCAGCAATATAGACAAGTTTATCCTCTTTTTGGGGACTTTCTGGTTCTTTACTTGCAGACGAGTCCGCTTTATCTCCTTGGGATTGATTGGAATTTTCTTCTTTGATTTTTGCTTCTTCATTGCTAGTGTTATTGTCTATCACAGGATTTTTACTAACAACTTCTTTTTCCTCAATAATTGTTGTTTTCTTTTCTTCAGTATCCTTTGAAGTTTCTATAACATTATGAGTATCTTCAAGTTTTTCTTCGTTTTCGTTTTGTTTATCTATTACTGTTTCTTTATCAGATATTTTTAAGGAATCTTCAGAACTAGGTGTATCTGCTAGGATTACCTCATTAGGGACATATGCTGCTAAAATAACTGCAGCTGTGGTTAATGACAATACTGTACTTTTTTTCATTTCAATTCCTTACATATTTATTTAACTTCCAATAGATAGTAAACTTTAACTTTGCTAGCATTTGTTATAAAAAGTTTTACTAATACTCTTCGGAGATCGCTTCAAACCGAGTCAACGTCGTCTTAGCGTATGTATGGTTACTGACTTCGTTAGTTCTATCTACAACCTCAAAGCAGTGCTTTGAGCAACCTGCGGATAGTTTTCTAGTTTGCTATTTGATTTTCATCGAGTATAAGTATTATCTAGGAAATAGAGTAGTACATTTATATATAATTGTTAGCTCTCCAAAAAAATAGTATATCATTTAAAAAATGTAAGTCAAGAAAAATTAACATACATTAATTTATTTTTTTATACTAATTAAAAATATTGAGTCAACAACTTTCGTAGTTAGCTGGGGTACATTATCAGAACATTCACACCATCAAAAATAGTAGCAATCAATTTAAAGCACTAGCAACATCACAAAGTCAAACATCATTAATGAAATATCAGCGCTATTAAACAATATAAAAAACCGCTAAGAATAAGACTTAACGGTTATCTTCTACATATCTATTTTTTCAAATCCTCAGTCGTTTATCTACCTATAACCTAGGCTTTACGAGTGCCTTGCTCTACCAACTGAGCTAAATCGGCGATCACACTTACGGTATAACACTCTGAGAATAAATGTCAAGGAATTTTCATCTCTACTAGAAAAAGCCTGTCCTGAGACAAGGCTTTGAGTTTCTTCATCTTAGGACCCAGCACTTTCATAAGAATCCAAGCCCCTATCCCAGAGTTTAAGGGAAATAACAAAGAAAACAAGGGAAATCAACATCAAACCTCCGATGTTAAAGATTACATCCTTGTCCTGCAAGAAATAGCTAGCAGGATAATAGGCCGTAAAGGCAAAAGGCACGATAAAGCTAATCAACCATCGAAGAAGCGAATTGTAAATGGAAATCGGATACTTGGCAAAGTCATTGAACATATAGAAGATGTAAATCATTGCTCCTGACTGCTTGGTCCAAAAAGCGATGCTGGCTGTCGCGATTTTCAAGGAAGTATAAATCAAGGTCGCAAAAGGAATACAGACTAGAAAAAGTAGAAATTTGGGAAGCGTCCAAGCAATGCTTGATACTGTTGTTCCCAATAGAATGCAACCGACTAAAAGTTCGCCCAAAGCATCAATCTGAAAGGTCTCTACGAGGATGTGAAAGAGAGGATTGATAGGACGAGTCAGGTACTTGTCAAACTCCCCTTTTCGGACTAGTCGTTGACCTAAAGCCCAGAGATTGTCAAAAAAGAGATGGTCCAAGCCCTTGGGAATCAAGGAAAATCCATAGATAAAGGCAATCTCTTGAAAAGTCCAACCTTGTAAGGATGGAATATGTTGAAAGATGACATTGAGAAACAAGAGGTTCAAGCCTTGAGTCAGAAAGACTCCCAAGACACCAACTACAAAATCCACCTTGTACTCCATGATTTGCTTGATGTATTGTCTGATAAAAATCAGATGCATGCGTTGATATTTTTTCATACTATCCTCCTTGAATGGTGATAAATGACTGGACTCGTTTCCAAATCAACTGAGACAAGCCCACCATAACTATAAGCCAGAAGAACTGGAGTAAAAGCGCTTGAAAAATCTGACTGGCATCGTATTTCCCAACAATGATCATGACCGGAGTATAAATCAAGGATGAAAAAGGCAAGAAGGAGAGAATATCTGAAACAACCTTTGGAAAGAAAGCCAAGGGAATCAAACTTCCAGACATAAAAGCCACCAAGGAATTCTTGAGGAGATTTGACCCCCAAAGATTTTTAAATACAAAGGCTGAAAAACCAAAACAGATATTAAAGAAAAAGTTAATCAGGTAGGCGAGCGTTAAACTAAAGAGGTAAAGGACAGTTAAGCCTATCACTTCTACAATACCTTGCCCAGATAAGATTTTCATCAAAACAATGACACTTAAAAATGGAAGGCCAACAGAGATAAAAATCAACCACTTGGAACCAAGCTCAGTAAAGAGGTAAGAAGCCGCAAAATGCACTGGTCGCAACAAACGCATGATGATAGAGCCATCCTTGACCTCCTCCCCAATCATAAAGGACGAATCTGATCTTGTCAAAAGATTAGTCACAAAACTCATGATGATGTAGAGGGTAATATCTGCCATACTGAAGCCCTGAATCAAGGACTCCTGCGAGGAATCAAAGACAGCCTTCCAGAGATAAAAGGCCACAAAAGCCCCCATAACATCCCCAATCCGATAAAGAATAAAGTTGACTCGGTAGGTGATCAACTCCTGAACACCTGCATTGATAAAGGGTTTATAACGTCTCCACAATTTGACCATCTTAGAGCTCCTTTCGATAGAAGCGACGGATAATATCCTCGATATCCGTATCTACCATCTTCAAATCGCGAATTTCAAAATCAGACAGGGTTTGCTTGATAATGTCAGCTGACTGGTAGCGTGAACTATCGAATTCAATATTGAGGCTATTTCCTTGTCTATCAACGGTCATATCAGGCAGGCCTTCATAGTGAGAAATAAGATGACTTTGACCTGGAACCAGTTCAAAAGAAAGGGTCTTCATCTTGCCAAAGTTTTCCTTGAGCTGGCTCACCGTTCCATCAAAAATCTCCTGCCCCTTGTCAATCATAAAAATCCGATCACACAGTTGCTCAATGTCGCTCAGATCGTGAGTGGTCAAGAGAATGGTTGTTTCTTCCTCCTGATTGATCTGGGTAATGGCTCGACGAATGTTATCCTTGACCGAAACATCCAAACCAATAGTCGGCTCATCTAAAAAGAGAACTTTGGGATTGTGAAGCAAGGAAGCCGCAATATCCGCCCGCATCCGTTGACCTAGTGAAAGAGTCCGCACAGGATCTTTGATAAATTCCTTCAAATCCAAAACTTCATTCAAAAAGTCCATGCGCTTATGGAAAAGCGAGTCTGGCACATCGTAAATCTCCTTCAAGACCGTGTAGGTCTCTTGCAGTGCCAAATCCCACCATAGCTGGGTGCGTTGTCCGAAAACGACTCCAATATCCTTGACATAATCTTGGCGATTGTCCTGTGGAATCTTGCCGTTAATCCGACAAAAACCCGATGTCGGTTTTAAAATCCCTGTCAGCATTTTGATGGTGGTTGACTTCCCAGCACCATTTGCCCCGATAAATCCTAAAATCTGCCCTTTTGGAACTTCAAAAGTTAAATCCTTGACCGCTTCAAAGGTCTGCTTTTCAGGATGAACAAAGGAGCGCAAAGCTCCCTTCAATCCTGGCTCCTTAACTGTCTTCACAAAATTTTTCTGAAGATGTTGCACTTCTATCATTGCCATATCTATCTCCTACAGTAAAAAATCAACAAACCGTGTCCTCTAAACACAAAAAGCCAATTTCTCATCTCCTAAAATCTGCCTTCTTTATCACAGCAGAAGTCCTCAGTATTACTCTATTATAAAGCAGTTAAAAAAGGAAACCAAGTGTTATTCTCGAAAAAGAGAAAATAGTTTTGATACTTGAAATAATCAAAACCACCCGTCTAATCCACTAAACAAAATGACACAATTCAATAATTCATCAAAGCCTCTACATATTCCTGTAGAGGCTCATTTCAACTTCTCTCATTCTTGCTTGTGAATGTTTAGATAGATTATAAGGTACAAAAAAGCCACCATATGGTGACTTAATGATAGACAATCTAAAAAGAATTGGAAATAATTCCTTTTTTGAGTGCTGTAAGTATAAATCCCTACTTTACACACTAAGTTCATTTATCACATCTAACAATAACTCTTTGTCATTCTTCATAATGGCTAACAATGCATCCTCGTCATCTTCCAAAATGGCTAAATATATCTTTCTTCGAGCTTCAAACTTTTCGATTTCTTTTTCAATCTCTTTAATCCGTCGAGTTTCTCTTAATTTCATAGAAAAAAGAATTCCCAAAGCCATAAAAGTTAATACATCAATTGTAGCGAAAAATATGATAAGATTCATGATAATTACTCTCCCTCTAAAATAAATTTTCTTAGTTCTCAACTAATGAATGGATTTCAACACTTCACTCTGAAAAGATGAGTTTTCCTTGTTTATGTTCATTATTAGTGTTAACCATTAACAAACATATGCTCTCGCAAACATATACAAATCATCTAATTCATCATGTTCAGGTCTTGAGGTT
>OKVI01000767.1_pt1 | contig 16829 bp, 9 predicted proteins | sample 1607001 | NCBI WGS metagenome assembly OKVI01 (sample SAMN03281018, study PRJEB24777) | human gut metagenome | isolation source: fecal sample PR128 from 1 month old male Malay infant, vaginal delivered...
TTTTTTGAACTTTTTTCATCATGCCAGCCATATTGCCCATACCTTTACCAAACATTGTAATTCCTCCTTTTAGGACCTTGTCCTTACTAACTGTCTATGCCCATAACTCTAACATGCGACATAGATTTTAACATATGTGTCACCTACGCCCTTAGGACCAACGGGTATACTCAAAAATTTATTCTTCGATGACCTCGACGATGATGTCGTGGTCTTCAGATAATTTCTCTAATGTTTCTGCCAAGAGAGGATTGTTTCGCTCCTCTTCTGTCATATGCTCTGGATCCCATGCGTATTCACGAGCTACCGTCACGCTATCGATGGGCGCCACTTCAATAGGTGCTTGTGAAAGCATAGCATGATAATCACTTTGATAAGGGGTTCCCTGTTGTTCGCCCCCATTAGACTTTGGGACAGCTTCTACCTCAATATGGGCACCGCTATCCATAGGGCGTTCTAAGACCTCCCCATCATCGCTAATAACAGTGACACTATCTAATGGATGTGGTGGCATATCATCTAAAGATGATACGTAAGATTCCTCCATATCGTCTACAGGAACATCATCAAAGGAATGAACAGGAATATCATCGCCTTCAATAGAACCTGCTAGAGACTCGATAGGGATTTCTCCATCTGGAACTGGTACAGACGGACTCCCATCAAAGGATGTAATCGGTACATCTCCACCAGATGTTTGCCCTTCTGTTGTAGCTATATTCGCACTATCACTAACGGCAGCACTTGCAACAGCACCGCCAGTCTTTTTCGCTAAGAAGGCCAAAGCCGCCGCTTTTGCCGCATCTACCGCTCCGGAATCAGGCTTACTAGATTGTTCACCAGTGGTTGAACCGCCAACCTGTGCGGTAGGTTGTTGAGCTTGTGACACGCTACTATCTTGAGCTCTATTAGCTCCTGCTGAGCTATTTCCCACTGGAGCATTATTAGTGCCTTGTGGTGCTGATGGATTTGTTAAATCCATTTGCGTCGGTTGACCTCCAGAGGTCTTCTGCACATCAACCATTGGCTCTTGTGGTCGTTGCGGCGCTTTCACTTGGTGTTGCGTCGTACTGCCAGAGGCCTTTTTATAGTCTTTGTAAACTTGTGTGAGAGCATCAACAATTTCTACATGTACCGGATAGCCTAGTGTATAGGTGAAAGCATCTGCCGCTTCTGCTAAGTTTACTTCGTTGGTCATTACATTGAGGTGCAATGTATTTTTGAAGGCCATAACCGCCTTGCTTTGATCTACGTATACAAGCTGACCTTGGCCAATTACGGTAGAGGTCATATTGCGATTGCTATCCTTTAAGTATTTAATGACATTGGACTGTATATTGCGATACTCTTGAGCCGACAAGATTTGATCACTAATAATAGCTTGTGTACTAATACCTTTTTTACTACGACCTTTGGCTTGATTTCTAGCCGATCGTTCTGGTGCACTACTTGTACTTGGTGGCATCATACCAATACCGCCCATTGGAGGCGGAGACATACCTACTCCATTCATAGGAGGCGGTGTACTACCTGGTGCACCCATAGGTGGAGGTGTCATGCCTACACTCGCAGGCGGTGGTGTCATCCCCACACTACTTGGAGGAGGCACAGTACCAACGGTACTAGTTTGAGCGCTACTCATGGAAGTATTCTGTACAGCCCCATGATCTACAGGAACAAAGCTATTTGCATAACCGCTAGGCGGACCAAATGCATTGGCACCATAAGCAGGTGTAGAAGCTGCCGGACCGCGTTGTTCTAATTGAGCCATGCGATTCAATAAATCGTTACGCTCAGACCGTTCTGAAGACTCTAGTGCATATACGCGTTCTTCTAGGCTTTCATCAACAGAACCTAATTTAGCACACAAAACGAGCAAACCCATTTCGATGATGGTTCGTGGATTATCCACCTGTTTCGCATCATTCATAATGGATTGAGCACTGCGCACATATTGATTGAGCTCATTAAAATCGATGCTTTCAGCTTGAGCTAAAAACTCATCTTTAAAGGCATCATATACCTTAAGCTCATCCGCATCAGGTGCGACCTTACCAACAAGCAAGGCACGCACGTGCTGAATGAGGGCTTCCATAATCTGCGTCGCATCACGACCTTCTGCTAAGGCATCGTGGATATAGGACAACAATTTGGGACCATCCCCGTTGCGCAACGCATCCAGGAAGTGAATAATCCATTCTTTGCTAACAAGACCGATCAGTTCTTCTACTACTTGCGGCGTAATAGTACCTGTTGCCATACCGGCACATTGGTCTAAGATACTCAACGCATCGCGCAAACCGCCGTCTGCATGGACAGCGATGAGCTGTGCTGCTGCAGGATCTAAGCCAAAACCTTCCTTTTCCGCTACATAGGATAAACGTTGTGCGATATCATCAGATGTAATGCGTCTAAAGGTATAGCGCTGACAGCGAGATACGATGGTAACAGGTAACTTTTCAATCTCTGTAGTAGCAAAGATAAACATAACGTGAGCCGGTGGCTCTTCGATAGTTTTTAAAAGTGCATTCCACGCTTCGGTCGTAAGCATGTGGGCTTCATCGATGATGAACACCTTTTTACGCCCTTCAACAGGCATAAATTTGACGCTTTCACGAAGGGCACGCACCTCATCGATACCACGATTGGATGCAGCGTCGATTTCAAGAACATCCATAGACTGACCGCTCAAAATCGATTTACAAGCACTACACTCGTTACAAGGATGATCCGTTGGCCCATGTTCACAGTTGATAGCGCGTGCGAAAATCTTGGCCATACTCGTCTTACCAGTCCCTCGTGGACCAGCAAACAAATACGCATGAGCTACCTTATCCTCACGGATAGCACGCATCAACGTATCAGACACCTGATGCTGACCAACCACATCGGTAAACGTCTGTGGACGATACTTACGATATAACGCAATATATGCCATTGGAACACCCCCTTTTCCGAAAATTACAATACTTTATTATACCATATTCACGGAAATCTGACTCATTTTATAGACCTTAGATTAGACATAAAAAAAGCGGCCCCACAGGCCGCCTTGCAATATTCGATCACGACAGCCCCCGGGTTCCCCGTGGCACATGAGGGTTACCGCTTAGTGCTGCTACCTCTCAGTCCTGACACGATTCACAGGCCCTCATTGCACAGGCCCGAGAACTGCCATGATCCAATATTGCAATACAAATATTATACATGAAAATGCCTCTATAGTCAAAACACTTAAACTCTATCCTTTCTTCATCTGCATTTCATTTTCGATAAAATTCCAGTATAATAGGTATATAAATCTTATATGCACCAATACAATCTTATTTTACAGAAAGGATATTATCATTATGAGACGTTGTCCTAATTGTGATGCATTACTACATGAACAAACGCTATTCTGTGGAAATTGTGGTTTAAAACAAGAACCTCTAAACGAAAAAAGATGCTCCAAATGTAGCAAACCAATTCCTATTGAAAATAATTTTTGTCCACATTGTGGTACTTCTACAACAATAAATTCTGAAGTACTTGAGGATACCTCTACCAATAATCAACTAACAACAGAATCCCCTGATAGTCCCCAAATTAATTTAGAAACAACGAACCCAAATAGTGCTATCCCTTTAAGTACATACGATTTAGATCCATATATACTTAGTGAAATAGATAACTTTAAGTTTTCATTTACGCAAAAATATGCTGAGTTTAATGGCCGAGCAAGCAGAGGTGAATATTGTCGTTATATATTAATAGAAACGCTGCTATTTGTTTTAGTAACAGCTATCGGTTTATTAATTACATATATAAGTAAAAAGCCTGAATATGTCTTTTATGGTATAGTCTTATTTAATATAGTATTTTTCTTACCAACACTTGCCATCTCCACGCGAAGAGCTCACGACTTAAACAATCCTGGTTGGACATCTATAATTTTATTCATTCCTTATATTAATACACTTTATTCTCTGTATCTACTTCTAAAAAAAGGTGATATTACACCTAATAGTTATGGTTACCCAACTTCGTTTGAAATTGTAACACCTCAAATAAGTGAGGAAAAAGATATTCAATTATCTCCAGATTCAGGTTCAGCAACAAAATTCATTTTAACAATCATTGTTCTTATAGGTATTATAGTAGCTGCATTCGTATCAATGGATTCCAACAAATTCCCAAGCAATATAACAAAGTCAAAACCATCTACATCTACTTCAACAGTAAATACATCAAAAACAGTATCACAATCAGGAAATAGTCCTCAGGCCTCCTCAGCACCTCAACCTGCTGTATCACCCGAAAATAATTATATCGAACAAAGTACAAATGCATTACGCTCTTATTACGATAGATTAAACCAAAAGAACTTTAATGGAGCTTATGCACTATTATCCGAGCAACAACAAGCTAGTGTAGGTTATTACAACACTTGGAGAAATGGATATAATACAACCCTTAATGTTACCTTAACTTCAACAAAGGTATTATCTGCTAGTCCAAATCAAGTAATATACGAATATCAGTTACATGCAAAAGATTCTATTAATGGTAGAGTTAAACATCAGTTCTTTACAGGTAATGTAACCATGGAGAGAGTTAATTCAACATGGTATATTAAAGATCAAGATGGGCGTTTAGTAAGCTCCTACTTTGAGTAATCCCCTAGTATCATTTAAACTATAATAAAAAACTCCCACTAGTTTTAATCAACTAGTGGGAATTTTTTATTATCATTGTTTTATAAATCTATTTTGCATATTTTTCTTTGAATGCAGCTAATTGAGCTTCTTCCAAGGATAAACCTTGTTCTTTATAGCGTTCAATAGCAGCATGCATTTCTTCGTATGCTACAGGTACAACTTTTGTAAATCTGTTTACAAAGTTATTCCAGTTTTCAAGGATGTGACGGCCTTTAGCGGAGTTAGTATGCAATACGTGTTGTTCTACTAATTCTTTAATGCGTTTAAGGTCATCATTATTAGCAGGGCGTAATTCTACAAGGCCTGTATTTACATAGCGTTCATCGCAATCGAGGATGTATGCATAGCCACCGGACATGCCTGCTGCAAAGTTACGGCCGATTTTACCGAGTACAAGAACTTCGCCACCAGTCATGTATTCACAACCATGGTCGCCTAAGCCTTCAACAACAGCAGTGATACCACTGTTACGAACGGCGAAACGTTCACCAGCTACACCGTTGATATAGGATGTACCAGATGTCGCACCGTAGAAGGCAACGTTACCGATAAGGATGTTTTCATCAGCTTCAAAGATAGATTTCTTAGGTGGATATACAGTGATAGTACCACCGGATAAGCCTTTACCGAGGTAATCGTTTGCATCACCTTCAAGTTCTAATGTCATGCCTTTAGGAATGAAAGCACCGAAGGATTGGCCTGCAGAACCTTCAAAGTTCAACTTGATTGTGTTATCTGGCAAGCCGCTTTCACCATAACGACGTGTCACCTCAGAACCAACCAAGGTACCTACAACACGGTTAATGTTGTTGATAGCCAATTTAGCGCGAATTGGTTTTTGGTCCTCAATGGCAGGACGGCACATACGCAAGAGCTTGGACATATCCAATGTGCGTTCCAATTCATGATCTTGGTCAATCATGTGCATATGACCTACAGATGCATCGATATATGGATGGAACAATACGCGTTTAAGGTCAACGCGAGACAATTTGAAGTTATCGTCTTGAGATTTTTGACGAACAAGGTCGATACGACCTACAAGTTCAGCTACGGAGCGAATTCCTAAGCGAGCCATAATTTCACGTAATTCACGAGCGATGAAGATCATTAAGTTTTCTACATACTCAGGTTTACCTGTGAAACGAGCACGCAATTTTTCATCTTGTGTCGCTACGCCATAAGGGCATGTGTTGAGGTTACATACACGAGCCATTTTACAGCCTACAGCAACGAGTGGTAATGTACCGAAACCGAATAACTCAGCGCCAAGCATAGCCGCAACGGCTACGTCAAAACCAGTCATTAACTTGGAGTCTACTTCCAATTTAACGCGGTCACGCAATCTGTTGAGCATCAATGTTTGATGTGTTTCGGACAAGCCTAATTCCCAAGGCACACCAGCGTGTTTTACAGATGTACGGCCTGCCGCACCTGTACCACCATCGTAGCCAGAGATTAAGATATTATCTGCTTTTGCTTTTGCCACACCAGCAGCGATAGTACCAACGCCAGCTTCAGATGTTAATTTAACGGAAATACGAGCATCTTTGTTAACGCATTTCAAATCGTAAATCAACTCAGCCAAGTCTTCGATGGAGTAAATATCATGATGTGGTGGTGGAGATACAAGTTCAACCCCTGGAGTGGAGTGACGAGCTTTCCCAATTTCAGGATATACTTTCTTACCTGGTAATTGACCACCTTCGCCTGGTTTAGCACCTTGAGCACATTTAATTTGCAATTCTTTTGCGTGGATGAGGTAGTTCGCAGTTACACCGAAACGACCAGAGGCAATCTGTTTTACTTCGGAGTTCATGCTGTCCCCATTTGGCAATGGTTTGAAGCGGGCTACATCTTCGCCACCTTCACCAGAGTTAGATGTGGAACCAAGACGGTTCATTGCGATAGCAATCGTTTCATGGGCCTCTTTACTGATGGCACCATAACTCATAGCACCCGCTTTAAAGCGTTTTACGATGGATTCTTCAGGTTCAACCTCTTCGATAGGAATACCGCCGCCTACAGGGTAGTTTAATTCCATCAAGGAGCGCAATGTTACATGGTAATCGTTGCGGATTGCTTTAGAGTATTCTTTATATTTTGCATAATCGCCGTTAATAAGGGATTCTTGTAAAAGATCAATTGTTTTAGGGTTGAATAAATGCTCTTCCCCGTCTTTTACAGGACCATACCAACCACCTGGTTCAAGTACAGATTCATCGGATTTGAAAGCGCGGTCAAAACGAGCCAATGCTTCGTTAGCTACGCCTACAAGACCAATACCACCGATACGTGTTGGTGTATTTACGAAGAACTTGTTGATGAAGTTCGTATTCAAGCCCAATGCTTCGAAGATTTGTGCACCATGGTAGGAACGAACTGTGGAAATACCCATTTTGGACATAACCTTCATGATACCGCCTACAGCAGCTTTGATGTAGTTCTTTTCTGCTTGTTCAGGTGTAATATCACCAAGGCGTTTACGAGCTTGTAAATCGCGTACAGTTTCAAGAGCCAAGTATGGGTTGATTGCTGTTACGCCATAGCCGATCAATGTACAGAAATGATGTACTTCGCGAGGCTCACCAGATTCGAGGATAAGACCAATTTCTGTGCGCAATACTTTTCTAATTAAGTGATTATGAACAGCTGCTACAGCTAACAACGCTGGAATTGGTGCATGATTTTCATCGACTCCACGGTCGGATAAAATCAATACATTTTGCTCTGTACGTGCTGCTTCTTCTGCTTTTTCGCACAATTCATTCAACGCATCACGCAAGCCATCCGCACCCTTAGTTGGGTCGAAGAGGATTGGCAATGTAACAGATTTCATACGACGGCAGTCAAGAGCCTTAATGGACGCTAATTCTTGGTTAGTAAGAATTGGTGTACGCATGGACAATGCATAGGTACCAGCTTTATTAGGATCTGTTAAGTTACCAGAGTTACCAAGCATAACGCGTGTAGATGTAACCATTTCCTCACGAATGGAGTCGATTGGAGGATTTGTTACTTGCGCGAACATTTGCTTGAAGTAGCTGTATAACAATTGTGGTTTATCAGACAAGATAGCAAGTGGAGCATCGGCACCCATTGCACCTACAGGGTCTTTACCATCTTTTGCCATAGGTACGATCATACGTACAAGATCTTCTTGAGTATAACCAAAGGCTTGTTGCTTTTTGAACAAATCTTCTACTTTTGGAATATCGCTTTCATCAGCTTGAGTAATTTCAGACAAGTGGATAACATGTTCTTTTACCCATTCATTATATGGCAATTCAGTAGCAACGCGTTGTTTGATTTCTTCGTCGGAAATAATGCGTTGTTCCTCTGTATCGATGAGAAGCATTTTGCCTGGTTCCAAACGACCTTTAGCGCGAATATTTTCAGCGTTTTCGTTTACTACACCCACTTCGGACGCCATAATAACGCGATCATCAGTTGTTACATAGTAACGAGCAGGACGCAAACCATTACGGTCAAGTACGCCACCGATAACAGTACCATCAGTGAAGCCCATAGCGGCAGGACCATCCCATGGTTCCATCATGAAGCTATTGAACTCATAGAAGTCATGTTTTTCTTGGCTCATGAGATTATTGCGTTCCCAAGGTTCAGGAATCATCATCATAATCGCATGAGGCAAGGAACGACCTGTCATGTGCAAGAATTCTAAAGTATTGTCGAACATAGCGGAGTCAGAACCGCTGTCATCTACTACAGGGAATACCTTTTTAATATCTGGGAATAATGGAGATTCTGCTTTACCTTCACGAGCATTGATCCAGTTTACGTTACCACGGATTGTGTTAATTTCACCATTATGCACTAAGAAACGGTTAGGATGCGCCCGAGCCCAGCTTGGGAATGTATTCGTACTGAAACGGGAGTGAACCATAGCCAATGCAGATGTAAAGTCAAGGTCGCTCAAATCAAGGTAGAAGTCACGCAATTGACCAGGTGTCAACATACCTTTATATACGATTGTCTTAGAGGACAAGGATGCAATATAGAAATCACTAGATAATTCCTTGCTCAATGGAACAATGCGTTTTTCTGCTAATTTACGAATAATATATAATTTACGTTCAAATTCTTTATTATTAGTTACGTCTGGGCCTTTGCCGATGAGGATTTGAATCATCCAAGGACGGATAGCAGCTGCTTCTTTACCAACCTTTGTACCATCTACTGGTACTTCACGCCAGCCAAGAACAACTTGACCTTCTTCGCGTACAACCTCTTCGAAAATGCGTTTTTGCTCGTTACGGAGGCTTTCATATTTATGGGCAAATATCATACCTACGCCATACTCACCAGCTGCAGGCAAGTTGATACCAAGCACTTCGCATTCGCGTTTGAAGAACTCATGAGGAATTTGTACTAAAATACCGGCACCATCCCCTGTGTCCTTATCGGCACCAGCACCACCACGGTGTTCAAGGCGCTCTAAAATACGCAAACCATCATCGATAATATCGTGGGATTTTTTACCTTTAATATTAACGACAAAGCCCATGCCGCACGCATCCTTTTCAAATTGGCTGCTGTACATACCATTAGCTTCTAGTCTAGCTTGATCTAGACGTTGTTGCTCGATTGTGCTCTGATTCATATCCATAACGTGCACTCCTTCATATCACTTGATCAATCCAAGCTCTGCGGCATCGTTCCGTTCGGTCTTGGTGAAAGTATAAACTATAAACTACCTCTAAAGAATCCATTCTGTAGTGATATTATCGGCTGTGATCGTCCATAACCTCATCTAAGTTTTAAATTCTATAGAATTTTTGTCTATACATAGTATACTCCTGTCCACTGTGAATTGAAAATATAAAAAAAACATAGTCCATGACTTTAAGTCATAGACTATGCATTTTTATCACCATTGTTTTTTGTATACATGTATACACAAGCATCAAGGGATATGTTTTTTTATCATCGATCGAGCTTTTTTTGTTTTACGTGGCACGCTCTATGTCCACATCTAGCAATTGAGCTTTCTTTATTTTACGTGGCATGCTCTATGACCACATCATCATGTAGATTATAGTTGATGATACTTATAAAATCAATTACTATTTTTCACGACCAAATTCGTCCCCTACTTCACAGTTTACCGTTATAGGCTCATCCTTACCATAAGGAACAAAGGTGAGTTCTGATGCATGCAAGCATTGACGTGTATAAGGTTTATTGCGAGTGCCATACATAGCATCGCCCACGATAGGATGACCGATGTGTTCCATATGTACGCGGATTTGATGTGTTCTGCCGGTTAATAATTTGAATTTTAACAGTGTATGATTGCCTTCGTGACCAAGAACGATATATTCCGTTTGTGCCGGTTGACCAAATTCATCAACAACGCGGCGGTTATCAAATACTGGATCAACGCCGATAGGTGCATCAACTACGCCATTCTCCTCAATGCGACCTTCTACGAGACCTGTATAGATGCGATCGATACGCCCCGCTTGTAGTTCATCAGTGTAATATTGCTGAGCTTCCTTTGTTTTTCCAAAGAGAATACAACCAGATGTATCTCGGTCAAGGCGATGTACAGGACGCACCTTGTGCACTACACCTTTTTTCGCATAGTATCCAGCCACATAGTTACTCAATGTACCAGATTTAGTTTGCCCTGCAGGATGAACAAGCATGAAAGGAGCCTTATTAACTACCAAGGTATGGGCATCTTCGTAGAGAACAGTAATAGGCCCTTTCTCGACGTCCACACCATAATCCTTATCCTGTGGTAGTTCCAAGGTTAATACATCACCTTTTTTGAGAGAACGCTGGGAATGAGCTACACGGCTATTTACTTTCACCCGTTTCTTGCGAAACATCATTTGAATATCCCGAGAGGACAAGGAAAAGCGTTCCTTTACATATTTAGAAACCGTCAGTTCTGTCGGTTCTTTCACTGTGTATGTTTTCCAGCTCATATTACCACCATTCGTTAATATATGTTTTTTGTTCAGGATACAGAATATCAAAGAACTCTAACCATTCTTCATTAGCTGAAAGTTTACCTTCAAAGGCAAGGTCACGAGCTGTTAATGTACCAATCAAGAGTTGGCTTAAAGCACCAACTTCAACGGTAATATCTACATCCCCATCTAATGTATCAGACACCTTTTTAACAGATGGAGTCAATGCGCCCCCATATTGGACTTCATAGCGGCCTTCATTCCACTCACAAAGACTATCTTTCACACCAAAGGTCATCGTAATAGGCATCATCAAAGCCTCTGGATTTACAGGAATGGCTTCGAAGGCAGCTTTCACATCTACAATACGGCTCATCATGTACGGCATGGTAGCATGTCCGCTTTTACCATCAGGATAGAAACGATAGTACGTATCGTGAAGGCCTTCATTCCAACGAATCGTAGTGCCTTGAGAACGGTGATTATAGAAGTAGTTCAACAATGCTCGTTGGGCACGACGCGTAGTGTAAACTAATTCGGAAACAGGAATTTCTGGTTGACCTAAGCGATACACCGCATAGCCTTCAATAACACCTTCATCATTGCGTACTACAGCGATATTTACGCCTTCTGCGAAGAAGCTACCGAGCAAGCGTTTCCATTCCTTTTCACCGCGCTCAGCATAGCCAGAAAGACGAGCTGTATACGCTTTATATACAGGGTCCAATAAGGTCCATTGATCCACGCTATTTAGCAGGCCAAAGCTCAAGGATTTATCCGTCATAGGGCGCAAGTCTTCAAGAGACATCGTATTTACCCATTGATGTGCATAGAGTTCCCAACCATATTGTTGGTAGAATGCAGCCTTGGAAGGCATCAAAATCGTCAATGCTTGACCGCGGTTGCGAAGTTCTTCAAGAGAAGCCTTTAGCAAAGCACCACCTACGCCACCACGACGAGCCGCAGGATGTGTGGCAACGCCTACCATATAACTTGTAGGTAGTACAGCACCACGAACATTGATATTGTATTGACGCAAATGAACAGTACTCAACAATTGACCTTGTTCAAGGCCAACCATTGTATTTTCTGGTTCATAGCAATTTGTAAAGTAATATTGGAAGAATGGATCTTCCTTTGGTTCAAAGCAGTACGCCCATAGATTTTCCACATGTGGCGTATCTTGAGCCGTTGCAATTCTAAATTCCATAAGTATATCCTCGTTATAGTAATAAACTACTTTCTATCTGTCGCATCGCATCGCATCGCATCGCATCGCATCGCATCGCATCGCATCGCATCGCCATGATGATACAAAATATAATCAAATAGATAGGCTAACACCTCTATTATAACAAAAATGAGCTATGAAGCACATCGGCTTCATAGCTCAGATTTTTATTTACCGCCTGTTGCATTATCTGCTTCATTAGCATATACTGCGTCATATTTTTCAGCAAAATGATCTGGATTGTAAGATTCTTTTGCTTGGCGAAGACCAGGCAATCCCATGTCTTCTTCACGGTTGATGAATTCTACTTCGCTAAATTCATGACGAATGAATTCATTATTGATTGCTTGATACAAACCACGGATATCTGGATTTGCTTTTTCAATGTGAATCAACGCCATTTTATCATTCAATAATTCACCGATACTGAAAGCTTCAACGCGGCCAAACAATTTGATGGCGCCACCTTTAAGGCCTAGTGTTTCCCAATTATCGAATAATAAGTTAATAGCAACCAATTCATCTTCGATACCTTCTTCATGATGAGTTTCTACCCAAGATGCTGCTGTTTCGCGGCACAATGGAATGATATCTTCTGTAATTGGCATATATTCATAGTTAGAATATTGCATGCGGAATTGGTTCAAATGATTTTTCTTTTGACGGAACTTCTTACCAGATAAGTTGATAAGATCTTCAGATTTGTAAATGTATTCGTAGTTGTCGCGGTCAGGTGTAAATTCATAACGACCAGGACATAACTCTTCCATACGCTCTTTTACAACTTTGCTAATACCTTTGAAACGGAATGGCAAATTATTTTCTACGAACCATTCTTTAGCGCGTAACAAACCATCAAGGAACTTTGCATCTTTACCGGCAAACGGAGGCAATAGGAATGGTTCACGTTTACCGCCACCTTGGATGTACAATACACCGTTTTCCTCAGCCCAACGAATACCATACGCATCTTGCCACATAAATAATGTAGTAAAGCAATTATCAGATGCTTCATAATGATGTTGTTCAAAATATTTGTCGATTAATGGTTTGTCTCTTAGTTCAAAACGTTTAAATTCTAAAATAATAATCCCTCCTATCAAATTCCTCGGTCGAGGTATTTACCATGGGTACCTATCACCACATGGTCGTTCATTATAATTTAACAGATTCACCTAATTCAAAGTTTCCGTCGGTTGTAATTACCTTATCGCCTTCGTTTAGGCCTGAAATAATCGCTACATCATCGTCTTCTGTCATACCGACCTCAACGACACGTACGTCAACCGTATTATTTTCAGTCAATACATATACGTATTTGCCGTCTTGGTTTTCGCGAACCGCTTTGCTTGGTACAGTGAGCATCTTCGCTTTAATATCTGACTCGATGATGAGCGTATAGAACTCGCCAGCCTTGATAAGGCCTTTGTCATTGTTGAAAGTAGCTTTCACAAGAACGCTTGGCACATTTTCTGGCTGAGTCACATCTACATATGTCAATTCACCTGGTAACTCTTGGTCACCTACCTTAAGGAGTACCTTAATACCCTTTTTAGCATCTGGTGTACCCAATTTCATCGCCGCATCACGAGGGATGCTAAGAGAAGCTACCATCGGTGTAGATTGTTGAATCATCATGAACGGACGATCTGCAATGGCCATTTGACGATCTTCATTGTAAATAGCAGTCACTGTACCAGCTATAGGCGCTACGATTGTAGATGCTGCCATTTGTGCAGATACTTGGGCAATTTGAGCTTGGATGGCTGCCGTATTGGCACCACCACCGCCACCACCAGTTGTTACTGTCGTGGTTTGTGGCTGAGACCGCTCTACAATGCGATCATATTCTTTTTGAGTAATCATACCCGCTTCACGCATCTTTTGAGCTTGTGCTAATTGACCACTATCTACAGATGCTGCCGTCGTAGTTGTAACGGATGTCGCATAGGACTGAGCTTGCGCTTGTGCTAACTGACCTTGTAAGGATGCTAGCTGTTGCTGTAAAGCCGATGTATCTACAGTGGCCAAGGTTTGACCTTGTTGTACTTGGTCGCCTACTTTTACAGCATACGCGACCTGCCCGGTCAACGTCGGTGTTACCGTCGCCTTGTTAAGAGCTGTTACATTGGCATCATTATGGATCTGTAGCGGCATATCCTTGTATGTTACATCAGCAACGGATACAGTTTTCGTACCGCAACCAGCAATGGCCAAGGCCATCATTACAACACCAAGCATAGCAACTACAGAATAGAATCGATTTAATTTCATTCTGTCACTTCCTGTCATATTGATTTTTATCAATACCTTAGTATATCATAAAATCAATTAGAATTGTATGAAAGCTAATTCCTTTAATTTATGGATATAACGGAGGTTCTTATGGAAGAACGGATGGACTTTAGAATATTAAACAACGGCAGCTTCATTCCTTCTATCGGTTATGGCACTTATAAAACAGGCACCGAAGGAGAAACGGAGCAAGCCGTTGCTAATGCACTTGGCGTAGGTTACCGCTTGCTCGATACAGCCGCTTACTACGGCAACGAAGAGGCCGTTGGTAGAGGTATCAAAGCATCTGGCGTTAATCGTACAGATATCATTATTACTACAAAAATTTGGCACACCGACGCAGGCTACGATAATACAATGCGCGCTGTTGAAAGCTCTCTAAAGAAATTAGACACTAATTATATCGACATCATGCTCGTACACCAACCTTTGGGCGATTACTACGGCTCATGGCGTGCTATGGAGGAGTTATACGACCAAAACGTATTGCGTGGTCTAGGTCTCTCTAACTTCTACGAAGATCGCCTCATCGACTTGCTATACCACTGTAATGTAAAACCTGTGGTGAACCAAATCGAATGCCACCCGTTTAACCAACGTCAGTCCTTATTACAATTAATGCGTAAACATCAAGTAGTAGGCATGGCATGGTCTCCATTTACTCGTGATCGCCAACCAATTTTCGACCATCCTATCATCAAGAGCTTGGCTGAAAAGTACGGCGTTAGTAAACACCAAATCATCTTACGTTGGCACATCCAACGCGGCATCATTCCATTGCCAAAGGCAAATAATGTAAGCCACATGGAAGCTAACTTTGATGTATTCGACTTCAAGCTTACTAACATCGACATGGACGTTATGGAATTATTAGATCAACAAGACTTCTTGGAAGACCACCACACTGCGCTAGGTTTAGAAAGATTATTACAATTAAAATAGAATATAACAATAAAACCACTTATATCATCTTCCTTTAGGAATAGATATAAGTGGTTTATTTATTTTATTGTACTTTATTCTATTTAGGCACATTAAAGACAGCTTGTATAAGTATCATATAGATAACTGTTCCTGCCGCAATCGATACGAGCATATTACGTTTCCATAAATGTAATCCTACCGTAACTAGTAAGGCAATAAGCTCAGGAATACCATATGGATACGATAAAACAACGGTCTCCTTAAAGGTATATACCACAAGCATACCCATAACGGCAGCCGGCAAAGCCTTGCCTAAAAAGAGCACAAAATCCGGAGCCTTTTTTCCTGGTGGAAACACGAGAAAGGCACCAAAACGAGTGAGTAATGTACCTGCCACAACAATAGCAACAGTAATGACCATTTCTGTACTAGTCAAGATGTACACCTCCCCACTTATACGCAATATAGCAGGCTACTAGCATACAGCTCATAGATAAAAGCATAAAGAGCGATTTGCCTACCAATAAGAGCATAACTATCGCCATAGCGGCACCAGCTACGCCAAAGGCTCTTATCTTGTTATTTTTTGCGTTGAGCAGCATTTCAAGGAATACCACAATGAATAGACCTGGTAATACAAAATCGATGCCCCGTAAATCTACGGTGGCCAAGAGATTGCCAAACAGACCGCCTACAAAGGTACTAAATACCCAGAACACATAGTTAAGCCAAGACACGTGGAAGTAAAACCACTTTTCATCCACATCATCCGGTAACTTAGTAGCCATATTGATGGCAAAACTTTCATCACACATCCAAGCAACCGTAGGAAACCATTTCCAACCCATATGTACATACCGTTGTAGTGCAGATAGTCCATAAAAGAAATGGCGTCCATTAACGAACATGGTCAGTATAAACGCATTAATCGGATCAAATCCGGCCATCAACATGCCAATCGTCACAAACTCCATGGATCCTGCAAAAATGGTAGCCGCTAAAACCGGTGCCGTCCACCAAGGGAACCCTTGGCTCGTTGCATATAAACCAAATCCTAAACCTATGAAAAAGAAGCTGATACCCATAGGAACCATAATAGGAAATGCAAAGGAAAATGCACTTCGATTTTTTATTTCATTCATAGGGCTCGCCTCCTTTCCACATCACATACATTTAAAGTGTTAATGTCATTTATTATAAAGCACGCGTTAAAATTTCGCGAGCTACTTCTGGTGTTACATCACCTTTTTCACCAAGTCGTGTCATACCATGGTCTTCTAATTGTTTCACAATTTTATCAACGGCTTCAACGCCAAGACCATAATCTTTCAAATGGGTAGATACGCCAAGGGACTCGAAGAATTCACGAGTTTTTGCAATAGCCTTATCCGCTTTCTCTTCCTTTGCACCTTCTGTAATATGCCATACACGTGTAGCATATTGCGCCAATTTATCAAGCTTATCGGCTTTTTTCACCTCTAACAACGCAGGCAATACAATAGCCAATGTGATGCCGTGGTCAAGATGGTAAGCCGCCGTTAACTCATGACCGATAAGATGTGTTGCCCAGTCTTGTGGCACGCCGGTACCGATCAAGCCGTTTAATGCCAAGGTAGAGGCCCACACGTGATTAGCGCGAATGTCGTAGTTTTCTGGATTTTCTACTGTTTCTTTGCCGATTTCAATCATAGTTTTCAAAATGCCTTCACTAAAACGATCTTGAATACGGCCGTCTAC
>OKVI01000778.1_pt1 | contig 16648 bp, 10 predicted proteins | sample 1607001 | NCBI WGS metagenome assembly OKVI01 (sample SAMN03281018, study PRJEB24777) | human gut metagenome | isolation source: fecal sample PR128 from 1 month old male Malay infant, vaginal delivered...
GAAGACGGCATACGAGATTCCTCTACGTCTCGTGGGCTCGGAGATGTGTATAAGAGACAGCACCGGGACTCCCGCCCAGGTGGCGCGGATGCCGCGAATCTCGTCCACGGCCAGAAGCTCGCGGGATCCGACAATCACCTCGTTCTCTTTGGGGCGCACCTCCAGCACGAAGCGGGGCTTGCCGTCGGGGGCGGGGCGGCCCAGCGCCAGGCCCTTGCGCTGACCGACGGTGTAGGCCTGTGCGCCGGGGTGCTCGCCAAGCACCTGGCCACTCGTGTCCTTGATGAGGCCCGGGCGCATCTGGATGTGCTCGCCGAGCCACGCGCGGGTGTCGCCTTCGGGGATGAAGCAGATGTCGTAGGAGTCAGGCTTCTTCGCCACGGAGAAGCCGCGCTCGGCGGCCTCGGCACGCACCTGTGCCTTCGAGGGGGTATCGGCCAGGGGGAACCAGGCGTGCTTGAGCTGCTCGTGGGTGAGCACGCCGAGCACGTAGGACTGGTCCTTGGCCCAGTCGGCGGCACGGTGCAGCTCACGGTTACCGTCCTCGTTCGTGATGACGCGGGCGTAATGGCCGGTCACCACGGCGTCGAAGCCGAGGGCGACGGCGCGTTCGAGCAGGGCCGCGAACTTGATCTTCTCGTTGCAGCGCATGCAGGGGTTGGGGGTTCGCCCGGCCTCGTATTCGGCGATGAAGTCGTCCACGACGTCTTCCTTGAAGCGTTCCGAGAAGTCCCAGACGAAGAAGGGAATACCCAGCTGGGAGCAGACGCGGCGGGCGTCCATGGAGTCTTCGAGGGTGCAGCATCCGCGGGAGCCGGTGCGCAGGGTTCCGGGCATGCGCGAGAGGGCCAGGTGCACGCCCACGACCTCGTGACCCGCATCGACGGCGCGGGCCGCGGCCACGGCGGAGTCAACGCCGCCGCTCATAGCTGCCAGGATCTTCACTACGCTATTCCTCGTTTCCGTGGCCGAACCTTTCCGCGCGTTGCGCGGCGGGGTGTTCGGCCGGTCCTGTGTTGATGTCGTCTATACGCCGATGCTCTATCGGCTGCCTCGGATGCGCGGGTGCGCAGAGGCACGCGGGCCCGGGGCTGTAGCTACCTATTGTACGCAGGGCGACGCCCCGGTACCGGGCAGTGCACCCTCAGCGAACCTCCGGTTCAGGGGTGAGGTTCGGGGCTTCGGGGTGTTTTGGGCGGTTCCGGGGCGTTCTATGCGGGGATGCTTAGTGCCAGCGGGATGCGTCCGGCAGCTGAGACGACAGCCCAGCCTTGGCGGCCTGGGTGTAGGCGGCGGGCAGGGCCGCGATGAGGCGCGCAATATCCGCGCCGGTGCTCGAGTGGCCGAGGGTGAAGCGCTGGGCGCTGCGGGCAGTGTCCTCGTCCATACCCATGGCGATGAGCACGTGGGAGGGGCGAGTCACCCCGGCGTTGCAGGCCGAGCCGGTGGAGCTGCTGATGCCCTGCATGTCCAGCAGGAAGAGCAGGGTGTCACCCTCTGCGTTCTCGAAGGTGAAGTGCGCGTTGCCGGGCAGGCGCTTCTGGCCGGGGTACTCCTCGGTGAGCGGATCCTCGCCGCTCAGGTGCGCCTGCGGAATGAGCGCACTGACGGCGGCCACCAGTTCGTTGCGCAACGCGGCGATGCGGGCCGATTCCTGGGGCAGGTGCTCAACCGCGTGCACGGCGGCTTCGGCAAAGCCCGCGATGGCGGGTGCGTCGATGGTGCCGGAACGCACGGAGCGTTCCTGACCGCCGCCGTGGAGCACGGGGGTCATCTGCACGGCGCGGGTAGCAATCAGCGCACCGATGCCCATGGGGCCGCCAATCTTATGGCCGGAAATGGCGAGGGTGGTCGTGCCGCTGGCATGGAAGTCAATCGGCACAGCACCAAAGGCCTGCACGGCGTCCGAGTGCATGGGAATCCCGTACTCGGCGGCGATAGCGGCAATCTCGGGGATGGGCTGCACGGTACCCACCTCGTTATTGGCCCACATGACGGTCACGAGTGCGACGTCCTCGGGGTTCTTCTCGATGAGCTCGCGGACCGTCTGCGGGTTCACGCGGCCGCGTTCGTCCACGGGAATCCATTCAATCCGTGCGCCCTCGGCCTTTTCAAGCCACTCGCAGGTGTCTTCCACGGCGTGGTGTTCGATGGAGGAGACGAGAATTCGGGTACGCCGAGCGTCTTCCTCGCGACGCTTCCAGTAGATGCCCTTGACGGCGAGGTTGTCCGCCTCGGTGCCGCCCGAGGTGAAAATAACCTCGGCGGGGTCGGCGCCAATGGCGCGGGCTATGCGTTCGCGGGCGTACTCGACGGTGGCTCGGGCGTCTCGGCCCAGGGCGTGCAGTGAGGAGGGGTTGCCGCCCGCGCGCATCTGTTCGACCATCGCGTCGATGGCGGAGGGAAGCACCTCGGTGGTTGCGGCGTGGTCAAGGTAGACGCGGCCGTTCTGGCTGTTGGTTTCTGCGCTCATGTGTTCCTCCTGCTGGATGCGTGGCTGTTCGCCTCGCTTATTTTATCGCGCTGCCTCTGGCCTCTTCTAGCAACGTTCGCCTGCGGGTAGGTCGGTGAGCGCTACTCGGCCGGGCTGTTCAAGGGCTACGCGGTACACTTAGGAACGTGTTCAAGATTCTTTTCTATACCCCCGAGATTCCGGGTAATACCGGTAACGCCATCCGACTGGCCGCGATTACCGGTGCCGAATTGCATCTGGTGGAGCCGCTGGGTTTCAACTTCGATAACGCCCACCTGCGCCGCGCGGGCCTGGATTACCACGACCTGGCCGTGGTGACCGTCCACAAGACCCTCGAGGACGCCTGGCGAGCCCTCGAGCCGGAGCGCGTCTTCGCGTTCACGACCACGGCTTCGACCTCCTACGCGGATATCGAGTACCGTCCCGGAGACGTCCTCATGTTCGGCCCCGAGTCGGTGGGTCTGCCCGCCGAGGTACAGCGGGACGAGCACATTACCGAACGGGTGAAGATTCCCATGAAGCCTGGCCGCCGTTCCCTCAACCTGGCTAACTCCGCATCGATTGCCGTGTTTGAGGCCTGGCGCCAGAACGGGTTTGAAGGAGGCGCCATCTAGCATGGCTACCGCACACCACGATTTGCCCGAGCACATGGTTCAGCAGATTCTGAGTTCTACCCCTCCCCTGGCCGAGCAGATTCGCCGGGATCCTGAGAATAAGGAGTACACCGAGCAGGGCTGGGAGCCGGTCTATTCGGCGTCACCTAGGGCACGCATCGTGGTGATTGGTCAGGCACCGGGGCGCGCCGCGCAGGAAAGCCGCATCCCGTGGAACGACCCGAGCGGTGAGAAGCTGCGCGAGTGGATGGGCGTGACAGACGAGCAGTTCTACAACCCCGAGCTCATTTCGCTGCTGCCGATGGATTTCTACTACCCCGGTAAGGGCGCGCACGGCGATAACCCGCCACGTAAGGATTTCGCGCAGAAGTGGCATCCGCAGCTGCTGGATCTCATGCCGGATGTGCAGCTGATTCTGCTGGTGGGCGCGTACTCCCAGAAGTACTATCTGAACGGTAAGCGCGGTCCGAAGGCCGAACGTAACCTGACCGAGACGGTACGCGCGTGGGAGTCCTACCTTCCGAAGTTCCTGCCGCTCGTGCATCCTTCGCCCCTAAACTTTAGGTGGCAGGCGAAGAACCCGTGGTTCGAGCAGGAGGTCATCCCTGCCCTGCAGAAGCGCGTAGCAGAGATTCTCAAGAACGCCTAGCCTTCCCACAAGGCCGTTCCCGTAGCGCTAATACGACGAAGCTCCCGGCCCTCACATCGAGGGTCGGGAGCTTCGTCTCTATTTGCTCTTCTACCCGCCCGTATTTGTCGGCTCGCATCCCCGTCGCAGAGGCGAGCGCCAAAGAGGCGGGTTAGCGCTACGAGCTGGCGCTGCCCAGGGTCACGGTGATGTCCTTGGTCGTCCCGCCGCGCTTAACCTTGAGCGTCATGTTCGAGCCGGCCGCCGCCGCACGCACCGTGCCGTTGAGCTCGTCGCTCTTCGTGATGGGGTGGCCGTCCGCCTCCACTACGATGTCGCCGGCACGCAAATCTGCCTTGGCTGCGGGGCTGCCGGAGGTCACAGAGCTAATCTCCACACCGCCGGAAATCAGCTTCGAGGAGCCGCTACCGGTGTCGGCGGGGCTGTTCTTAACGTTCGCACCCAGGTAACCGTGGGTGGCCTTGCCGTTAGCGATGATTTCGGAGGAGATACGCTTGGCGTAGTTCGAAGTAATCGAGAAGGCCATGCCGTCGGCGGTACCGCCGTCCTGGCTGGCCTGGCCCTGCGCGTTAATGCCGACCAGTTCTCCCTTGAGGTTGACGAGCGGGCCGCCGGAGTTACCGTGGTTGATGGGGGCGTCAGTCTGAACCATGGGGATGTAGTTCTGGCCCTTCTCATCGGCAGGCTGCACGCGGTTCGCGTTCGACACCACACCGGAGGTGACCGTGTCGGTGCGGCTGTAGGGTGCGCCGAGGGCCACCACGACCTCGCCCGAGACCAGCTTCGAAGAATCTCCCCAGGTGATGGGCTGCAGGTCAAGACCGGAGGAGTTAATCTTCAGGACGGCCAGGTCGGAGGCTTCATCGCGCCCCACGATCTTGGCGGTGCGCACCGTACCGTCGTTCAGACGCACCTCAACGACGGAGGCTTCTCTGTTAGAGAAAACCACCACGTGGTTGTTCGTCAGGATGTGTCCTTCCTTGTCCAGAACGACGCCGCTACCGCCGCCGGCAGTGCTCGACCCGTCAGATGCCACGATGCTAACGGTCGAGGGAAGAACCTTCTTCGCGGTCTCGGCGACGCCGGTAACAGTCGACGAGTTGCTGATATTGGAACTCACCGACCCACGAGAGGAGCTCGAAGAGGAGGAACCGGCCGAGGCGGTGAAGGACCCGACGCCGGCGCCCACGCCGCCACCCACGAGGGCTGCGAGCACGGCCGCGGTGAGAACAACTCCGCCACCGTAACGCTTGCTCTTCTCCGGGGCGGGGGAAGCTACCGTAGCGGTCGTGCGATACCCGTAGCCGTTCTGAGGGTACGCCTGCGAGTAGCCGTTTTGGGAGGCCTGGTACCCGGCCTGCTGATAACCCTGGTAATTGGGTTGCCCATTTACGCTCTGCAGAGGCCGTGTCGCGTCGGAGAGGCCGTCGTTGCCGCCCTGAGACCATCCGGTGTTCTGAGTCATGGGTTTGTTCTCCTTGAAGTCTACCCGTGCGTCGTTCGGGCGCACTATCTCTATCTACTGTAGAGGGTCTTTTGTGCCGTTCGATGCTTTTTCACTGTCGCTCAGCGTAGAGTTCCCTGGGAATTTTCTGAGTGTCGGCTTTTCCCCGCGCTACCCGCGAAGTGCCCGCAAATGAGAATCTAGCGAACGGCAATCTACACAGCGGTGCCCGCCTCCACGCACAGCTGAAGCACAGAGAAGACCCGTAGCGTGGAGGGCAGATGATAAACGAAGGAGGAACTCCAGTGATTGCAACCATAATCTTTTGCGCCATATTGGTTTGCTCAATCGGCATCGGTGCCGGTGTGGTGGCCTGCTGCTCAGGCATGGTGTACCGCCGCCAGCAGGAGGAACAACTCCACGAGCGACACCAGAGCGCGGCCATCTCTAGATAGCGTTGGCCAAGACGACGGATAAGACTCCACCGTCGAACGAGTTTTCCGGTACGGGAGTTGAGAGACCCGTAACGGATGGGGGTGTATCCCCGAAAGTGTCCTTCGGCTCGGGTGAGGCCGAGCCGGGACATATGTGTTAAGTGATGAGTGATGAGGATGCGGTCCCCACCCCGAATACGGGTGGGGCCGCTTCTTTGTTTGGGCTCGTACCTGCGTTAGCTCCGCGTCCCGGGCTCACCCGCTCCGCAGGATGGCTCGGGTATCGACTCTTAGTATGCGGCGGATTCACACGCTCCCGAGCACGGCGGGGCATGCTGGGCTATCGTAAAGACATGAGTACTTCCCGCGCCGCGTTCGCTCTTCTCGCCACGCTACCTTCGCTATCGGTGGCGGGCCCTGCACCCCTGTACACCCTCCTCGGGGGCGTACTCGCTATCACCCTTGTCGTTCTGCTGGTTAGCCTCCGTGCCCAGAAACGGCGGGGCAAAAACGACGCGCAGCAGAATCAGCGGGTGTCGCCTCCGTACAGCCCGTACCCGACGAGCACACCGCAGGCACCTCCCCATGCTTCGGGACAACCCCAGCACGGGTACCCTCCGCATGTTCAGCCTCCGCAGGCGCAGAACCAGCAGGGTCAGCCCGTCCGGGGTGCCGTCAGCTATCCGCAGCAGTACCTGCCGAATCCGCAGCCCTCGGGTGACCCGCAGGCTAACGATGCACAGCAGAACCGTGTTGAGAGCACCGCAGCGAAGCAGGGGGTGCCCTCCCCGCTCGCTCCCCTGCAGGTGGAAAACCCCGCTGGCGCTCGAGAGGCCGGTGTGCGCGAAGAATCCCGGCCGGAGGCCGCCGTTCGGCAGGAGGCCACTCCCCCAATCGGGACGGCTCAGCAGGAAGAAACTACGCAGAAGGACGAGGCTGACCAGCCCAAGCCTGCGCCTTCCGACCCTTTCTCTTTGAGCACCAACTTCAAGCTCATCCCCCCTCTAGAGAACGCGCAGCGCAGCCGCTACCCCATGGTGCTTTCTGTCAGTAAATCTGAGGATGAGGTCTTTGCGTTGCCGTCGATTAGCGGTGTGCCGCAGCACCTGCTGGTGGGCACGCAGGAGAATCATGTTCCGCTGAACCAGCGTCAGCGCTGGGAACAGGTCAGCATCCTGGAGAACTACCTCATGCGTGCGGTCATGAACCTGCAGACATTGGAGCGTGCGCAGGTGTCTCCGCTGCACAGTTTCAAGGAGACTGCCCAGGCTGACCGCGCGGTACTTGCCGCTGAGCTGGAAGAGACCATCCGGAAGTCTCGGCTGAAGCTGGGCGGGGCTTTGGAGTTCTATACGTCCCTGCCCCGTCTGGCGGAGGCCCCGGGCTCTTTCGCTTTTGCCCGCGACCACGCGCTCTCCCTGAGCGCCACCGTCATTGAAATGACGGAGCGGTGCTTTGAGCGTACCTTCCGTTGGCGCCTGCTGGAGGATACCCTCCCGGATTCTTTGAACGACCGCCTGTACGCGGTGCGTTATCTGCGTGAGAGCGCCCAGAAGCTGGCGGCTTTTGTGGAGCTGAGCGAATATGACCGCGCTATGCAGCTTGCCGAGACCTGGAAAAAGACGGCCCGCAAGGATTCGAAGATCGATGAGGGCAAGGTCTGGAATGAGATGACCGAAGTCGCCTTTGACGTTCTGCCCGAGTTGCGAGAGCGGGCGTTGAAGGGCGTGCAGTCTACGTTGGAGTTTAGCGAACTTTTCTACCGCACTGGCGAGGACGGTGTGCACCGTATGCTCCGCCCAGAGCAGCTGAGCGAGTTTGAGCTCAAGGGCGTGCAGTCCACGCTGGAAGAGCGCCTGGAGAAGGTGCGTCTTGAGCTTCAGAATGCGGAGTTCTGCGCCGCGGTCTTGAGCCTGCAGACGAACGCTGTCATTGAGCTTCTGGAGGAGCTTCTGCAGGTTGAGCAGGACGGCGTTCTGACCGAGATTGTGACCGATTTGCGGGCGCTTGCTCATGACTCGCCCGACCTTGCCGAGCGGCCTATCCAGACGTTGATGTTCAGCCGCGAACAGTACGCCCCGGATGGGGAGGATCTTCCGACCATTGGCGAGCGCATCCGTTCCCTCTCGAGTGTTCCCGAGGTTCTGGCGTTCGTTCACTACGAGGGACCGGTGCTTCTGGTGGGCGTCTCGGATCCGTATAAGGCGTTTTCCGGGGAAGATTCCTTCGAGGGTCTGCTTTCGGAGGAGATGAAGTCATCTTCCATGCCGCTGTCGGTGTTGCGCACCCATTCGCGGCTTCTGCAGCAGGTGCTTCGCCTGCAGAATCTGCGTTTGAAGCTGGCGTGGGTGAGTAGCTGTAGCGGCTACATGCCTTTGAGCCTGGTTGAACGGTATTACGTCGGTCCCTCTGCCGCGGATGAGGATCTGAAGGAGCTGACCGAAAATATTGAGGCGCTCGCTGAGCTTCTGGACGCCCGTTCTAACTCCCAGGTGTATAAGGGCCGTGGCGTGCCGACTACGCCCTTTTTGTGGTCGCAGATGCGGAAGCAGGCAGATTGCAGTTCTAGGCTGCTGAATTATGTGCGGTTCTTGGGTTGGATGTTCGCCTCGTCTTCGCGGGTTAAGGTAGTGAACGGCATAGCACAGAGCATCCACGATGTTGATGCCGCTGAGGTAGTGGAGCACCTGATGAGCAATCTAAAGGTTGCGCGTCGGCGCTAACTAGCTGAATAGCCGGTGGGCCGGGGTCTGGCGGAAGGCTAGACGCCGGCCCACCTGTATGCCGGCTTTCCTGTATAACCCTGGGAAGTCGGTAAGCGGGTGGCAAACAACCGCACAATATTGTGGTCTTATTCGCTGAAGGCTTCGTATCATCAGGCCTTGGCCGCGGGGCAAGCTGCCGGGCTGTTAGCTGGGTCGGTTGCTGGGCCGCGGTTACACTAATAGTGTGACCGGTGTTGAGGGTACGCAACGACCGCTACCTGCACGAACGAGCACATAAATACGTCACGATAACGGAGGAAATAGCATGACCGACCACGCCCTCGCGCGCTACTCTCGCAGCGTCTGCTAGTGGGAGCCGTTAGCAATCATGCCCCTTGACCAGTATTCGTGGCAGCAACAGGTCAAAGCCCTCGAAAGCTACCTCGTGCACGCCGTGCTGAACCTGCAGACGCTTGAGCGTGCGCAGGTTTCTCCCCTGCGCTCCCTAAAACAGACGCCGAACGCGTCGAAGGAGCTTCTCTCAGCTGAGCTGGAGCAGTCCATTGAGCAGAACCGCATGCGGCTCAGCGAAGCCCTGAAGTACTACGCTTCCCTCGCTAACCTCGAAGGAAAGCCGGATTCCTTTGCGTACGCCCGAGACCGTTCCCTCGCATTGGCGTCCTCAGTGGTGACGGAGACTGAGCGGTGCTTCGAGCGCACCTTCCGTTGGCGTCTGCTGGAGGGTACCCTGCCCGCCGATTTGAACGACCGTCTCCACGCGGTGCGTTACCTGCGCGAGAGCGCGCAGAAGCTGGAGGCCTTCGCGGAGCGGAAAAATTACAATCTCGCGGTGAATCTCTCCCAGACCGTACTGGCTAACCGAGCTCAGCAGTATAAGGCGTCGAATGGCGGTGGGCTGGGTGAAAAGGATGAGAGCAGAAAGCTCTGGGATGCCACGATTCAATACGCTACGAATCTTCTTCCTGCTCTGCGCGAGCAAGCCCTGCTGCTAGTTCAGTCCGTATTGAAGTTCACCGATCCGTTCTACCGCACCGGTCGGGACGGCATCACCCGATTTTTGCGCGTCGAAGATCTGAACGAGTTTGAGCTGACGGGTATGCAAGCCACTCTCGAGGAGAGTCTCGATGCGGCACGCCTACAGTTGCAGGACGCCGAGTTCCTCGCGGCCGTGCTAGACATTCATGTGCGCGAGACCATCGAGGCGATGAACCTTATCCTCGCGCTTGAGGGTGAGGGAATCATCGAGGAGATGACCGCCGACCTTCGCCTGCTGACCCGGCACGACCCTAAGACCGCGGAACAGCCGATCATGATTCCCAACCATGTAGAGGATTGGGATCATCCCGGTCCCTATTCCCTTATCACCATCGAGAAGCGCATCCAATCGCTAACGGGGTTCCCCGATATCATCCGTTTCCTGCACTACGAGGGGAAGCTCTTGCTCGCGAATCCCGGCTCCGCGTCCCCGGATCGTCCCGAGCAGATACCCCTCCCTCTGCTGCGGGCTCACGTACGTCTACTCCGCCAGACGGTACGTCTACATACCGTGCAGAGGCAACTGACCTGGCTCGTAAGTTGCGATGGATACCTGCCTCTTTCTCTCATCGAACGCACCGCTTGTGGCCCGTGCGCAGACGATACCGAGATCGTTGGGGTGCTCCACACCGTTGAGGCGCTGGAAGACCTCATCGAGGCTCGCGAATCTTCCCGCCCCGTTGCGGCGGGTGCTTTCCCCTCGCTCCGCGACGCGTGGGAGCAGGCTCAGGAACTCATCCGCGAGGGTGAGAGAAGGCTGAGCACCGCTAAGATGCGGGGCTGCGCGCTCGTATCTACGGTGAGCATCTCCGACGGGAAGACGAGTACTGTGTACACTTCGGATGCTCGGGGCGTCCCGCATTACCTTCTTATGAATCGCAAGCAGGCAAGGGATTCTCACCGCTAACGGTCAAAGTAAACGATCAGTAAACAGAGTTCCAATATTCGGGTCATATTCGCTGAAGGCTTCGTATCATCGGGCCTTGACCGCGGGGCCGCGGTTACACTAATAGTGTGACCGGTGTTGAGGGTACGCAACGACCGCTACCTGCACGAACGAGCACATAAATACGTCACGATAACGGAGGAAATAGCATGACCAACCACGCCCCCGCGCGTTACTCTCGCAGTCAGCGCCCGCGCCTACGCACCGTAGTGGGTGCCACAGCGCTGGCAGCAGGTCTGTCCTTCGCCCCCGTCGTGGCTCCGGCCGGTTCGGCGTTCTTTACCGCAGCCGGCCCCTCGGCCGCGCAGGCCGCTGACCCCATGCAGATTACCGGTACCCGCATCTATGACACCACGAATTCCCTGGGCAATACCTCCACGCTGAGTTCCAAGATTTCGGCTCTGTCGAAGAAACACAACGTGGACCTGCACGTGGTGACCATCGATAAGTTTGAGAACCCCTCGGGTTCCCAGGCGTGGACCAAGGCCCTGGCTACGAAGAACAACTGGGGCTCGGCCGATGTGGTGCTGGTGATTGCCACCGAAAGCCGTCAGGCGTATTTCCTGGCCGGTAGCACGAAGACCCTGTCGAGCGATCAGCAGACGAAGGTGTACCAGAACTACATCAAGCCGAAGCTGCAGAACAGCGATTACTCTGGCGCGGCGTTGGCCGCGGTCGAGGGTATCGAGGCTCAGAAGGGCGGTAGCTCTTCGAGCGTGGTGACCGGTGTGCTGGGAGTCGGTGCGGTGGCTGCCGTTGGTGGTGGCGTGTACGCGGCTCGTCGCCGTAAGCGTCGCAAAAACGCCCCGCAGCAGAACACCTATAACGCTCCCCGCCCGGTTCCGCGTCCGCAGGTCCCGGAGATTCCTCTGGAAGAGCTGCGCACCCGCGCCGGTAGCGCCCTGTTGCAGGCCGACACCACGATGAGTCGCGCCAAGCAGGAGCTGGAGTTTGCGCGCGCCCAGTACGGCGATCAGCAGGTCGCCCGCTTCGAGAAGGAAATCGCCCGCGCCGAAGAACTGATGCGCCGTTCCTTCCAGCGCCAGCAGCTGCTGACCGACAGTATTCCCGACACCGAGGCGGAGCAGCGCGCCTGGTTGAGCGAGATTATCGATAACTCCCAGGCCGTGGCCCGCATCTCGCAGGAGCAGGACGCTCAGCTGGCCCAGATGCGCGACCTTGAGCAGCAGGCCCCCCAGGCCATCGCTGCGCTGAACGAGCACCTCCCGCAGGTGCGTAGCACGGTGGCGGAGTGCTCCGCCCGATACGCCCAGATGAAGGAACGCTACCTGCCCTCGGCTCTGGAGCCCATCTCGAAGACCGCTGCTCTGCTGGAATCAAACCTGGCTCTGTGCACCGATGAGCTTCAGAAAGCACAGCAGCTGGTGGATACCAACCGAGCCGAGGCCGTTGCACACCTGCGCTCTGCCGAGGAAGCCTCGGCACAAATTCTCGCGCTGTCCAATGCGGTGACGAACCGCAACAACGAGCTCAACGCGGCTCAGGAGGCTTTGAGTACCGACCTGCTGAGTATTCAGCGCGACGTGGCCGAGGCCAAGAGTCTGGCCATGTCCCAGGGCCGTTCCGACCTGGCCGCCGTGGCTGCCGGTATGGAAGCGGTCCTCGGACAGGTGACGCAGAGCTCCACCGCCCGCCCGAACGACCCGCTGGCCCTGGCCAATCAGCTGCGTCAGCTCTCGAGCGAGCTGGACAAGTCGATGACGGAAATGCGCGCCACCCGCGACCGTTCCCGCGCGGCAAGCCAGACCCTCGATCGCACCCTCCGCTCCGCGCACGCCGCGGTGACCGGTGCCCGCGGGCACATCGATAATCGTCGCGGCGCCGTGGGCCCCACGACCCTGACCGCGATCTCCGAAGCCGAGCGTCACCTCATGAACGCCAACCGGATGCGTAACTCCAACCCGTTGGAGGCTCTGAACGAGGCCAACATGGCCCTTCAGCAGGCCAACGACGCGCAGAACCGCGCCGCCCGCGAGATGGGCCAGTTCTCCGAACGGTCCAGCGGTGGCGGCGGTAATAGCTGGGGTAGCGACCTCGCAAAGGGCCTGCTGCTGGGCGCCATCCTGAACACCCTGGGCTCCGGCTCAACCCACAGCTGGGGCAGCAGCTCCGGCGGCTCCTCCTCCGGCGGAGGCTGGAGCGGCGGCGGCTTCAGTGGCGGCGGTGGCGGCGACTGGGGTAGCGGCGGTGGCGACGGCGGTAGCTTCTAGTTCACCCAATTTACCCAAAGTTTAGATTGAGGTCATCGGGCGTGCATGGTTTTCACAGCCCACGCCCAGAAACCTCTCACATAATAAGTTGTACGGGCACGGCTCACGAGGAGCGTGGCGCTCCCCCGCAGCCCGTTGAACAGAAAGTAGGAAATCATGGCTAAGCAGACTATCTTCGGTCGAATCGCACAGCTGGCGAAGGCAAACATCAACGCCCTGCTCGACGCTGCCGAGGACCCGCAGAAGATGCTGGACCAGATGGTTCGCGACTACACCAACAGCATCCGTGAGGCAGAGGCCGCCGTCGCCCAGACCATCGGCAACCTGCGACTGCTGGAGAAGGACCACGCAGAGGACCTCAAGGAAGCCCAGGAGTGGGGCGCCAAGGCTCTGGCCGCCTCCAACAAGGCAGATGAGCTTCGCACCGCTGGCGACACCGCTAACGCTGACAAGTTCGACAACCTCGCCAAGGTTGCTCTGGGCAAGCAGATGCAGGCTGAGAAGGCTGCACAGGCCCTCGAGCCCCAGCTGGCTTCCCAGACCCAGGTCGTGAACCAGCTCAAGGACGGTCTGGACAAGATGCGTACCAAGCTCGACGAGCTGAAGTACAAGCGCGACGAACTGACCTCGCGTCAGAAGACCGCCACCGCTCAGAGCCAGGTCAACGACGCTCTGAAGGCCTTCGACGTGATGGACCCGACCAGCGAAATCTACCGTTTCGAAGAGAAGGTCCGCCGCGAAGAGGCACGCGTCATCGGTCAGCAGGAGCTGGCATCCTCCTCGCTGGACGCACAGTTCAACACCCTGGAGGAGATGGGTCGCCAGAACGAGCTCGACACCCGCCTGGCCGAGCTGAAGGCAAAGCAGACCCCCGCTATCGGTGGCGACACCCCCACCCAGACCCTCTAATCCGGTAGCGCGCCGATAGGCGCCTCCCTGTAGGTCACATACAAGAACCGCCCCGCTCCTGAAAAGGAGCGGGGCGGTTCTTTATGCTTTAGGAGCCGTACGCCTTAGTTAGCGTAGATGTACAGGTAGCCTGCCATAGCGTCACGGGTGATGGCTGCCGAGGAGGTCGAGCCGGTACCGATGCCATTCGAGGCGGCCCAGGCCAGGGCCTGCGATGCGTAGCCGCCCTGAGCCTGTGCCGGGGAGCCGGCGGCACGGTACATGAACTCGGCCATGGTGGACTCGGTGACGGCTTCCAGGGGACGGAAGTCGCTACCGGTGATACCCTGCTGGCTCAGCCAGTAAATCTCCTTGTACGCGGGGTGGTTTACCGGAACGTCGCTGAACGGCGAAACGGCCGGTGCGTTCACGGCTGGGCGACCAGCCACGCGGTACAGGTAGGTTGCCAGCTGCGCACGGTTGACCGACGCGTTCGGGCGGAAGGTGCCGTCCGCGAAGCCGAGCATGATGCGGTGATCAGAGTTCCAGCTGATCTCGTTGTAGTTCGGGTTCGAGTCGGACAGGTCGCTGTAGCCCAGCGCGGGGGTCTTGCCCGCGAAGTCCAGCGAGGAGGCCAGGATGTGCGGCAGGTCGTAGTCGTGGTGGCTGAAGCCGTCAATCAGCTTCACGCGGGCGTCAGAGAAGCCTGCGCCCAGGTATGCGTTGTAGCCGGACTCGACGGCGCCTCGTGCGCTCCAGGTAACGGGGTTGGTGTTACCGGAGGTGTCATTCGCGCCGACCCACCAGTACATCGGGGATGCCTTGGTGGTTGCGTCAGCGTCCACCGATCCGTCCGAGTCGCCGCCTGCAACCATGATGGAGCCGCCGCCCTGACGCCATGCGGTGTTGTGATCGGTCAGCTCGTAGGTGATGAACTCGGCGCCACCGGAGTAACCCATGGTCCACACCTGGGATGCGTCCAGGTTGTTCTCGCTCACGAAGGACTTCGCGAAGGAGCGGAAGAACTCACCGTTGGTGTCCATGTCTTCCCACCAGGTGATGCCGTCGCCGGATGCGTTGGTGTCTGGGGAGATGACCGGCACGAAGACCATGTTGCGGGCGTTAGCGATCTTGCCCATTGCCGCGAGCATGCCCTCGTCGGGGGTGTAGACCTTGGACTCGTCACGCTGCCAGTAGTCACCGTCGAAGTAGAAGACCACTCCAACGGGCTTGGAGTAGTCCAGGTTGTTCGCGTACACGTGGTACTGCGAGGTGGTGCCGGCCGGGGAAGTGTAGCTCTGGTAGGTTGCGGAGCTCATGGTGCGGGCACGCTGGGTGCTCTGCTGCTTCTGCTCGACCTTGGGCGCGGCGGTCGCCTTACCCTTGGTGAGCGAGTTGCTCAGAATCTGCGAGAAGTTGTAGTCGAAGTGGCCCGAGCCGTTCAGAACGGTTGCGGAGGCGTTGGTGTAGCCGGCGTTGCGGTAGGCGTTGTAGCCGCCCTCAACGGCGCCGCGGGCGCTCCAGGTCTGCGGGTAGGTCTCGCCGGTGCCGTCGTTCGAGTTTGCGTACCAGAACATCGGCTGGGACTTCAGCGCTGCGGAGGGGGTGCCCTCATCCAGGCCACCGCCGGCGACCATGATGGAGCCGCCACCATTGCGCCAGGTCTGGGGCTTGGTGTTCAGCTCGTAGGTGATGAACTCGGCGCCACCGGAGTAGCCCATGGTCCACACGTTGGAGGAGTCCACGCCGTTAGCCGCGATGAAGGAAGACGCGAAGGAGCGGAAGAACTCGCCGTTGCGCTCCATGTCCTCCCACCAGGTCACGCCAGCATCGTAACGGTTGGTGTCCGGGGAGATGACGGGCACGAACAGCATGTTCTGTGCCGCAGCGGATGCAGCCATCTGAGCCAGCTCGCCGGAGGGGTCGTAGACCTTGGACTGGTCGTTGCGCCAGTAGTCACCGTCGAAGTAGAAGACCACGCCAACGGGCTTGGAGAAGTCCACACCCTCAGCGTACACGTGGTACTGCGAGGTGGTGCCCGCCGGGGAGGTGTAGGACAGGAAAGTCTGGTTGGTGCGGGTTGCGGGAACGGTACTGCCGGCAACGGTGGACTGTGCCGCCTGAGCGGTCTGGGCATTAGCAACCTGCGAGAGAGTCGGCTCGGTGACCACGGGAGCGGTCTGGGTAGCCTGTGCCGAGGGGGTGGTCTGTGTAGACTGGAAGGTTGCGGGAGTAGCCTGCTCGGTCTGTGCTGCCTGAGTTGCCTGTGCGGTGTAGGTCTGCTGGATGGGCTGGACCTGGTTGGTTGCGGGAGCTTCAGCCTGCTGGCGAACCTGCACAGCCACCTGCGAAAGAGTAGATTGGGCGGTCGCGGTAAAGAGCGAGCCCTGGGGTGCGCCGCCGGGGATGTCCTGTACGACGGGAGCGAACGCGGATGCGGGAGACAGCAGGGTGCTACCGAGCACGGTGGGAACGGCAATAGCCGCGAGAGAGCCTGCCTTAACGGTGCGGGGGCGAAGTGCCATGGGGTGTCCTCGTTGTTGGTGTTTCTGGGGCGTGAACGCCCGTGAGTGGTTGAGTGATAGGTGATCTATAGGTGAGAAGCCTATAGGCGGTCGGCCTGCGGTTTTGGCACCGCTTTGGTTTGTCCATCACCATCCCGTGCTCGTGGCGGGGATGTCCTCATGCGATGGTTTGTGCGGGGTCAGTCCGATGACCTGCGCGGCGGACCGTGGTAACCATGTACTCAAAGCTACCAGGTCAAAAAGCCTTTTCTAACGGTTTTTTGGAGCATTTTTACCCCCTCGCAAAATACTAACCCTAAGCCTAAACTTTTTCTAAGGTTTAAGTTGAGAATGACATGGGTTCAACCGACGGTTGAATGAGGGGTTTTGCCTTGATTTTTCGCGGTTTTTGAGCGTTTTTTGAGCTCTATTCAAAAACATTCACTCCAGGCTTTAGAGTTTTATTGTGAGGACAATCACTTTCCGAGTGAATTTTTGCGGTTTTTAGCCATTTTTGCACCAAAATCCGCAGAATTCCGGGGTAAATCGACTGATTTCTCAACCGGGAATATAGAGAACCTATCGCATATTCCGGTTCTGGCATGAGGTAAAAATGTCCTTTCGGGGAGTTCATAGCAGCTCACCGGTCTCCATGCGCACGATTCCGAGTGCCTCGACAAGGAAGCATTTTGACTCTTTCGAAC
>OKVI01000788.1_pt1 | contig 16405 bp, 19 predicted proteins | sample 1607001 | NCBI WGS metagenome assembly OKVI01 (sample SAMN03281018, study PRJEB24777) | human gut metagenome | isolation source: fecal sample PR128 from 1 month old male Malay infant, vaginal delivered...
GCTAAACACCAACGCAAATTGACTACATCTATCAAACGCGCTCGTGCAATTGCTTTGATGCCATTCACAGCTGAATAGTTCGACGCATAATAGAAACCCCGTAACTACCGCAGTTACGGGGTTTTTGCTTGTGTAAAATTGAGATAAACGGGGTTAAATTGACTTCGTTGCTACCCGGTTGCTACCCCTTTTCAAGCATTTTTTGATGCGGTTGCAACCACTTTTTCATCCGGGGAAACCGTCATATCTGGGCCAAAGGGGAGCTGATTAACGGCGTTCAAAAGTTGCTCTTGTGTTTTGTGCGTGTACACGTCTTGGGTGATGTTGCGACCCCGTGAGTGCCCTACGATACGTTTCACTGTAACCTCGTCCAAGCCATAGTTACTGGCCAGGGTAGCGAAGGTATGACGGCCGTCGTGTGGCCTGTGGTCTGTGATACCCATCGACTGGAGCAACTTGTCCCAGTTATGGCGGAGCTTACCTTGTGTGTCGAAGGGAAGGAATGTACCACCCTGGAACCGCTTAGCATCACACCATTCTTTGATGAACGGGTAGATACAGTCCGCTATCGGGATTCTACGGTTTTTACCGGCGGCCGTCTTAACACCGCCCACCATATACCGCTCCTTGAGGTTGACGTCCTCTACTTTCATAGCCATAAGCTCTACAGGCCTGGCCCCTGTATAGCAGTAACAGAGCGCTGTCCTGGCCATAGGATCATCGGTATGTTGCCACAGGATTCGCATTTCTTCTGTTGTAAACGGCTTATGCATATCTGATTTACCAAGAGGTGGTAATTGGATGAGCTCGGCGTAGTTCTTAACGATATAGTCATTGGCATAGGCCAGACTGAACACGGCGTTCAGGGTAACCTTTATCTGCCGTTTACTAGCAGGGGATAGGCCACAGGTATCTACGATATCCTGTAACTGTGTTAAACGGATATCCTGAATAGGTATGTTCCAGATATGCTGACATCGGTTCTTAGTCATATTGTAGTTATAGGCACTCGATACCCCCATATTCACCTTCTGCTGGATCATGAGGTCCCACATTTTACCGAAGGTAATATCCCTAGCCTTGAATAGTTGGGGCCCTTGAATATATTGATCAATTACCTTCCACGCCTCGGTTGCCTTCTCAAAGCTACCTAGCGACTTCCGGATAGGCCTACCTGTCTCCTGGTTAGTCCCTATCGTGACCATTGCCACATACGGCTTGCGTCGCTTTTTGTCGGACCGCTTGTACACGGATCCCGTGCCGTTAGCACGTTTCATATGTCATCAGCTCCTTTAATAAAAGAGCCGCAACTATGCTATAATACGGATTGGGAAATAGTTATAGCAGCTGCGGCTGGTATAGCGAACGAGTCCTACCTGCGGGTAGGGCTCTTTTTTAGTTATGTAATTATTTTCTTGGTATTTAAGTGCCAATCATTAGGGAATCCTAATTTTGATAAAATATCATTTATGTGAATAGATTCAAGCTTTAGTGCCAATTTCTTCACTAACTTTAGTACCGAGTTATGTAATGTGGCATACTCAATACGGCTTAAAAAACATTGTAGTGAAAGAAAAACCGTGTATGGAGTTTTTCTTGGGGCATTTGACGTAATGCAATATTTAGAGTGTAACGGGGCCCAATAGCGATCATCTGCGGGGCAAAGGTGCCCAATTAATCTATTATTGTGCGCGCAAACGTTTCTGATGTCGTGGATATTTTTTACAAAGCTAATCATTGTAGCCGGCGAGAATTGCCCTGGATTTTGAATATGTTCTGAAATAAAACTTAAGCAGTCACGAGCTACTTTGTTTTGTACCGAGTCCGTTGAATTAGCTAATAAATATCGAAATGCCCCAAATTCAATATAGCTAGCTAATACCCAAATAGGTACTTTCTTATAGCTATTTATGTAGTGATAAATACTAGAGTCTTTATGACGTTTACAATTATATCTCGCAAGTATTTTAGCTAGCTTAGAGATAGTTTCTATACTCTCCAGGCGTTTTGTGGAATCATAACAATTTATATCTAAATAAGGGTAAGGGTCGTCTGGAAATGTTTCTGAAAATCTGTGGGCAAATAACGCTTTTAAGTGTGTTTCGGCACTAAGAATGGCATTTAGTAGTTCTTGCTTAAGCTCCTTTTCAAACCGATAGAGATTAGCAATTTCATCGAAGTTGGTATTAGCGGTGTAATTATCGAGGTTATCATGTGGGAAAAAATTAGCATAGCCATTAATAATATTGTAATAGTTTTGGCTTAACAAATAGGACTTTGCCTTATCAATATCGTTAATGATAAGCTTTCGGGCTAAAAGTATTTGAATTTGCTCATCTATCGTTTTAAAATCTTTCAAAAGAAAAAGCCCCCCTCATTTGAGGACGGCTTTTCTCCGCATCGGGCCCCGTAGGGTATCCGACACTCTTCTGCTGCCCTCATTATATTAGAATGTGTCCGGAAAAGTCAACAAATTTACGCATAATAGTGCAATAATGCGCAAGGCGCATAGAATAGTGCTCAAATTTTATGCGTCAATTTCTACAATATCCAATAGCATTTCACGGGCGAGTTGATGCTTTTTGGCATCAGACAGCTTTTTAGCCCGCTCCACATCCAACAGGGAAGAAATGTATTCGTCATATAGTGGCTTGAGATCCGATTGCTCAAATAGTTGGCGAACTTCTTCGTCCTCTTCAATGAGAGCTTTTACGTGCTTACACAGTTGGCCCATTTGCCCGGCTCTACAAGTACAGCCGATGGCAAAGGGCTCCTCTTGTACAACAACAGTGTATATATTGCCTTTACTGCCGGTTACTTCTTTTTCAATCATTTGTTCTCTCCTTTTGATTAGTTATCCGATTCCGCTTGTAAAAATTTTATATATTTTAGCGTGTCCTTGATATTCTCTTCGCTTAGGCCCATTTGTGATAAGCACTTTTTGAGTGTCTTCTTAGGATCTTGATCTTTAGCCGCTCGGAGTGCGGCTAATCGTTCTCTTGTCGCATCCAGTCGTGATACTTTAAATCTATATTTAGCATATTCACGTTCCAGATAGCCTGTCCAAAAATCGATAGGAGACTTTCTGTTGATAAGATATTGCTGTTCTGCGATTGGTAATAATCCACCACCAACTATCTTCTGAAGTGAAACAACAGCGACTTTCTCTTCCGGGGTGTCGGAGTTTTCCGCCAGTAAAATGTGATCCATCATATACGATAGTATGTCGACCGGAATGTTAAGGGTCTTACATATTTTGGTCACGTTCGTTATGCCGGCGCCGAGTGGGTTACGTAAAATAGAATTAAAAGTAGAATATGGAATTCCCGCGTCATCGGCTGCGCTTCTAATACCAAATCGGCTTTGTGCTAACTTCGAATAGAGATATTCAGAAATATATGCTTTTTGAAGGTTTTGGACCCTCTTAGCCAACGATAATTTCTCAGTTTGGTCGGTTCGGCGAGAAGCGCCGTCCCCTATAATTTCAGTGGTTCTGATCATGTTTATCACCTCTTTTATTATCTTTACTATATAATACATTATAACGGTCAAGATTTCAATCAAAATCGCTGAAATATTGGCACAAAATGGCAGAATATTTTATATTATTAGTGTATTCTTGGTAAAAATGTACGAAATTTTGTAAAAAATGGTCGAAATACTGTTGACCAACTAATTATATCGTGATATTATATCCATGTGGTCGAAATAAAGACCGCACGATTGAGGACGAAAGGAGGACTGCTGAATGTACCCAAACTTGAATGCGGAGCTCGCCAGAAAGGGGTGGACAATCGCTAAGCTGGCGGATAAAACAGGGATCTCGTACAGCACTTTGCGGGCTAAGTTAAAGGGAAATACTAATCTTTCTCTTAGTGAAGCCTGTGATATTAAGAAAGCATTAGGGGTTACGATGTCTCTTGATGAGTTATTTTTTTAATATGGTGGTCGATATTTCGACCAAATAATAAGTAAGGAGGAATCTCATGGCCAACATCACAGTCGCTAAAGCGGCGGAGTTGCTCGGCTGGGACATAACGTTCCTACGGGTGGGACTCCAGCAAGACAAATATGACTTTGGGATAGCGGTTAAAGGACCCAAGTCAAAGCGGTACGCCTATAAGATTTATCCGAAGGCGCTAAAAGATTTCATTAATAACCAGCTAGGTAGGGAGGTAGACCTATGAAGAAAGGTGCATTACTCGTAGCGTTGATTTTAGCCGGCGCTGTCGCTAGCGGATTCGCGATGCACATAACTACGGCACCCACCACATACCAAGTGCGGTACGACTACACGGTTAAAGGTGGCGAAACCCTATGGGATATTGCTAGTCGCAACTGCCCTGATGATATGGATGTTCGTGAATACATTCACGAGGTTTCCAAGATCAATGGTATTAAAAATGGTGCTATCCGGCCAGGCCAAGTTATTGAGCTCTACCGGACGGAGGCGTTATGAACTACAAAAGCAAGATAAGTAGCTACGTAGTTGGCGGTGAATACAAAGGTCACCAGTGGCTAATTCGAAAAGGCTTATTTGGCTTTCTCGGATATATCAAGCTGACAGACCAGGACGTTACGATTCTCACGAAAGGTATTCCGTGGTGTAACAATCCAACCTATTTTAACCAGGTGTGTAGCCGGGCGCTAAAAGTGAACGGCAGAGTTACTTACCTAGGAGATCTAGGGTGTAACGGCGATACCTGGGTAGGGTTTGGCGATTGCCCGGACCGCAGGTATGAGCAACTCAGCTACACGAAACTCATGTGTAGGATTGCTATTACTAGCCTTCATAAAACGATTTCCGAAAAATGTAGTCGCAAGTTGATGCGGTTCCGGGAATTGAGAGGCTTACATAGAAAAAGCCCATTAACCACGGCAATGGTTAATAGGCAAGATAAAGATATCTAATTCATTATAACACATACCAAGGAGGAAGTTAAAAATGAGATTGGTATACAAGGATGAATTGGGAGCGCATATCTCCCCAGATACGGCTTTTGCACTCGGTATGTGGAAAGAGCCAAATGAGCTTCCTCCGCACCTGCAAAAGAAATTAGAGAGTCGACTAAGAGCGGCACTCAAAAAGCGTGTATCTAGAGAAGGTCGTGGACTCCCGCTCTACATGCATGACTTCGATTATCAAAAGGTCGAAGATTACTTCAATATTATTTGGCGGCGATCTGTTCCGCACGTACTTTTAGAAATTAGGGAAATCGAAACCCTTAATAATATGGCTTAAAAACGAGGTAAATCAAAATGAAAAGAACAATGTTAGCAACTTTAGTACTCAGTGCAGTAGCAGCAACTTCCTTCGCTGCGGATAACAATTTTGTAGGAGGCACAGATAATACCGTTACTAACGGCGCTAAAAGTGTAGGCGTTGTAGGTTACCAAAATACTGTAGGCGGTAATAACGCCGTAGCATTTGGGGAACGGAACACTGCACAAGGCGTGAACTCTTTTGCAGGGGGTAACGATAGCAAGGCATTAGGCCGTGATAGTTTTGCGTATGGTGCCCATGCCGAAGCTACGGTTGAATACACAGTGGCTATTGGCTCCCAGGCTAGAACAGCAGCTTATGACACCATCGCCATTGGCAACGGGGCTTATGCCAACGGTGAGTCCACTGTAGTTATTGGCCGGACTAATACGGTTAACGCGGAAAACGCTACCGTTATTGGTTCTAACAACGGAACAGTGGAAAGCGGTCACGGCGTTGTAGTCGGCTACAACAACCAGGTGCTCGACAACTCTAAGGAGCAACTTGTATTTGGCTCTAATTCTAAGACAAAAGGTCAAGGCGCTATTGCCGTAGGGACTCACGCACAATCCGGCGCTATCGATGCCCTGGCGATTGGCAATAATACACTGTCAGATACTCCGAATGGTGTAGCACTTGGCACCAATTCCACTACTGACACAGCGGTAAGTACCGCTAGCGCAGTTATCGCCGGTAAGACATATAACTTCGCTGGCGATGTGGCTGACAGCACGGTATCTGTCGGTACTACCAATAAAGCCGGATTGGGCGGTGTTACAAATTATAAGCGCACTGTTACGAATGTAGCAGCTGGCCGTATTTCTGACGTATCCACTGATGCGGTTAACGGGTCCCAGCTCCATGCCACTATTCAAGCGATTGATAATAATCACCAAGACATCGCTGACACCGCTAAGGGGCTCATGATGCTAGGCGATATTGTCAATGACCAACAAGGCGCCATTACAGCTAATACCGCTGATATCAGAACAGTGGAACACACTGTAGCGGATCACGAACAACGAATCACTACTCTTGAAAATGCGCAGCATGCTGTCGATAACCGCATCAACGGCATGGGGCAACGAATGAACCGCTTAGGCGCATCCAGCGCCGCTCTTGCCGGTCTTCATCCGCTTGATTTCAATGCGGACGATAAGGCTAGCTATGCAGTTAGCTACGGCCACTACCGTAACGCGAACGCGGTAGCAGTTGGGGCGTTCTACCGTCCTAATGAACGCATCATGGTTGGCCTCGGTGCTTCCCTTGGTTCCGAGCCAATGTATACGGCTAATGTAGCGTTCAAATTCGGTCCTGGTTCCGATTATGTATCCGAAGCTAAGAGCAAGGACGCACGCATTGCTCGGCTCGAACGTTTGGTTAACGAGCTCGTAGCTAAGGAGGCTAAATGATGCGGAGACTATGGCACGGAGATGAGAATCTAATCAATGATCTTCTCGACACCTATGGAGACGCAAAGGGGTTGGCAGAGGCTTCTGGCCATTGCCAATCCACCTGCCAAAAGTTCCTTAATTACGGATCAGTTACCTGGGAAGTAGCGGCTAGCATGGCAGGTATATCCAATGTAGCCGGCCATTGTTTGTTCGACCAAGATGGAGAACCTGAATTCTAGGAGGTATGTATGCTCAGTGATATTTTCGCCCTCCAAGCCTGGGGGACATATAGGAACCGCATCTGGGCGGTCCGAAACTATGGCACTCATTATTGTGGCTATGTGCTCCTCACCGATGAGGAGCTCGACCGATTCAAATGGTGCACTTGCGATGACGTCACTCTTGATATGCACGGCGGGTGTACCTATATCGGCACTCTAAGTGATGAGTTCGGGGTATTCGTAGGATTCGATACGATTCACGCAATGGACATCGACCATCCAATATCATTCAACTACGTCTACGAAGAGTGCCAGCACATAATCGACCAATTAATTGAGGGAGGTGGTCAAATTGCAAGACCGTAACCCTGTTAAGGGTAATAAAAAAAAAGAGCCTGTCCAAGCGACAAGCTCCTTTAAAAAGATTCCAACTAAAGTATATCACGTCATTAAACCGAAAGGAAATACAGCCATGATTGAGCTTAAAATTACAGCTGAAACAGCAGCTGAATTAACTTCTGAAATCCAAGAACTAGCACAACAAGTAGTCGGCACCCACCTGTGCGACTGCCAAGACGGTAAGCTGATAGTAGCACCAGTTGTTGAAGCGAAACCTAAAGCCGAAGAAAAACCGAAGAAAAGCAAAAAGGCTTCTAAACCTGTAGAAGATAAGGTAGAAGCTACAGCAGAACCTGTGCCGGTAGCTCCAGTTGCTCAACCTGCGCCAGTAGCGCCTGTAGTACCGCAACAAGTACCAGCTACACCAGCGGTACCTGTGGCGCCGGTCAAGGAATACACATTGGAAGAAATTCAAGTGGCATTGCAACCATTAATGGATGCAGGCCGTACGAATGAAATCGTAGGGCTTATGCAAAAGTACAAAGTCGCAAGCCTTCCGGAACTTCCGAAAGACCAATTCCCTAATCTTGTAGTTGACCTTCGCAACATGGGAGCACGAATCTAATGGCTAGTCATGCGCTCCTAAGCGCGTCAAGTTCGCATAGATGGTTACACTGCACCGGGGCACCTCGTTTAGAGGCCACCTTCCCGGATACTACATCTGAGTATGCAAAAGAAGGAACCCTGGCGCATGAACTATGTGAATTAAAGCTTAAGAAATACACTACCACAATGGCAAAAGGTACTTACACAAGAGCCTACAACAAAATCAAAAAGAATGAGTTATGGGCCCCTGAAATGGATGAAACTACAGACGTATATCTTGAATACATCAAGTCCATCATACTAAGTTACAATGTCGCTCCGGTAGTTGTTATTGAAAAGCGTGTTGATTTTAGTCAATACGTGCCTGAAGGCTTCGGTACGGCGGACTGCATCATATTAGCCGGTGATACGCTTCACGTCGTCGATTATAAACATGGTAAAGGTGTTGTAGTTGATGCAGATCATAACCCTCAAATGATGTTATATGCTCTTGGGGCTATACATGATTACAGTCTCTTGTATAAGTTTACAACTATCAAGATGACAATCGTGCAACCTCGAGTTAACAATATTTCAGAATTTGAAATGTCCTCCGATGACCTCCGTAAATGGGGTGAAGAGGTAGTCGCGCCAAAGGCTGAGGAGGCCTACAAAATGGAAGGCCACACATTTGAGGCCGGTGCCTGGTGTGGGTTCTGTAGGGCAAAAGCACAATGCAGAACACGATGTGAACATTTCGATGCTTTGCACTCTCTCACCGCTAAAGACCCTCGACTCATTAGTCTTGAAGAGTTAGGTACCTTCCTAGAACACGGCAAGGATATCGAGTCCTGGTACAAGGAGATCAAAGAGTACGCTTTATCTAAATCCTTAGCCGGTGCAGAGGTGCCAGGTTGGAAAGCCGTAGAGGGCAGAAGCTCCAGAGCATTCCAAGATGGCGATACTGCCATTCAAACCCTTATCAATGGTGGGGTGGATGAATCTATCCTCTATGAACGTAAGGTTCTTACCTTGGCTCAAATCGAAAAGGCCATCGGCAAGAAAGAATTTAATGAACTCGTAGGCGACCAGGTCGTTAAGAATCCGGGCAAGCCTACTCTTGTAGTTGATACGGATAAGCGCCCACGTATCACTAACCAACCTAGTGCGGCGCAAGTATTTAATACCAATGGAGGTAACTAATTATGGCATTCCAATGCAGACCAACAGAAGTCCTTTTACAAAACGTACGTTTATCCTTTGTTCATTTACTCGAACCATATACTAACCCTAACAATTCTAGTGAAGCCAAATACAGCGCGATGATCCTTGTACCTAAATCTGACACAGTACAAGTTCAAGCAATCAATCAAGCTATTGAAGCAGCAATTGCTGATGCTCGTGTGAAACATGGAGCTAAAGTTCCGGCTCAACCTAAAACGCCAATTCACGATGGTGATGGCTACACGCCAGGCGGTAAAGAATACGGCCCTGAATGCAAAGGTCATTACGTATTTAACGCTTCTCAATCAATGAAATTCAAGCCCGAAGTAATAGATCTTCAAGGTCAACCACTTACTGAACCTGGCCAAGTATACTCTGGCATGTATGCCAATGTATTGGTTAACTTCTATTTCTATAACAATCAATCATCTGGTATCTCAGCCGGTTTAGGGCCTGTGCAAAAGGTACGTGACGGCGAGCCTCTTGGAGGTGGCCAACCGGCATCTGCGGCATCCGTATTCGGAGCTCCTCAAGGTAGCGCAGCAACTGTATTTGGTGGTGCTGAAGCAACTCAAGCCATCAACCCTGTTACTGGTCTTCCAATGTAATAGGTGGCCATTATGCGCCATCTCAACATTGATATTGAAACATTCTCATCCAATGACATCGGCGCTGGAGTATATAAATATGTCGAAGCGGAGGATTTTGAAATCCTCCTATTCGCATATGCGTATGACTTTGGCCAGGTTGAAGTTGTGGATCTAGCACAGGGTGAAACAATTCCGGATAAGGTGATTGCAGACCTCAAAAATCCGGAGGTCATTAAACATGCCTACAATGCACAATTTGAAATCACCTGTCTAAACAAGGCCGGATATGTTACTCCATTAAGTCAATGGCACTGCACGATGATACATGGTGCCTATCTAGGGTATCCTATGGGCCTTGCTAAGTTAGGTGTAGCTCTAGGGCTACCTCAAAATAAGCTTAAGGATAAAGCCGGTAAAGCGTTGATTCGTTATTTTAGTATTCCATGTAACCCGACTAAATCGAATGGCGGTAGAACTCGTAATTTGCCTCATCATGAGCCGGAAAAGTGGCGAGCCTATGTCGAATACAATCGGCAGGATGTAGTTACTGAAATGGAATGTTATAAGCGTCTCGCATCGTTTCCTGTCCCTGATGAGACATGGGACGATTGGTACATCGATATTGAAATCAATAATCGCGGTGTACTTATCGACCATGACTTGGTTATTGGAGCGCGTTGTATTGATGAGGAAAACACGAACATCCTTACAAAAGAAGCCCAAGACATCACACGGCTTGCCAATCCTAATTCTACACAAGCACTCCTTAATTGGATCAACACAAATACAGGGGCTAATCTTCCAAACCTTACTAAGGATACCGTTGATACCGCTCTTAAGAGTAATATTAATCAATTGGCCAAACGTGTTCTTACCTTACGTAAGAAACTGGCCAAGTCCTCTGTATCAAAGTACGTCAAGATGGAAGAGTCCTGGGGATCTGATTATCGCCTCAGGGGCGTGTTACAGTTCTACGGAGCCAATCGTACGGGACGATGGGCTGGACGGCTCATACAGGTCCAAAACCTACCAAGAAACTACATCGAAACGCTTGATGTCGCACGTTCCCTCGTGACACATCGTAATCGTGTAGGGCTCGAACTCTTATATGGTGATGTAGCTGATACGCTATCACAATTAATACGTACGGCTATTATCGCCCCAGACGGTAAGACATTATGCGTGGCTGACTTCTCCGCCATTGAAGCGCGGGTTATCGCCTGGCTAAGTGGTGAGCAGTGGCGTCAACAAGTATTCGCTCATGATGGTGATATCTACTGCGCCTCGGCGTCCTCGATGTTTGGTGTTCCAGTTGTGAAACACGGCGAAAACGGACACCTACGACAAAAGGGCAAGGTCGCCGAACTAGCCCTTGGATATCAAGGAGGGGTGAACGCATTAAAGGCTATGGGCGCCCTTGATATGGGACTTACGGAAGAGGAACTCCCGGATATCGTCCGATTATGGCGTGAGGCATCACCTCGTATTCGGGACTTATGGTATCAAGTTGAAAACGCAGCCGTGTATACAGTAACAACCGGCAACCCTATGGGCCTTGATCACGGCATTATATTTCGGTTAGAAATTGATCCGATATACGGCTATCGTTACATGACGATTGAGTTACCAAGTGGGCGGAAGCTATTCTACCCAGGGGTGTATATCAAAGAAAACCAATTTGGCAAGGATGCTGTTCATTTTAAGGCGCAATTCAACAATGCCTGGGTGGATGATAGTACCTACGGCGGAAAGCTTGTCGAAAACATTACACAAGCCGTAGCTCGTGACTGCCTGGCAGTTACGTTGAGACGATTGACGATAGCAGGGTATCCGATTACTATGCATATCCATGATGAGGCGGTTATGGAAATCCCGGCCGAGAACAAGGAAGAAACACTTGATAAAGTTAACGCTTTATTTGGGGCTCCGATTCCGTGGGCTGAAGGATTACACCTATCTGCCGCCGGATTCACCAGTGATTATTATATGAAGGATTAGAAAGGGCGTTGGCCATATGATTAATGATAAAAAACTAATAATTAACGTAGGCCAAAGTCGCACGTCCAAAAAATGGATTCAAACGGAGCTGATGTGGTCCGAGTTCATTGAACGACTTCGTACACCGCAACGCACTACGGAAACAGTTGAACAGTATCATCAACTACCTAAGTCCGCACAAGCTAAGCTGAAGGATATCGGCGGTTTTGTCGGTGGGAGCTTGATTGGTCTCCAACGTAAGGCAATTAATGTCACAGGCCGTGACCTTATCACCCTTGATCTTGACGCCATTGAGCCTGGCCAAACGGATAATGTAGTACGTACCGTTGATAATCTAGGTATGGCATACGTCATATATAGTACACGTTCGCACACACCACATCGTCCGCGGTTACGTGTAGTTATTCCAACTGATCGTACCATGACACCGGATGAGTACGAGCCTATCGCTCGTAAGGTGGCCAGTTTAATCGGTATCGGCATGATGGACTCGACTACGTTCGAAGCCTCAAGGCTCATGTACTGGCCAGGATGTTCCAGCGATGCACAATATGTGTTCCAATTTGCAGATAAGCCGTTCTTATCTGCAGACGGCATCCTAGCGGAATATACCGATTGGCGCGACGTGGCGTCATGGCCACAGGTACCGGGTTCTGAGACATCGGTTAGAGTGAGTCAGCTTCTTACGAAGCAACAGGACCCGTTAACCAAGCACGGTATCGTAGGCGCCTTTTGTAGACAGTATGGCATCCGTGAAGCTATTGATACATTCTTACCGCATGCATACGCTTACGTTGATGGCTCTAATGACCGCCTAACCTACGTCGAAGGTTCCACCATCGGTGGTGCCGTAATTTACGATGACGATAAGTTCTTATACTCGCATCACAATACGGATCCATGCGGTGGCCAACTGGTAAATGCCTTTGACCTGGTTCGATTACATAAGTTCCATGATCTCGACGAGACTGCCAAGGACGGCACACCACCGCATAAGATGCCATCGTTCCTTGCGATGAGTAAGCTAGCCTTTGAGGACTCAGAGGTGGCCATCAGTATCCAACAGGAACGTGCACGTGAGTCCGCTACAAACGTGTTCCAAGAATCGATAAGTAATTCTAATACTACTGATGTAACGGACCTTGACGCCAACGCTATGCTCGAAACGGAATGGATGAAGTCCGCAGGTCTCAAGTATAACGAGAACAACGGGCTTAAAAAAACCCGTGATAATATTCTTAAGATTTTAACACATGACCCGGCCATCAAGGGACGTATCGCATACGATAAGTTCGGTAGTCGGTATATGGCAATGGGCGCCTTACCATGGGCGCTATCGGAACACGGTAAACGTATATGGACTGACACCGATGATAGTGGTATCCAGTGGTATCTTGAAAACCGATTCGATATCACCGGCAAGGATAAGGTTCTTGATAGTGTGTTACTGATAGCGAAACAAAACGCATTCAACCCTGTGACCGATTATTTAGACAGCCTCACATGGGACGGTGTGGAACGTTTAGATACAATCTTCATCGATTACCTGGGCGCAGAGGATAACGTGTATACCCGTGCGGTAGGTCGTAAGGCCTTCGTAGCTGCAGTAGCTCGAGCCTACGAACCAGGATGCAAGTATGATACCATGCCGGTATTAGTTGGCGCTCAGGGGATAGGGAAATCATCTCTTATCCGTATTATGGGCAAAGACTGGTATGCTGATGGGCTTAATACATTTGACGGTAAGGAAGCTGCAGAAAGCATCCAAAATAGTTGGCTGGTTGAAGGCGGTGAAATGGCCGGATACTCCAAGGCGGAAGAAAATGCATCGAAACAATTCTTATCGCGCCAGGTTGACGTATTCCGTAAGGCCTATGGCCGACGCACGGAAGAATACCCTCGTCAATGTGTGTTCTTTGGATCCACTAATCAACACGAGTTTTTAAAAGATATTACGGGTAACCGCAGATTTTGGCCAATTCAACTTGGCTTAAAGAAACCAACAAAAGATGTATTTAAGAATTTACCTGGTGAAGTGGACCAGCTGTGGGCGGAAGCCAAAGCTAGATACCGCCAAGGTGAAAGCTTAATTATTGAAGATAATGAGGAAGTGCTTCGCCTTGCAAATTTAGCGCGTGAGAGCCATATGGAAGGAAATGCTAAAGCAGGTGTGGTAGCTGAGTTCTTGAAACAGAAAGTACCGGAGAATTGGCAGGCGCTATCGATTAGCGCTAGGCGGATGCAATTATCAGCAACGCATGCTGTACCTGGTCAAGAGTTAGTATTAAGGGATCGTATATGTGCAGCTGAAATTTGGTGTGAATGCTTTAATAAAGAATTATCTTGGATGAAAAAAGCGGATAGCCGAGAAATTAATCAAATTTTAGATAACATACCGTTCTTAATCCGGTATGACAAGGTTAGAAAATACGGCCCTTATGGTGACCAACGAGGCTTTGAAATTATCCCAGGAATGATGTAATTATAGGGGCAACATTCCGCAACAATCGTTGATTTTCTCAAAAAGAATGTTGCGACAAAAAAATAGAATGTTGCCCCAATGTTGCGGGAATGTTGCGGAGAATGTTGCGGTAACAAACCTAGTATTTATCTATGTTTATAGTACTTATATATATAAAATGCAACATTTATATATATAGAGAGTAAAAATATATAAATTTAAGTACGTTTAAGGGGTTAATAGGGGTTAAATAGGGTATATACACATAAGTGTGTAAAACCATGTCGTTTTTGTTGCCCCTCTAAATGAGAACGAAAAATGGAGGTGTGATAATGCTTGAAAAACAAATCGAACAGAAACTCGTTCGGGGTGTTAGAGAGTTGGGCGGTAAGGCATATAAGTTTGTATCGCCTGGCAACGTTGGTGTTCCTGATCGAATCGTGATATGGCCAGATGGCGCGGTTCAGTTTGTAGAGCTTAAAACAGTCACAGGTCGACTCAGTCAACTACAGGATGCGCAGTGTAAGAAATTATTGAGCCTCATGCAGACCGTTTATATCTTATATGGCCCGGAGGCTGTTAAGGCTTACTTAACGAATGAAGGTGGTATTCATGGCGCGAGTTCCGTATAAGTATTAGGAGGGGCTATAGTGAAATTTAATCCACATCCCTATCAAAAGTATTGTATCGATAGGGTAGTCAAACAAAATAAGCTAGGCCTATTCCTTGATATGGGCTTAGGAAAAACCATCATAACCCTATCCGCTATATACCAATTGAAATACAACTATTTCCAGGTTAAGAAGGTGCTTATCATAGCGCCTAAGAAGGTGGCGGAAGCAACCTGGCAACGTGAAGCGTCTAAATGGGACGGTGTTGGTATTCTTAGAATATCCACCGTATTAGGCCCATTAAAGAAACGCATACAAGCCCTAAATACACCGGCGGATATCTACATCATCAATCGCGAGAATGTATCGTGGCTGGTTAGCTACTATAAGAACGCCTGGCCATTCGATATGGTGGTAGTCGATGAATCGAGTTCCTTTAAATCTCATCGTGCAAAACGATTCAAGGATTTATCGAACATGTATAACCATATCAACCGAATGGTGCTGTTAACCGGCACACCATCGCCGAATGGACTGATTGACCTATGGGCCCAGGTCTACTTATTAGACCGGGGCCAAACATTAGGTAAAACCTATACCGCATTTAGGGAACATTATTTTGATCCGGACCAACGTGGCCGTGATGTGATCTACAGTTACAAGCCAAAGGCGAATACTGATGATGCAATTATGTCAGCCATAGCGCCATTATGTATATCGATGAAAGCCAGAGACTACTTAGACCTACCACCGATTGTGTATGATACGGTGCCGGTAGTTTTAGATGCTAAGGCGAAGAAAGCTTACGAAAGTATGGAGCGTGATGCCGTCCTTGAAGTATTCGGAGCGGATGAAGAAATCACCGCCATGAGTGCGGCAGCATTATCTAATAAGCTTCAACAGTTGGCCAACGGTGCCGTGTATGACGATGAAAGAAACGTACATACAATTCATGACTGCAAAATCGAAGCCTTCATGGAACTCATAGAACAACTGCACGGCAAGCCAGTGTTAGTGTTCTACAACTTTAAGCACGATTGTGCCAGGTTAAAGGAAGCCTTAGCAAAAACGGATCTGTGCGTACGTGAGTTAAAAGGCGCCGATGAAGAGTTTGATTGGAACGCCGGTAAGATTGATGTACTACTAGCGCATCCCGCATCAACTGCATATGGGTTAAACCTACAAGACGGCGGTAATCATGTAATATGGTTTGGCCTTAATTGGAGCCTTGAGCTATATCAACAGGCGAATAAGCGTCTGCATCGTCAAGGGCAAAATGAAAAGGTTATCATCCATCACCTTATATCCGTAGGCACACGTGACGAGGATATGATGGAAGCATTAGAGAAGAAAGACGAAGCGCAAGAATATGTCATTCAATCATTGAAGGCACGGATTGATAAATACGTGAAAGGATAAGAACTATTAACTATAGGAGGGGACTATATGCAAAAGAAATGTCAGCGGTGCGGTAAGATCTTTACCGCCGGACAAGGTAATTATCGTTACTGTGATGACTGCAAAAAGAAATACACACCGCCGAAACCGGTGGTAGAAGCGGCAACAGACCATTTCGAAAAGATGGCAGAATCGATCGAGGCCCTACGGAAAGTAGAGCCTGATATGGTTAACCATCCACCGCATTATATGTTGGGCAGGGGGTTGGAAACTATCGATGTGATAGAGGCGGCGTTGACACCGGAAGAGTTTATCGGATGG
>OKVI01000793.1_pt1 | contig 16291 bp, 13 predicted proteins | sample 1607001 | NCBI WGS metagenome assembly OKVI01 (sample SAMN03281018, study PRJEB24777) | human gut metagenome | isolation source: fecal sample PR128 from 1 month old male Malay infant, vaginal delivered...
GCCCTAGGTTTAGATAAATGACCGCGCGGAGAGCGCACCTGCGGTTGATAAGGTACTGTGGAAGAGTCTCATGTAAAGAGAGACCGTGATTGCACCTTGGGTACGGAAGATACCGGTAGGCTCGCATCATTGACAGACACACCATACGAGAGGATCTCAATGTCAGAGAACACTCCCCACAACCCGCAGCAGGGAGATTCTGCCGCAGCGGGCTACGGCTACGATGCTGGAGCCCGACCCACGCAGGATGCTTCGCTGGCGGGCCAGACCGCGCAGGCAGCTCAGCCGGCGCAGCCCACCCAGCCGGCTCAGCAGGGTGCTCCCGCCCAGGGCGCGCAGCCTCAGCAGCCCGCCGGCCAGCCGATTCCGCCGGTCCAGGGCCAGGCCTACCCTGGTGCTCAGCCCGGTCAGCCCGCGCAGGCGGTCTACGCACCCGCCGCGCCGAACCCCTTCGTGACGGCTCTGCGTGCAAGCTGGGATGCGTTCCTGGAGGTCTTCGCCGGCAAGCCCGGCCCCGCACAGTCCCGTCTGGCCGCCTCCGGCCTGTGGGGTTGGGTTATCCCCAGCCTTCTGCAGGCCATTATCTCGGCGTTCTTCCTCACCCAGCTGTCGCTAGGCTTCGTGAAGTTCGCAGTGCGTGATGCCTACGCCCTGGTGGCTTACAAGATTACCTTCGGTCAGGTCTTCCTTGCCTTCCTGGTGTTCCTCGTAGTTTCTGCCGTGGTGCTGATTCTGCGCGGCGTGCAGATTCTGCTGACCGCACGCATCGGTAAGGCTCCGGCGAACTTCTCGTCCTCGATGCAGGTAGTGGCGGTTTCGTGCCTGCCCCTAATCCCCACGTACATTCTTCTGAGCCTGGTGGCTCTCTTCATGCGCGGCGTCAGCAGCAACGAGGGCTTCGGGTTCATCTTTGTGCTGCTGGGCCTGGTGATGTCCTTCGCAGTGTTCTCGGGTGAGGCACTCATCTACCTGGGTCTGAACCGTCTGGGCCGCTTCGCTAAGTCTCCGGTCATCATGCACGCGCTGCTGAGCACCGCGTGGGTGCTCGCCGTGATGGTTGTGTACTTCATTACCTTCCGCATGCTCAACTAAGGAAACCCGTATGCAGACTCTGACTTATTCCGTTCAGCGCGGCTCCCGCCAGCGCTGGATGCTCCTGGCCGTTCTGCTGACCATTGCGGCCCTGATTCTGAGCGCCTGCGGTGCGAAGATTGAGACCCAGCTTGGCCTCGAAAGCGCCGATAAGGGTGTTCGCACCATGCAGGTTTCCTTCGACCTCAAGGACAACCAGGACAAGATCAAGGGCGGCACCCAGGCTCTGGACGCCTCCCTCCGCAAGCACCTGCCTAGCGGCCTTGAGTACGGCGGTATCCAGTCCGAGGGCGACAAGGCCCGCGCGACCTTCACCCTGCCCTTCTCGTCGATTGACGAGTACCGCTCCAAGGTGGCCAGCATCCTGAAGGCTTCCGGCACCGATACCGAACCGCAGATTAGCATCATCAACTCCAGCCAGGGCCTGGTGCAGGGCATCCAGGTGAAGGAGAACTTCACCTCGAAGGAGCTGCTGGGCTGGGTTCCGGAGGCCCTCGTGGTCGACGGTGTGATTGAGTCCTCGCGTAAGAGCAGCGTGTTCAGCAGCGACGGCGACACCACCGTGAAGTTCGGCGATAAGGAAGTGAAGAACTCCGGCGGTTCCACTATTTCCGCTAAGGACGTGCAGGACCGCGGCTTCAAGGGCGTTCTGATTCAGGCGTCCGAGAAGGATGGCGGCTACGACGTCGTGATTTCCTTCATCGCTAAGGAAATTATGAGCTCCGAGACTTCCTCTGCGGTCGACGCATTCCTGAACCAGGTCAAGCCCGACGGTGCTGAGCTGAAGAAGGGCCTGGACGCTTCCGAGGCAAAGAGCTACGCTCCCTCCGCTTCGACGAACGCCGCCAAGGAAGAGATTGGTCGCACCATGACCTTCCACGCCTCCTCCTCGCAGGACCTGAGCGATAAGATCAAGAAGGTGCTCGGCGCAAACACCACCGACCTGACCTTCACTCGCGACGTGACCGAGGAATCCCACGTCTTCAAGGTTGAGAAGACCGTCTCCGGCACCCTGGACTGCTCCCTGCTGTGCTCCCCGGAGGGCTACGGCGTTGCCCTCTCGCTGAAGAACAGCGATGGTGACAGCTACAGCAGCGCTTCCTCGAGCTCCTCCAGTTCTTCGTCCAGCACCTCGAACAAGACGATGCCCACCTTCACCCTCGTCTCTTCGAAGACCGTGACGATGAAGAACGTGAAGATGGCGACCTCCCTGGGTCTGGACGGCTCGATGGAGGCACGCATCCTCTACTCCTTCCCCACGAGCGACATCGCCGGTGCTGAGCAGAAGCTCAAGGACTCCCTGGCCGGTGGCGGCGATGACGAGACCGAGGTTCGTCAGGACGGCGACTCCACCATCGTGAGCGTGAAGATTCGTGGCAAGGACCAGGACGAGTTCAACCAGCGTCTGGGCTCCTACCTGAACGGCTCGAAGATTACCGTGACTCGCGAGGGCGGTTACCACCCCTTCGGCTCCGACTACACGGTGCGCCCCGAGGTCAACCCGGCTTCGAAGATGGGTAGTAGCTACTACCAGGTGCCCTTCGAGTTCACCTTCAAGGCCCCGGCCTTCTCCTCGCTGGATCAGCAGAAGGTGCGCACCGCGAACCCCCGATACGTGGAGGCGGGCATTGAGTTCACCGTCAACGGCGGCGAGCTGAGCATGAAGAGCGATCGCGGCGTGTTTGCGACTCGCGACCTGCAGATTCCGGCTTCCGGCCTGAGCATGACCGACCTGATCGTGAACGGCATTATCCTGGCTCTGGTTCTGGCCGGCCTGATTCTGCTGTTCCTCTTCCGCAAGAAGATTGCGGCCGCCCGCGCGAAGGGCCGTGAGCGTCGTGAGGCAACCGCCGCCGCTTACGCTGCGACCGCTCCCGCCGCGGCCGGCGCTGCTGGCGCAGCCTATGGCGCCGCTCAGGGTTACGCCGCTCCTGCTCAGGGTGCTCCGGCCCAGGATGCATACCAGCAGCAGGCGGCCTACCCGGCACAGGGAGGCTACCAGCCGCAGCAGGGTGCCGCTTACGCTGCCGGGGACGACTCGCCCACGCAGGTCTTCAGCCCCCAGACCGTAGCCCAGTCCGGTGCAGCCCAGCCCGGTGCGGCCCAGCCCGCGCAGGGCGAGGCTGACCCGACGGTTGCCATGCCCGCTCAGGCTCCCGCTCAGGATGCTCCGCAGCAGCCTGCTCAGCCGCAGTACGGTCAGCAGCAGCCTGCTCAGCCGACTCAGTTCGGCGATACTGACGGCGATGTGCTCCAGTAGGTAGCGACCAACCTCCGGACGCAGCTCCCCACCGGGAGCGTAGTTCAGTGCGAGGTTTGTGGCCCGTTGTCTCCCAAAGGGAGGCGACGGGCCATCGCTGTATCCAGCTGCCTGCGGGAGTCATCCACCCCCGGGGGGGGGGAGAGGAGGGATAGAGAGAGCATCACCGCGGCCGGGGCTAGTACCCGCCCGGTACCGGAAGCAGAATACTGGGATCTTGCGAACCCAGCAGGCTCATGGGGTTCACGTATTCGGCCTCGCGTCCGCTGCCGTCCCCGCGGGCGCCTCCCTGACGCACGCCCCAATACAGGCACGGGGCGGAGCATCGCCGGTAGGGGCGCTCACCGTTCTCGCCAGCGCTCTCCGGGGCGGCAACGGTGCCGACGGCATCCCCGGCCGTTACCTCGGTGCCGACCGGGAGCGCCTCGTCCATGGGCTCGAAGGTGCTGCGCCGACCGTCCGGATGGGCAATGACCAGCACTTTTCGGTTGACGACCGTACCGCTGAACACCACTCTTCCCGGCGCCGGCGCGTAGACGTGCCGGTCGCGGTCGGGCACGGCCAGATCCACCCCGCGGTGCCCGGCGCTCCAGCGCTGGGCGGGTTTCTCGAAGGGGTGGATAACCCGCGGAGCGGAGTCCGCGGTGGGGGAGCGGTAGCGTGTGCGGCCGGCGACGAGCTCAACGGCGTGTGGACCTGCACTGCCCGCGGCGTGGGGGCCCGGCGCCTCCGTTACCGAGGCGGCAACAGCCTCGGCTACCTCAGCACCCGTTTCGTTCATATAGCTCTGGCTGCCCGCACCCGGCAGGCAGCAGGCCAGGAGGGCAAGGCATCGTAGCGCTCGCTCTAGGGTCTTCAATGCGGTCTTCATAGATCGAGCTCATCATGTATCCGATGGAGCCGCCACACCGCGTCGAGAAATGTGGATAAACCCGTCGGTTTCGGTAGAAAATCCTTGATCCACAGTGCCGCTCAACACAGCGGAACGGCCGGGAAGGGCGTTAAGCCTCTTCTTGCGGATTAATCGCAAAAAATACGGTACAATTTCGTATTGCAGTGCGCCTGCGCGGATATTCTCTCCCTCGAGGGGAGCCCGTGGGCATCACTGACGACGCGCGGCGTGAGCGGCACCCCTAGAAAAGGGGGCCGATAAGGGACCTTCGGTCCACCCATCCGGGTGGTTAGGGCCTGAGCTGAACGGGCAACCATGAACGCTAATCGCCGCCAGGAGAAACTGATAACTACTATGCGCGCGTTGGGCTAGCCCGAATGGGAGGTCCGCGCGGCACCATAAAGGAGACGACATGCCCGTCGTAACTATGCGTGAAATGCTGGATTCCGGCGTTCACTTCGGTCACCAGACCCGCCGTTGGAACCCCAAGATGAAGCGCTTCATCCTGACCGAGCGCAACGGCATCTACATCATCGACCTGCAGCAGTCCCTCGCCTTCATCGACAAGGCATACGAGGCTGTTAAGTCGACCGTCGCACACGGTGGCAACATCCTGTTCGTCGGCACCAAGAAGCAGGCTCAGGAAGTTATCGCTGAGCAGGCAACCCGCGTGAACATGCCCTACGTGAACCACCGCTGGCTCGGTGGTATGCTGACCAACTTCAGCACCATCTCCAAGAGCATCGAGCGCATGAAGGAACTCGAGCAGATTGACTTCGACGATGTGGCAGGCTCTCGCTACACCAAGAAGGAACTGCTCCTGATGCGTCGCGAGTTCGAGAAGCTCGAGAAGACCCTCGGCGGTATCCGCAACCTGACCAAGGTTCCCTCCCTCCTGTGGGTCGTTGACACCAAGAAGGAGCACCTGGCAGTTAACGAGGCTCAGAAGCTGGGCATCCCCGTTGTTGCTATCCTCGACACCAACTGCGACCCCGACGAAGTTGCTTTCCCGATCCCCGGTAACGACGACGCTATCCGCTCCGTCAACCTGCTGACCCGCGTGATTGCTGACGCTGTTGCAGCCGGCCTGATCGAGCGCAACGCTAAGAAGAACGGCAAGACCGAAGCAGCTGAGGAGCCCATGGCAGCTTGGGAGCGCGAGCTCCTGGAGCAGCACGAGGCTGCAAAGGCTGAAGAGGCAGCTAAGTAAGCTTTCTTAGCCCACTAAGCTTTATGCTTTGTGGCCCCCGCCCGCGGGGACCACGTTCGGACGGCGCCCGCCCTGACCTGGGCGCGGCGCCGTCCGCCATAGTACCACCGGGAATTTTCCCGATTATTACAGCAACACAAGGAGTTCACAATGGCGAACTACACCGCAGCAGACATCAAGGCACTGCGCGAGAAGACCGGCGCAGGTATGCTCGACGTCAAGAAGGCTCTGGACGAGGCAAACGGCGACCAGCAGAAGGCTGCCGAGATCATCCGCGTTAAGGGTCTGAAGGGCATCACCAAGCGCGAGGGCCGCGCAACCGCTGAGGGCCTGGTGGCTGCACGCGTCGAGAACGGCGTTGGCTACATGGTTGAGGTCAACTCCGAGACCGACTTCGTGGCAAAGTCCGACCCCTTCATCGCTTTCGGCCAGAACGTGCTCGAGGCCGCTATTGCCGCAGACGCTTCCACCCTGGAAGAGCTGAAGGCTGCAACCTACGAGGGCAAGACCGTTGAGGAGCTGACCACCGACGCTGGCGCACTGCTGGGCGAGAAGATCGTTGTCCGCCGCATTGCACGCGTTGAGGGCGAGAACGTTGCAGTGTACCTGCACAAGACCTCCAAGGACCTGCCCGCACAGGTTGGCGTTCTGCTGGCTGTCTCCGGTGAGAACACCGACGAGATCGCACACGACGTTGCAGTCCACATTGCTGCAATGAGCCCCAAGTACCTGGACTCCGAGTCCATCCCCGCCGATCAGGTTGAGACCGAGAAGCGCGTTGCTCGCGAGACCGCAATCGCCGAGGGCAAGCCCGAGAAGATTCTGGACAAGATCGTTGAGGGTCGCCTGAAGGGCTTCTTCAAGGAGAACACCCTGCTGGATCAGGACTTCGCAAAGGACTCCAAGAAGTCTGTTGCACAGGTCCTGTCCGAGGCTGGCGCAACCGCAACCGCATTCGCACGTTTCCGCGTGGGTGCATAAGGAACGACCGCACGTTCTGCGTCTAAACCGATTCGCTTCGATAAGGGGCGAAAACTGAGGTTTGGATTATAGCGTTGAGCCGGGTAGTCACCAGTGGTGGCTACCCGGCTTTGCTGTATCCTTGATAGGGACCGGGCGGCCTAAACCCGCCCTCATAACTCTTCGAATAAAAGCCACTGGAGGAACCATGACTGAAGCGAATCCCCGCCCGATGCACCGTGATGATACCGGCCGCCGCCGCGTGCTGCTCAAGCTCTCCGGTGAGGTTTTTGGCGGCGGTGAAGTTGGCATCTCTACCGAGGTGGTTCGCAGCATCGCCAAGCAGATTGCCGCAACCGTCGGCGAGGTTGAGACCTCCATCGTGATCGGTGGCGGCAACTTCTTCCGTGGCGCCGAGCTCTCGCAGGCCGGCATGGACCGCTCCCGCGCGGACTACATGGGCATGCTCGGCACCGTCATGAACTCCCTGGCCCTGCAGGACTTCCTGGAGCAGGAGGGCATTGACACCCGCGTTCAGTCCGCCATCACCATGCCGCAGGTTGCAGAGACCTACATTCCCCGCCGCGCCATCCGCCACATGCAGAAGGACCGCGTCGTGATTTTCGGTGCCGGTGCGGGTCTGCCCTACTTCTCCACCGACACCGTGGCCGCCCAGCGCGCCCTGGAAATCCACGCCGACGAGGTGCTGGTCGCCAAGAACGGTGTGGACGGCATCTACACCGCTGACCCCAACAAGGACCCCAACGCTGAGCGCCTGTACAACCTCACCTACGACGAGGCGATGCAGCGCAACATCCGCGTGCTGGACCAGACCGCGTTCTCCCTGTGCCGCGACAACAACGTGACGATGCGCGTGTTCGGCATGCAGGGCGAGGGCAACGTGACCCGCGCAATCCTGGGCGAGAAGATGGGTACCCTCGTCACCCGCTAGGGGCGCATCCGGCCCGCCAAACCGCGCTTTCGGGCGCGCAATAACGTCACGGTACCGAGCGGGTAGAGCCTAACTCGCCCTGCCCGCCGGTACCGTCTAAACTGATAGAAACCACGGCGTTCATCATCTTTCGTATGTGTTCATGCCTCCTCCGCATATTTGGGGTCTGACGCCCCGGAGTGCGTGCGGCAGAGAAACGGGAGGGTGAGGAACGCGCCCCACCGACAATTCTGCACACCAGAATTACGACTAAGGAGATCCTTCCGTGATCGAAGAAATCCTTGCCGAAGCCGGCGAGAAGATGGAAAAGACCATCGAAGCAACCAAGACCGAGTTCGCAAAGGTCCGCACCGGCCGCGTGAACCCCGCCATCTTCAGCGGCCTGACCGCCGAGTACTACGGCGCTCCCACCCCTCTGCAGCAGCTGGTGTCCTTCAACGTTGAAGACGCACGCACCGTCAAGATCGTTCCCTTCGACGTGACCGCCCTGGCCGCCATCGAGAAGGCACTGCGCGACTCCGACCTGGGCGTTAACCCCAGCAACGATGGCGCCGCAATCCGCGTGGTCATGCCCGAAATGACCGCCGAGCGCCGCAAGGAGTACACCAAGCTCGTCAACCAGAAGGCTGAGGAGGCACGCATCTCGATCCGTAACGTGCGCCGCCACGCCAAGACCTCCATCGACAAGCTCGTCAAGGACAGCGAGATTGGTGAGGACGAGGGCGCACGCGCGGAGAAGGATCTGGACGCTCTGACCAAGAAGCACGTCGAGCAGATCGACGCTCTGTACAAGCACAAGGAAGCCGAGCTCCTCGAGGTCTAAATCCTCATCACGACACGCAACGAAGCGAAGGAAGGGACAGTAGCGCACGCCGCTCTGCCCCGCCAACCGGGGACAGAGAATGAACACTACGTCTGAGAATGCTAAGCCCGCCTCCAAGGCAGGCCGCAACCTACCCGCCGCCATTGGCGTGGGTGTGAGCTTCGGCCTCGTCCTGGTGCTGGGCCTTTTCATCCAGCCGGTCCTGGTGGCCTTTGCCGCCGTGGCCGCCGGGATAGGCGTCTGGGAAGTGACTACGGTCCTCAACACCCGCCGCGGCTACGGCATCCCCGCCGTCCCGCTGGGGATCCTCTCAACGGTGTCGGTGGCCTGCGGTTACGCCGCGGGATTCGGCGGGCTGTGGCTTGCGGTGGGCGTGACCCTGCTGCTGCTTCTGCTGGCTTCGTATGCTCCTCGGGCCGACCGTAGGGTGTCGCCGCTGAGGTCCTGGGCCGGCGGCCTGCTGGCCGTGCTGTGGATTCCCCTCATGCTGGGTACCGCGATGGTGTACTTCCGGAGCGAGCACGGCGTGCAGGGAATCCTCATGATCCTGCTCATGGCCGTCAGCAACGACACCTTCGGCTACATCGCCGGCGTGAACTGGGGCAAGCACCCCATGGCGCCGCGAATTTCGCCGAAGAAGAGCTGGGAGGGCCTGACCGGTTCCTTCGTCGGCTCGGCCCTGGTCGCTTCCATCGCTTTTGCCGTGATGGGTTCGCCCTGGTTCTGGGGTATTCCCTTCGCCGCGGTGATGGTGATTGCCTCCACCGCCGGCGACCTGGTGGAATCCGTCTTCAAGCGCCGCATGGGTGTGAAGGACATGTCGAATATCCTGCCCGGCCACGGCGGCATGATGGACCGCCTCGACTCGGTTCTGTTCGCGGCCGCCGCCGGCTGCCTCATCTTCGCCTTCGTGATGCCCCTCTAAGGGCGTGACGTTTAGCGGGGTGTTTCTCTCCCACAGCGGGGGAGGGGCACCCCGCTTTGCGTGCCGGAAGGCTCGTACCGGGTCCTGCGCATCCGGGCGGTCTGGGTAGGCGTTGGCGCGCGCGGCGGCGGATGCACGGTGTGCATCTGAGACATGGCCCGCAGGTTCTTGCACGATGCGGCCTTGACGTTGGTATTCTTAAAGCTCAATCGTTGAGAGGAGTCACCTTGGCCAGCACCACCCGCGGAGGCGGATTTGCCCGCGCCGGAGAAACCGAACCCGGCTACAAGCGCAGCGAAGTAGACCGCCTCTTCACCCGCCTCGCCGAGGACTACGAAAAGCTCAGCGGAGCAGCCGAGCTCCCCGAAGATCTCTACACCTCCCGACGGATTCGTCAGGTCATCTTCCGCGAGGAGCCCGGCGGCTACAAGCTCGACGTGGTTGATCGCGCCCTCGAAAAGATTGAGGAGCGCTTCGCCAAGCTCGAGCGCAGCCGCTACATCGAGGCGTACGGCCTGGACAACTGGGAACGCTCCCTCGTGGAGACCGGTGAGCTGCTCGCCGGCCGCCTGGAGCGTCCCGCCGGTGAGCGTTTCCGCCGCCCCAGCAAGCGCCGCTACATGGGCTACTTCGTTGGCGATGTGGACGCCGTCTGCGACCGCGTGTACGCCCAGCTCAACAGCGAAGAGCCGCTCGACCCTTCGGTCGTGCGCCACGCGATGTTCCGCCCGGCATCGGGCACCGTCAGTTACGACGAGACGCAGGTGGACGCCTTCTTGGACCGTTGCATCGAGCTACTGCAGGACCTGCTCTAAAACATGATGTGTAGAATCCCCCGCCCCGGACGACAGGGCGGGGGATTCTTCTATGCTGAGGTCTTATGTACTGAGGTCTTCTATGCTGAGGTCTTATGTACTGAGGTCTTCTACGCGGAAGGGTCTATGCGGAGGCGAGCCAGCGTGCCGCAGCGAAGCCGCGAGCTCGTGAGACACTAGAACCATGAAGTTTGGATCCTCAGAACGCGTCGGCGGCAGCCGCGACCGCCTCACCGACGCCCTCACAGAACTCACCCGCGCACCGCAGCGCGTCACCCTCCTCGGCTCGACCGGCTCCATCGGCACCCAGGCCATGGAGGTGATCGACCACCTCGCCGCGCTCAAGGGCACCAGCGCCTCCGCAGCCGACGCACCGCTGAAGGTCGTCGCCCTCTCGGCGGGCTCTCGCTCCCTCGAGCTGCTCGCACGCCAGGCCGTGCACGTGCGAGCCGAACTGGTCGCCACCAGCGGCACCGCCGAAGACGCACAGCGCCTGCGCGAACTCATCGAGGCGGCAGCCTCCGAAGCCGGCCTCACCGGCTACGCCCCGCAGATTGCTCACGGCGCCGAAGCCTCCGTACAGGCGGCAGCACACCCGGCAGACACCGTCCTGAACGGCATCACCGGCTCCATCGGCCTGGAACCGACCCTCACCGCCCTCAACAGTGGCTACCGCGTGGCACTCGCCAACAAGGAATCCCTCATCGCAGGCGGCCCGCTCGTACGCGCCGCCGTGGACGCCTCGCCCCTGGACACCCCCATGGTGCCCGTCGACTCCGAACACTCCGCCCTCGCGCAGGCGCTCGCCTCCGGAACCGACGCAGAAATCGACCGACTCATCCTCACCGCATCGGGTGGCCCGTTCCGCGGCTACAAGCGTGAACAGCTGCACGACGTGACCCCCGCGCAGGCGCTCGCACACCCCACCTGGGACATGGGCCTGGTCGTCACCACCAACTCGGCAACCATGGTCAACAAGGCGCTCGAAGTGCTCGAGGCGCACCACCTGTTCGGCGTGGACCTGGACCGTATTGACGTGGCGGTTCACCCGCAGTCCGTCGTACATTCCATGGTGCAGTTCGTGGACGGCTCCACCATCGCGCAGGCGTCGCCGCCGAGCATGGTTCTGCCCATCGCGCTGGGTCTGACCTGGCCGCACCGCATCCCCGGCGCCGTGCCCGCGTGTGACTGGTCGAAGGCCGCATCCTGGACCTTCGAACCGCTGGACGAGGAAGCATTCCCCGCCGTGCGCATGATCAAGGACGCCGGTAAGGTCGGCGGCACGCACCCTGCTGTGTTCAACGCCGCCAACGAGGAAGCCGTGGCAGCATTCCACGCGGGCGCGATTCGCTTTACCGACATTGTCGATTCGGTCGCACGCGTGCTGGAGGAGCACACCGGCAGCGCCGAGGCTGTTTCTGACGCTGATTTGACGCTGGAAGCTGTGCTGAACGCGGAGCGTTGGGCTCGCGTTCGCGCGAATGAGCTGCTGGGCATGACCGGCAACTAACCGGTTCTGAGGCGGTATTCGCATTTCTATGGGATGCGGCCGGTGCGGACCTTCCTACGCTCCTACAGGGGAACCCACCCTCTCGGGTGCTCCGCTCTTCCTTGCTTCGCTGCGGAGAGCACCCGAGAGGGTACCCTGATGTCGCTTCCGGAAGGTGCACCGGCTCGCTCTGGCAGTGCTTGGGTGCGCGGAGGGGCGGTGTCGTCCGAACGTGACATCAGGGTGCCCGAAGCGAAGCGAGGGCGGGTGCCCCTGTAGGAACGAGGACGAACACCGCCCCTCCTCATCTATCCCAGACGCATCTATCCCAGACAAGCCCCACCCAAGCCAGCCCCTCCAGAAAACGGGGGAGGGCGCCTTCACAGGCTAAGCGAGTATCCTAGAAGCTTCGTATCCCCGAACCGAAACGAGAAAAAGCGTGGAAATCCTGCTGTACGCTGTGGGCATTATCCTCATGGCAATCGCTATTGCCGTCTCGATTGCCCTGCACGAGGTGGGGCACCTGGTGCCCGCGAAGCTGTTCAATGTGCGCGTTCCGCAGTACATGATTGGCTTCGGTAAGACCGTGTTCTCTTTCCGTCGCGGCGAGACCGAGTACGGTTTCAAGGCGATCCCGTTGGGCGGTTACATTTCGATGATTGGCATGTACCCGCCGAGCCCCACCGAGGTGCAGGAGCACCATACGGAGGGTCATTCGGGGAGTACGAGCCCCTTCGCGTCCCTGGCTGAGGAGGCGCGTGCGGCGGACGCCGAGCGCATGCAGCCCGGCGACGAGAACCGCCTGTTCTATAAGCTGCCCGTGCTCAAGCGCATGGTGATTATGCTGGGCGGCCCGACCATGAACCTGCTGATTGGTGTGGTCTGCACGGCTATTTTGGTGTGCGGTTTCGGTACGGCGCAGGTGACGAATAAGGTTTCGGCGGTGTCTGAGTGCGTGCCGAGCGTGAGCGTGACCCATGATTCGATTAGCTATGGCGAGTGCACGGATAAGTCCACCCCCTCGCCCGCGAAGGCTGCCGGCGTGCAGGTGGGTGACCGCGTGGTTGCCGTGAACGGCACGTCGACGGGTTCGTGGGAGGCGGTGTCTTCGGCGATTCGTGCGGCGGGTTCTCACCCGAGCACCCTGACGGTGGAGCGTAATGGTCAGCGCCTGGACCTGTCGGTGACCCCGGTTGAGATGATTCGCCCGGTCTCTGACGGTAAGGGCCAGTACGCGCGTGCCGAGGACGGCTCGATTGCGACGACTCGCGGCGGTTTCGTGGGCGTTTCCCCGTCGAGCGAGCTGGTGCCCGGTTCCATTACCGAGGTCCCCGGAATTGTGGGGGATACCCTCGCCAAGGTGGGCACCTCGATGCTTTCGCTGCCGCAGCGCGTGTGGGATTTGGCGGTGACCCTGGTGACCGGTGGTGAGCGTAGCGCCGAGTCGCCCGTGTCGGTGGTGGGTGTGAGCCGCATTGCCGGTGAGGTGACGGCCACCGACCGCATCGACCTGAAGTCGAAGGCCGCGATGCTGGTCTCGCTGGTGGCGAATATGAACCTGATGCTTTTCGCGTTCAACCTGATTCCGCTGTTGCCGCTGGACGGCGGCCACGTGCTGGGTGCCCTCTGGGAGGGCGTGCGTCGCTTCTTCGCACGCCTGACCGGGCGTAAGGACCCGGGCCCGTTCGACCCGGTGAAGCTTCTGCCGCTGACCTACGTGGTGGCGGGCGCGTTCATCCTGATGTCGGTGGTGCTGATTATCGCCGACGTCGTCAAACCGATCACCCTTTTCTAAGGGGGATGTTTTGCTCTCTTCGCACTGCCTAAAAGATGTGATGTTACGCGCGGTAAGGGTACCCGTATTAGTGGTTTCTTTCGCGTCAGTGGCACAATAAAAAGCTGAAAGAAAGACGCATAACCGTCTTTCACAACTCATGTATGGAGGAAAACCTTGTCGGTCAGCCTTGGTATGCCGAAGCCCGCTCCCGCGGTTCTGTCGCCGCGCCGTAAAACCCGCCAGTTCAAGGTGGGCTCCGTGGGTGTTGGCTCTGAATCTCCGATTTCCGTGCAGTCGATGACGACCACGAAGACCCACGACATTGGCGCGACCCTGCAGCAGATTGCGGAGCTGACCGCTGCCGGCTGCGATATCGTGCGTGTGGCCTGCCCGACCGATAAGGACGCCGAGGCTCTGCCCATCATCGCCAAGCAGTCCCGCATCCCGGTGATTGCCGACATTCACTTCCAGCCGAAGTACGTGTACGCCGCTATTCAGGCTGGCTGCGGTGCCGTGCGCGTGAACCCGGGCAACATCCGTAAGTTTGACGACCAGGTCAAGGAAATCGCGCAGATGGCTTCGGACCACGGCACTTCTCTGCGCATCGGCGTGAACGCCGGTTCGCTGGATAAGCGTCTACTGGAGAAGTACGGCAAGGCCACCCCGGAAGCCCTGGTGGAGTCCGCCGTGTGGGAGGCTTCGCTCTTCGAGGAGCACGGCTTCCACGACTTCAAGATTTCCGTGAAGCACAACGACCCCGTCGTGATGGTGGAGGCGTACCGCCAGCTGGCTGAGCGCGGCGACTGGCCGTTGCACCTGGGCGTGACCGAGGCCGGTCCGGCGTTCCAGGGCACCATTAAGAGCTCGGTTGCGTTCGGTATTCTGCTGTCCGAGGGCATCGGCGACACGATTCGCGTGTCCCTCTCCGCCCCTCCGGTGGAGGAGGTGAAGGTGGGCTCGAAGATTCTGGAGTCGCTGAACCTTCGCCCCCGCAAGCTGGACATCGTGTCCTGCCCCTCCTGCGGTCGTGCGCAGGTGAACGTGTGGGAGCTGGCCGAGAACGTGACCAAGGGCCTGGAGCACATGAAGGTTCCGCTGCGCGTGGCCGTGATGGGTTGCGTGGTGAACGGTCCGGGTGAGGCTCGCGAGGCCGACCTGGGCGTGGCCTCCGGTAACGGTAAGGGCCAGATTTTCGTGAAGGGCGAGGTCATCAAGACCGTGCCCGAGGATCAGATCGTTGAGACTCTGATTGAGGAGGCAACCCGCATTGCCGCCGAGATGGAAGCTTCGGGCGAGTACGTTCCCGAGGGTTCCCCGGCCGTTTCGGTGAGCTAATCGGTTAGCCCCCAACCCATAAAATTCATGCACGCGAAGGCGTCCTCCACGCGAGGGCGCCTTCGCTGTTTTTCTTCATCCCGGCTGTTTTCTTCGTCCCCGTGGAAGAAACCAGGTCGCCGAAGGTGCTTTGCCCGGCGGCGACAGCGTATTCTTGGAGTACGCGCTTTTGGACGCGTGTATCCGCTCACTCTCACCCGTTATCCGTTCATGTTCACTCATTTTTTCTCCCGCTCTCCCTTCCGCCGCAGGCCGCGGCACGCACAGGAGGCCCCTCCCATTCCCGAGCCGCACGACCCCTTGAAACACCAGGTGTTCGTCCTGGATACGCACTGGCGCGACGGCCTGGAGGAGATTCTCTTCGGGGACCCGATTCCGAACCTGTACCCCATCGAGCACTACGCGGCCGTTCCGCTGCCCAAGTCGGCTCCGTGCATCCCCCTGCAGCACTACCAGGGGTTCGTGGGGTGCGCCCGCGGCGACACGCTGTGCTGCGTGGTGCTGCTGGGCTCAAACGTGGTGCCGGTGCGCCTGTGCTGCGCCTACGAGGAGGTTCCCGGAGGCGGTGATTGCGCCGAGGAGGGGAGCATCGGCGCGCTGCACCGTGACGCCCTGGCCCAGCTGCTGTTGCAGGTGGGGGCGCGCACGGACTCGATTTTTGGCGAGAGCGATTACGTGATGCCCCTGTGGGAACGGATGCAGCAGATGGCGGAGGAGACGGAGAGGCCTTCCTCGAGCGTTCCGCTGCTACACCTGATTCAGCCGAGCCTGAGCGATGTCTACGATCCGCGCACGCGCGTGCTTTCGGAACGGCCCGTGCAACCGCTACTCTACCTGCCCCCGGAGGAGGACCTCTCTGCCCTCTACGAGGCGCCCCTGCCGGCTCTGCCGGAGAACCTGCCGCCCCCGCTGGATCCGCTGGAGCTTGACCGCCCGGTCGAGAGCGTCGGCTACGCGCGCCTGGCCACCGTGGAGGATGAGGAGCGGCTGCTGGTCGCGGCGGCCGCCATGTTCACCGAGGAGGTGGGCTTCGACCCGATTGCCCGCTACGGTGACGGCTACCGCGCCCGCCTGCACGGGCTGATTCGCGCGAAGCGGTGCGCTATCGTGACGGACGCCTCCGGCCGCGTGATTTTTAAGGCGGACGCGGGCATCGCGAGCCTGGACACCGCGCAGGTGCAGGGCGTGTGGATGCGCCCGGACTACCGCGGCCTGGACCTGGCAAAACCCTTCTTCGCGGCGGCCTCGCGGGTGCTGCAGCGCCGCTACAGGCACCTGAGCCTCTACGTGAACGACTACAACGCGGCGGCGGTGGCCCTGTACAGCGGCACCGGTTGGGTGCCGATTGGCCGGTTCTCGACCATCATCTTTGAGAATTAGCCGCTCGGACGGTTGCGGGGCACCGCGCCGCCGTTCCCGGGCTTTACGAAAACGCTATAGAATTAAAGACGACTGTGCCCTCCGGCGGGCGTGCCGCCCGTGCGAGAGGCACCCAGACTTCACCTACCGACCTTTTCAAGGAGAATCGTGGTACTTCGCCTTTCCAATCTCTTCGTGCGCACCCTGCGCGAGGATCCCGTAGATGCCGAGGTCGCCAGCCACAAGCTGCTGGTTCGCGCCGGTTACATTCGCCGAGCTGCTCCCGGCGTGTACACCTGGCTGCCCCTGGGCCTGAAGGTACTGCGCAAGGTCGAGAACATCATTCGCGAAGAGATGGATGCCATCGGCGCGCAGGAGGTGCACTTCCCCGCGCTGCTGCCC
>OKVI01000818.1_pt1 | contig 15809 bp, 14 predicted proteins | sample 1607001 | NCBI WGS metagenome assembly OKVI01 (sample SAMN03281018, study PRJEB24777) | human gut metagenome | isolation source: fecal sample PR128 from 1 month old male Malay infant, vaginal delivered...
CGGCACGATCAACAAGTCTTCGAACAGCAGGATCGAGACGATGCGCTGGCCGCGCGGCAGCGCCAGGTCGCCGCGCTCGCCGAGGATCTGCATGACGATGGCGGTGGAGGTCAGCACGAAACCCATCGCGCCGATGAAGGCCACCACCAGAGGGAACCCGGCGAGCAGGCCGACGCCGGTCATCGCCGCCGAGCACAGCGCGATCTGCGCGGTGCCCAGGCCGAAGATCTCGCGGCGCAGGCTCCACAGGTGCGAGGGCCGCATCTCCAGGCCGATGATGAACAAGAACATCACCACGCCGAGTTCGGCCACGTGCAGGATCGCCTGCGGATCGGCGAAGAAGCCCAATCCGAACGGACCGATCAACAGGCCCGCGGCCAGATAGCCCAACACTGAGCCCAGGCCGATGCGCTTGAAGATCGGCACCGCGATCACGCCGGCCGCCAACAGCACCACCACTTTGACCAGCTCGCTACCGCCCGCTGCTTCGGCCGCCATCGCACTCTCCCTTACCGCGCCGCCGGCGCATCGTTCGCGTTCGTCAGACCGGCCGCAGGGGCCGGGGTCACAGCCTAGCAGGCGTGGGCGCAAGGCGATGCGCACCCGGGCCGCACGCTGCATTGCGCGCATCGCTCGCGCCTGTCGCCAGCGCGTATCGCCCGCGCGCAGCGGTGCACGTATCATCGCGGCGATGCGCTCCCGCCCCGCTCCCGCCGCCCGCGACCGCAAGGCCCGCATGTCTGCCCACCACACCGCGCCCGTCCGCAGCGCGCCCATCCGCGCCGCGCTGCTACGTACGGCCGCCACCGCGTTGCTGGCCTGGGCAGCGAACGCCGGCGCCGCCGATCCCGAGGGCGCGGTCACCGTGCTCAGCGCCACCGTCGCCGACCAGCGCATCGAAGGCGCGAGCGTGGAACTGCGCCGCGACGGCCTGCTGCACGCCAAAGCTCAGGGCGAAGCCCGCACCAAGCAGAAGACCGGTCAGCGTCGGCACGAACCGCTGGAACCGGGACGGCTCAGCTTCCTCACCGGTTCGGGAGGCTCGAGCCAGGGTAAAGGCACGCTGGGTGAAGAAGACGATGGCACTCGTTGCGGCCGCAATTAGGGCGTTCTGCACAACGAGCAGGGTCGTGGGCGAGGGAAACATCCCGTAAATCGGCCCCAGCAGCATCAGAATGGGGTGGAAGTGATCGCCCCAGAGGTTAAAACCGGGCCCCTTAACCGGCACGATTGGTGCGGAAAAGTGCGAGTACGCCTGGGCCATCTGCGTGAAGATTGCCAGATCCCACGAGGGGGTCACCCAGTGCTTAACCTGCTGCAGCGAGTAGTAGGTGTACAGCGCCATAACGGCCACGCCCAGCATCAGTCCGGGGAGCAGGTCAAGCAGACGGATGCGCTTGAGGCGCTCGCGGAGGCCCCCGGCGACGCCCGAACGGGAAGCTGAGCCGCCGGTGGTTCGAGGCCTCGTCGGAGCCGCGCTCTGTGCGGCCATTTCCGTCTCTTCCGATGCCATGGGCGTCCTTCCCTCGGTGGCGCATCCGTCGAAGCCCGGGTTTCACCGCCAGCTCTGTGATGCACTGTACACACTCCTTATCACTCTAGGGTAGCGTATGAGTCCGGGACGCTCCATCGCCGGGCTCCGTCGGCTCGAAGCCCAGAACCCTGCCGCGTAGACTGGTGCTGTGAGCACGCAACCCTCCTCAATCCCCCGGACGCTATCTCCGGCAGCGGGCGCTAACCCGCACCCGCTGGCCGCGGTGCGCCTGCCCTATGCCCCGGGACCGTTGCGTGCCGAACCGCGCGTGACGATTCGCTCGCTCTCCCCCGCGGGTACGCGCTCCCTGCCGGGCACTCTCGCGCCCGAGTCCTGCGAGGTTATCGTCGAGCCGCAGGTTCCCGTGCACCTGGCGCAGACGCTGGGCGCGCTGGGCCGAGGCGCGAGCGATCCGGCCTACCGCGCGCTCAGCCGAGAGGCCGGAGCCGAACGCATCTGGATTACGGCCCGCACGCCGGAGCATAACTTTCCCGCGGTGCTCTTCGCAGAGCGCCTTCCCGATTCCGCGACGGGCTCTCCCGATTCCGCGGCGGCCGCCCTTCCGGCCCTGCACCGGCTGCTGATGCGCCCCGTCCGCGTTCGCATCTGGGCTTCCTACGACTCCGCCGAGCGGCAGCTGGCGGCGCGCCATGACGTACGAGCGCTGGCCGATGAGATGACCTACTGGCTGGGTCTGCACGACCGTCCCGAGGATTTCGCGTCCCTTCCCTCGTTCGGGGAGCTCCCCGAGCGCGTCCGTACCGCGTGGCGGGCCAACCCCGGGCTACGGCTGAGCGTCTCGGGCCAGCTGGATCGGCACGTACTCAACGCCATCGTGGAGCAGCGCATCACGCAGACCGAAGCCTTCAGGGCGTTGCGGTGGATTCTGTACCGGCACGGCGAACCTGCCCCGGCAAGCGGCCTCCCCGCTCAGCCCGAGGGCATGCGCGTCTACCCCACGGCCCGCACCCTGGCGGCCATCCCCGCCTGGGATTGGCACCGGGCGGGCGTGGATAAGAGCCGCTACGATGCGGTGCGCGCCTACGCCCGCTCCGCCCCCGCCATCGCTCGGGTCGCCGGCACCGGCGATGTCACCGCCCTGGCCCGGGCGCTCAACACGCTACGCGGAGTAGGCCCGTGGAGCATTGCCGAAACCCTCCAGCGCGTCTGCGGGCATCCGGACGCTATCAGCGTCGGCGATTACCATCTGGCCCACTCGGTTGGCGAACTGCTCGGGGGCCGCCGCACCGATGATGCGGGGATGATAGCGCTGCTCTCCCCCTACAGCCCGCACCGGCAGCGCGTGGTGCGCTACATGTACGCCTCCGGCTTCTGGAAGCAGCGCTTCGGCGCGCGCATGAGCATTGAGGATCACCGCGAGCGCTGAGTGCCCGGTGAGAGCACAAGTAACGGGGCGTACCCTCCGGTTACTCCGGTGGGTACGCCCCGTTCAAGCTCTGATGCGTGGTTGAGCTTACTTCTTCTCTGCGGAACCTTCAGCCGCTGCAATCTCTGCACGGACCTTGTCCATGTCGAGCTCGCGAATCGAGCTGATCACGGTCTCGAGCTGGTCCTCGCGCAGTGCGCCAGCCTGCTGGTACACCAGGATACCGCCACGGAAGCCCATGATGGTGGGGATGGAGGTAATGCCTGCGGCCTGGGCGAGCTGGCCCTGGGCCTCGGTGTCAACCTTGCCGAAAACGATGTCGCTGTGCTTCTCCGAAGCCGCCTCGTAGACGGGGGAGAACTGCTTGCAGGGACCGCACCAATCTGCCCAGAAGTCCAGGAAGACGATGTCGTTGCCCTCAACGGTAGAAGTCAGGTTCTGCTGAGTAATTTCAATAGTAGCCATGTGATAACGCTACACCTTCTACACCCCAATCGCTAATTGTTCGCCCTGGGATTCAAACATTGTGAAAGATATGACAAGCAGCCGTCATAGTTAGCTCTTTACGCGGTAGTTTCCGCCGAGTTTTAGGCGTGTCGCGGGAACTCCGGTGAAGGTTCCTGTGGCCGATTGTGGAGGCGCGCTACCCGGCAGGCACAAACCGTACCGGGACTTCGCTGAGGAGCATCATCGCGCAGATGCGCCTCACCGCTAAGCTTTTGGTTTTAGATGCACAAAAGCCCGGTTACTTTCGTAACCGGGCTATTTGTGGCAGGTGAGGGATTCGAACCCCCGTAGGCAGTGCCAGCTGATTTACAGTCAGCCCCCTTTGGCCGCTCGGGTAACCTGCCGCCTAGCTAGGTGCTAGTTGCTCGCTCACGCGAACAGAGACTACTCTACAGCAGATTGCGAGCCGTGTACACTTCAGAGCTAGATTTGTGACGAAGGTTATACTCGATGATGGCTCTTGGCCCGGAGCCCCGTAAGAACGGCAAACCTCACGACTATCAGTCTGGGAGGCACCCAGCCTAGAAGGAACGGGAAGGAATATCGCCGTCCTGCTCAAGCAACAGCACAATCTCAAGGTGCTCCAGGTAGCGGCGCGCCTGCTCAACCGTGCACATGCCGCCGGAAATTTCGCGCTCCAGGTCGCGACGAACGCCGCAGAATCGAGCTACAAGCGAAGGCTCCGTCAGGGTGATACCAATACCGTCGAAGGGAGAGGGCTCAGAATCCTCGTCGGGGAGCTCGAGCTGAAGGCTTTCCAGGGAAGGTTCGGGGGCGAGGCGCTCGGCCTCGGGAATATCCTCGGGTTCAGGACTCAGAGAATTATGCAAGTCCATAAAGAGAAGGGTCTGCAGGTCTCGAGCTTCTTCGCTCGCTTGCACGTCCGTCACGGACAGGTCATAAGTGGTCATACTTCTATTATCCTCTTCAAAGGTTAGAGTGACCTGTAAAACAGGTCGGCATTTCTGTTAGTTAGCTGTGAACAACTCCGTAGACCCGGTAGGCTAGTACTAACCGGTGCCCCGGCACCCCGTTCACGAAAGGAATATCCATGGCTAGCGAATCTTCGTTCGATATCGTCTCCAAGGTCGACAAGCAGGAAGTATCCAACGCCCTGCACCAGGCCCAGAAGGAAATCTCCCAGCGCTACGACTTCCGCGGCGTCGGCGCAGAAATCGACTACTCCGGCGACAAGATCCTCATTAAGGCAAACGCCGAAGAGCGCGCCCTGGCCGTACTGGATGTGTTCCAGTCGAAGCTGGTCAAGCGCGGCATCTCCCTGAAGTCCCTGGACGCGGGCAAGCCCTACGCCTCCGGCAAGGAAACCCGCATCGAGTGCTCCATCAAGGAAGGCATCGCCCAGGACCAGGCCAAGAAGATCTCCAAGATGATCCGCGAGGAGGGCCCCAAGGGCGTGAAGGCGACCATCCAGGGTGACGAGCTGCGCGTTTCTTCCAAGTCTCGCGACGATCTGCAGGACGTTATCGCCATGCTCAAGTCCGCCGACCTCGACGTCGACCTCCAGTTCGTCAACTACCGCTAAGCGCTCGGTGTCCAATGGAGCCGGCGGATGCACCCGTCGCATCCGACGCGCACCATCGAGCGCAAAAAATCCTCGGGACGACTACTTCCACAGTAGCCACCCCGAGGATTTTTGTCTGTAGCCCCGTCATCGCGGGTCACAATCGTCACGCCGAGTCATCTTCCGACTCGGCGGGTTTGACGAAAAAACTATGCGGGCTTGCTCAGCCTAGTACTGACCCATTTCGCGGGCCATCTGCTGCAGGCGCGCAATGCGCTGATTCATCGGCGGGTGGGTGGACATCACGTTCTGCAGGGATCCGAAAGGGTTCGCAATCATCATGGCGCTTGCCGCCTGGGTGCTGCGGTTGTTCGGGTCCATCGGGTACAGAGAGACGCCGTGCTCGAGCTTATTCAGGGCGGAGGCCAGAGCGATGGGGTCACGGGTCAGACGTGCGCCATCCTCGTCCGCGTCATACTCGCGGGTACGGCTAATGGCCATCTGAATCACCTGGGTGGCAATCGGAGCCAGCAGAGCGATCACGAACGCCGCGAGGGGGTTGGCCCGGTTATCGTCGCGGTTCGAGCCGCCGAACATCGCGCCAAAAGAAAGCACCTGGGCGATCATGCCGATAATGGAGGCGATACCCGCGGCCACAGAGGAGGTCAGAATATCGCGGTTGTACACGTGCATGAGCTCGTGGCCGAGCACGCCGCGCATCTCACGCTCGTCCAGCAACTGCAGGATGCCCTCAGTGCAGCACACGGCCGCGTTCTGCGGATTACGGCCGGTCGCGAACGCGTTCGGGGTCATCGTGGGGGCCACGTAGAGGCGGGGCATCGGCTGGCCGGCGGTGCGTGAGAGCTCCTCCACGATGTCATAGAGCACCGGCACCTCATCGCGGGTGACCGGGTAGGCGTTCATCGAACGCAGAGCCAGCTTATCGGAGTTCCAGTAGGTGTACGCGACGCCGCCCAGGCTCAGCAGGCCCATAATCCAGATGAAGGATGAGGATTTAAAGGCTGCCGACAGCAGGCCGCCAATGAGCAGCATAAGGCCCACCATGGACCCCATAAGAAGGGTGGTTTTAAGGCCGTTGTGGTGACGATGCATGAGGAACCTCCTGAGCTCCAAAGTGCGGGTGGACAGCGCGGGTAGACCGTGCTTGACTCTTCAGGATACGGAAGCGGCCCGCCGCGCGCATCCCCGGAAGCGACAGATTCACCCAGAGCGTCAGAACGCGACCGGAAGTTCGAGCGGCTAAGGAATGGCCCCGGGGATGGTCACGAGCGGCACCTGCTCCAGAACCTGCGCGGTCGCGGTGGGGAAGATACCCAGCAGGAGGATGGTGCCGTAGGCCCCCAGAAAGATAGTGAAGAGCAGGCCCAGCATAATTTGCCCCTCCAGGTCGAAACCGGACCTGACGCTACGGTAGTGGGCGTAGAGAACGGGAGTTATGAGGGGCGCACCAAAGAGCAGAACCATCAGCAGGATGTAGATGGGGTTCGTGAAGTTGTAGACCACGCTCGTACCCTCCCCGGTGGCTCCTCGACGACTTATCGGTCGCGCCTTCGTTGCGCGGCCCTTCGCTCCCGATTGTACGGCATCGCTCGGTACGGGAACGGGAGTCGCCGCCGATTCCTCGAGAACTGGAAGGGGGGCCGAAAAACGGTGAGTTGCCACTGAGACCCCTCGGAGATTTATTATGAATTCATCATAATATAATGATGAATACCTCATAATAACGTGTAAAATGGGACCATGACCGACGTACACAACACCACAGACCTGAAGACAACCCCCATCCCAGAACAACAACTAGCCGGGGCCGGATGTGCACACCTCACCGGGCTACCCGTCCTCTCCCCCATGAGCGACGAGCAACTCGAGGAAGCCTGGACCACCGGCCTGCGCACCCGAGGACGCCGCGTCACCAAGCAGCGACTCGCCGTGCTCCACGCCGTGCAGGAACACCCACACTCCACTGCCGACACCATCGTGCAGGCCGTGCGCGAGCGTATCCCCGCCATCACGGTCCAGTCCGTCTACGTCATTCTCGCGGACCTGACCGACATCGATCTGCTCCGCAAGTTCGAGCCGCCTGGAACCCCCGCCCTGTACGAAACCCGTACCGGCGACAACCACCACCACGCCTTCTGCGTGCGCTGCGGCAAGGTTGAGGACGTCGACTGCGCCGTGGGTTCAGCCCCCTGCCTGACCCCCAGCGATTTTCACGGCATGGCGCTCTTCAGCGCCGACGTGCTCTACCAGGGCGTCTGCACCGACTGCCAGACCGAGGAAGAGGCCAAGCTCGCCCGCGCCCAGCGTGAGGCGGCGGCCCATCTGCTGGGTAACTAACCGTTAAGCGCGGCGGCGCCCCGCATCCTACGCGTCGGCTGGATCCCGGAGCGCATCCGCCTGCTAAAAGACTGACCGCTAGAGACGGCCATCGGGTCGCCGCTAGCGGTCAGCTGTTTTAAGTATGTTGAAGCTACATGCCGGGACGGGGCTGCGAGTCCACGATCTCCAGCAGCTCACGAATCTGCTGGGCGCTCAGCACGGTCGAGGGGTTAATCGCGTTTACCTTCACGCTCGGGGCGCCAATCTCCAGCGCATAGCGCAGAATCTCCAGGGCGTTCGCCGAACGCACCTCAATATGCGGGTCCAGCGCCGCAATCTCAATCGGCGAGGTGAAGACCAGCAGACTCTGCGGGTTGCCGTTCTCGTCGGGATCAAACACGAACGAGGAACCCGAGGGGTCGTTCGGGTCCACGCCCACCAACAGCACCGAGGCAGGAGACACGAGCGAACCCAGCAGCATCTGCATGTTGTCCTGGGTCAGCGCCATCTTCGCGCCATCGTTGCGGGGAGAGGTCACGATCCACTGCACCTGAGCACGCTCAATGTAGCACTCGTGATCGGTTCCGGGATCGACCACAATCAGGTCGAGCGCCTCGTTCGCGAGGAAATCCATGAAGACCTTCATCGCGGGCTCGCGAAGAATCAGCTCTTCACCCTCGGATTCCTGGCGCACGTAGCTCTTACCCACGTGCTCCGAGGACGAGAAGACGCACAGGGCCTGCATGCCGGTCTCAGGCATGCGAATCACCTGGTGGGTCAGCACGGATTCGGGGCCCATCGGGTCGGTCTCCGAGGGAATCAGTAGCGAACCGGTCGCGTCCAGCAGAACATCGCCGCCGAGCATCGTGCGCACCACGTTAATGAGGGTGCGCTCCTGCACATCGTTCCGGAAGGTCTGCAGCGCAGCCACCAGGTAAGGATTCGGAATCTCGTGCTCGCTCGAGCCCAGAGCCGCTGCGGCCGAGTGGCGGGCACGGCCCTCCATACGTTCGAGGGCCCACTCGGGCACGCGGGAAGCGTCACGCGGGAACTCAGCCAGGTGCTCGCGCACGTCCGTGGCGGTCAGGGTGCCCTCGTTCTTCCAGTTGTCCGGCTCGTCGTCGCGGTTGTACGATGCGCCCACGCTGAACTGCGGGTTGGGCCAGCCGGTAGCCGCCACCACGATAGATGCGGTGAACCAGGTGCCGCGGTTACCATCGTAGGCTGCGCGCTGCAGCTTGCGCACCTCAGCGATAATGGGCGAACCCTCCTTGAGGGGGCCAACCGTACCGATGTACTCCTCGCCGTCACGGAATTCGCGTACCCGCACAAAAATCTGCCCCGCGAGAGGCTTCACGTCGAGTACCATTTCGCTCCAGCCGGGGTCGGCGTTCACAACGTCGAGCAGCCAGCTACCAATGTTATTGAGCGCGTCCTGGATGCGCGTAGCGCGGCTACTCGTCTCGGTGAGGCGGGGTTCAGTCATGTGTTCATACATCCTTGAGTGTTGAATTACGGCGCGGCAGAGTGCATCCGTGATTGCATGTGAAAGATCTATGGGCTTGCAGTGGTGCCGGAAAAAGCCGCTCACTTCGATTCTAACGAACGTGTCAGCTTCACGGTGATAGTTTACGCCGAAAGATGTATGTTCGCCCTCTCCTCGGCGATCCTTAAAACCCCGAGTCAGACCCCCGCCCTCAACCTCAGCAAGAGGCTGAACCGAGGTCCGCGGCCTCCCCCGTCGAGCCCTGCCCGCCACGCATCCGTCGAAAGAGCGCCCGAAACGGGGGATACAGGGCAGATACACCCTCAAAAGGTTGATAATCTTAAATCATGACGAATTCTCTGCAGGATCTTATCGACGCATCGATTTTTATCTCCACCGAGTACCAGGCTCGACTCGCCGAGCTCGTGGGTACCTCCGAGTGGAACGTGGACTTCACTTCTCAGTCCCTGGACTTTGAGACCGTTCCCCCGCTCTCGCTCAAGCCGCACCTGCTGGGCACCGAATCCGAAAACCGCGGCACCTGGATTTGGTCCTGGCAGCAACTGGGCTACTTCCCCGACTCCGTGGTTTCCGCGGCCATTCAGGCCCGCGAAGCTGGCGAGCGCGACGGCCTGGTCGAACTGACCACCGATGAGCTTCCCCTCTCGGAGTCCCTGGCCCGCCGGCTCACCCTGGCGGCCAAGACCCTGAGCGGTCTCTACGCCCACTACCCGCTGCCCGCCGGTGCCGGTGTGCGCGCGTGGACTCTGCTGGAGGGTCACGAGCTGGCCCTCGAGGCCCCCACCTACAAGGGCATCGGCCGTGTTATCGCCAAGACCCTGCAGAGCGAAGAGATTCACAACCAGGTTCTGGCGGTGGATTCCTACGCCCAGCAGCGCGGCTTCCACATTGCCTGGGATACCGAGGCAACCGCCGTGCTGACCGCAACCGACGGTGCACTGCGCCTGTGGTTCGACGACGGTCGCATCAGCGGTATTGAGGAGGCCGAGCCGCAGGTCGGCCCCGAGGTTCTGGAGCAGTGCGCCGCCGCCGCGGCCCAGCGTCGCGAGTCGCTCGCAGCCGCCCGTACCGAGATTGAGCGCATCGCCGCAGCCGAGGCCGCCGCCCAGAGCGCCCAGCGCGAGCAGGAGGCCACCGAACGCGCCGCCGCCCGCGCCGAGGCCGAGCGCGCCGTCGAGATTGCGGAGCACGCACCGGTTGCTGACACCTACGAGGCACCCGCCGCCGAAGCTCACGAGGAGTACGAGGCACCCGTCGCCGAGGCTCAGCCCGCCCCGGCGGAACAGCCCGTCGAGGAGCACGAGCCCGAGCAGGCCCGCGTCTACACCGACGCCTCGATTGGTGCCGAGGACGAGCAGCACGTTGAAACTCACGAGGCTCCCACCGAGCAGGCACCGGCAGAGCAGCACGCCGAGGAGCCCGAAGCTTACGAGGCACAGGGCGAGTACACCGAAGAGGAAATCGCCGAGTACGTGGAGCCGATTCACAACGCCGGCGACGCCCCCGACCTGCCCGCCGAGCGCGAAGAAGCCGCTCACGAAGAGTACGAGCGTCAGCACTTCGAGGAGCGCCGCGAGGAAGAGCAGCAGAAGCCCGAGCCCAAGAAGAAGGGCTTCTTCTCCCGCTTCTTCGGCCTCTAAACCGAATACACAACACCCCGTCAGGCGCGGTATCCTCGTGGTACCGCGCCTGGCGGCGTCCGGAGCACCTCTATCCGGTCCCCGAGGATGTCTGCAGTGCGCGGGGTTGATTGCGTGCGGCCCCAACCCGACGAATAACGCTCAAAGAACACGCGCAGAAGAAAGTAGCTCAAGAAGAAACCATGTCAGAGACGCAGAAACACGCCACCCGTAACGGGTTTATCACCATCATCGGTACCTACCTCATCTGGGGTCTGCTCCCCCTCTACTTTGTGGTCATGGCGCCGGCCGGGCCGATTGAAATCGTCGTGGCCCGAGTGGTCTTCTCCCTCATCTTCTGCGCCCTGCTGCTACCTCTTGTTCGGGCAACCGCAGAATTCCGCCGAATCCTGCGGAACCGCCGCATCATGCTGGTACTGACGGCCGCCTCCATTCTCATCTGCGCAAACTGGCTCATCTACGTGGTGGCGACGACGACCGGCCACACGATTGATGTGTCGCTGGGATATTTCATCAATCCGCTGGTTTCGGTGGTGCTGGGCGTAATTTTCCTGCAGGAGCGGCTGCGCGCCGCGCAGTGGGTCTCGGTGGCGATTTCCTGTATCGCTGTGCTGATGATGAGCCTCATCTACGGGCAGGTGCCGTGGACCGGCCTGGGCGTGGCCTTTACTTTCGGCATCTACGGCCTGCTCAAGGCACGCGTAGCCCACGACGTGAGCCCCATCGTCTCGCTGTCCCTCGAGACGCTAATCCTGGCTCCCTTCGGCGTTATTGCGCTCTTCGTCCTCAACGCACAGAGTCAGATGACCCTCTTCAGCGAGGGCACCGGGCACTTCTGGCTCCTGGCGTCCACCGGCGTGGTCACCGTTGTGCCGCTCATGCTCTTTGCCGCAGCGACCAAGGCCCTGCCGCTCTCGGTTATCGGCATGGTGCAATACCTGGGCCCGACCATCCAGTTCGTTCTGGCCATCACCGTGCTGCACGAGCGCATGAGCCCCGATAAGGTGCTGGGCCTGGGCCTCATCTGGGTTGCGCTCATCATCTTCACGGTGGATGCGCTACGCGCCTCCCGCTCCTACCGCGCCTCCGCGCTGTCGGATCCGGAGACCGGCATGATTCCGCTGGTTCAGGCGGAAAAACGTACAGGCTGAGGATGCGCAGATTCTTCTGGAAGAGCAGGAGCAAACCCAGCGCTCCGAGAACAGATAGTTCCCTCCCCCGTTCTGTCCCTTCGGCACGCTCAACACCCGCATAAAATACAGTAATGCCCCGCCAACTATAAGCCGGCGGGGCATCACTGTATGTCGCGTTTACGCTCTAGAGCTCGGAGCCCTGAGCCTCAGCCACTTCGTCCAGGGCATCCAGGTCCGGATGGCGGTGCAGGTTCAGCATCGCCAGGCCCAGGCCACCCCAGATAATCAGGATGGCCACAATCAGCATCACAATTGCAGAGATAGACATGAGGGCTCCTAACGGGTAATGGTCGTATCGACGTGGTCGTGCTCCACCTGACCGGCAATCACCGGAGGTGCCGGAGGCTTCTCAGCGGCACGAGACTTCTTCGACCAGGGCAAGAGAGAAATAACGATCGCACCGACCAGCAGGAGCGCGCTCATACCCCAGCCGAAGATTGCCAGCATATCTGTCGGGTAACCCTCGTACGGAGTCTGAATCAGCTTGATGACGCTCTGAATCAGGGAGTAGCCAAGAACCAGCGGGGTCACGACGGCCAGCAGAACCATCCAAATCTTACCAACCTTGATGGAGGAGTAACGGTTCAGGTGCTCGGCCAGGGCGGGCAGCGCACGCACCACGTACGCCACGACGATGATGGCGCACAGGCCGGCGGCCAGAATACCGAAGAGGTTCACGAAGTTATCGAGAATATCGAGCACGTACAGGCCGGTGGTGGTCGGCATCAGCAACAGCGAAATCACGGCGACCGGAATAATCACCAGGGCGGTGGAGGCAAGACGCGAGGTGGCGAACTTGTCCTGAACACCCGCAATAATCACCTCAAGAATCGAGATGAGGGAGGTGAAGCCCGCGAAGAGCAGGGAGCCGAAGAAGAGAATACCGATCAGCACACCGCCGGGAGCCTGAGAAATAATGGTCGGGAACGCGATGAACGCCAGACCAATACCGCTGGTCGCGACATCGCTCACCTGGGTGCCCGCAGCCTGAGCCATGAAGCCCAGAGCCGAGAACACACCAATACCCGCAAGCAGCTCGAAACCGGAGTTTGCAAAGCCAACCACGGCACCCGAACCGGTCAGGTCAGCCTTGGGCTTCAGGTAGGAGGAGTAGGTGATCATAATGCCGAAGCCGATGGACAGCGAGAAGAAAATCTGGCCGTAGGCGGCAACCCACACATCCGGGTTAGCCAGCGAATCCCAGCTGGGGGTGAACAGCGCGTTCAGACCGTCAACTGCGCCGGGCAGGGTCAGGGAGTAAATCACCAGGCCCACGAACATGACCAGCAGCAGCGGGATAAAGACGATGTTGGCCGCGCCAACACCCTTCTGCACGCCCAGAGCCATCACAGCCAGCAGCACACCCCAGACGAGAACCATGGGAATCAGGATGTTCATGTTGAAGTCCAGGGAGACACCGGGGGTGTCCGCAACCTTCAAGAACTCACCCTGGAAGAACGCCTTCGGGTTATCGCCCCACGCATTGGTGAAGGAGAAAACCATGTAACGCAACGACCACGCCACAATAGCGGCGTAGTAGATAGCGATCACGAAGTTAATACCCATGTGCCACCAGCCGATGAACTCGGTCTTGCGGTTCAGGCGGCGGAAGGCCAGCGGCGACGAAGCACGCGCACGGTGACCAATGGCGTAGTCAAAGAACAGGAAAGTCAGGCCGGCGGTCAGCAGGGCGACAATGTAGGGGATCATGAAGGCGCCGCCGCCGTTGTCGAATGCGATGTAGGGGAAACGCCAAATATTGCCCAGACCAACAGCAGAACCGATGGCGGCAAAGATAAAGACGCGGCGGCTCGAGAAGCCTTCGCGCTTCGCGGGCGCCTTAGGGGTAGATGCTCCCATTGTTGTAAACCTCTAGATGTGGGGACGCGGATGGTTGGTGCGAGGGGAACCGCGGGTTGGCGGGACTTGCTCGCGTCCAAGAGAAGCGACGGCCCGTCCAACGCGGGGTGGGCGAGGGAGCCGTCGGGGGTCCAGAACGTGGTGGCACGTTTTAGACATGACTCTCAGGTTTACCTTAAAGAGCGAGAACCGGTCAAGAAATTCCCACACAACCCCACCATGCGAAATATCGGAGCCCCGTTCAAACGAGACACGACACAAAATTCTGCCCGCAGATACGCCGTGAGGCCCCGCTCGTCCTGGTGGACGGGCGGGGCCTCACGGTTAAGAATCAGAAGGCGACCCTTTAGCTGAGACTAGCCCTCGCGGTGAACCACGGCGTGGGCGAAGGACTCCAGCGCAGCCTTCGCGGTGGAATCGGGTAGCGGAGCGATCGCCTCAATCGCGCGATCGGCCCAGTCGTAGGCAATCTGCCAGGCTTCCTGGGTGACCAGGTGGGCCGAGAGGGCCTCAACGGCCGTCTCCAGGGCCTCGTCGGAGCTCAGGTCTGCATCCAGCAGGGCGCGAACCGCAACAGCGGACTCGTCGCCGGCGGCTACCGCGCGGTCCAGCAGGATGGTCGGCAGGGTCGGCACGCCCTCGCGCAGGTCGGTGCCGCGGGTCTTACCGCTGGTCTTGCCGTCGCTGACAATGTCGATGACGTCGTCCGCCAGCTGGAATGCCACGCCAACCAGTTCGCCGTACGCCTTGACCATGGAGATGACGTCTTCGGAAGCACCCGAAAGCAGGGAGCCGTACTCGCCGGCGGCGGCAATCAGGGAGCCGGTCTTACCCTCGATGACGGCGATGTAGTGGTCGAGCAGGTCCTGGCCCTCGCGGGGGCCGGTGGTTTCGAAGAGCTGGCCGAGCACCAGGCGCTCGAAGGTCTGGGACTGGATCTTCATGGGGCGGGTACCCAGCTCGGATACCAGCAGGGAGGCGCGGGAGAAGATCAGGTCGCCGGTCAGAATTGCGACGGAGTTACCCCAAATCATCTGGGCGCTGTCCACGCCGCGGCGCTTGGGGGCGTCGTCCATGACGTCGTCGTGGTAGAGGGTTGCCAGGTGGGTTAGCTCCACCACCACGGCGGCCTCAATTACCTCGTCGTTAATCTCACCGTCCACGGCTGCCGAGAGCAGGGCCAGCAGCGGGCGCACGCGCTTGCCTCCGGCCAGAAGCAGGTGGCGGGAGGCGACGTCGGCCAGGTGGTCGGTCTGCGCGATGGCCTCGCCCAGGCGCTCCTCAATACGGGCGAGGGACGAGAGGATCTGCGGACCCAGCTTGGGGTCTGCGGCGATCAGTTCGAATCCCGCGGGAAGCTTCAGATCGAGGTCTCCCAGCAGGTCGGTGGCGGCGATGGGCTGCTCTGCGTTGGTCACGGTGTCTTCTATCTTCTTGGTGTTTTCTAGTGGTCCGCCCCTCGGAATGTCCTATCGGGGCGGCGTGAAAACGGTGCGGTGGGTATGTCGGGGTGGTGTGAACGTTATGCGTTGGATTCCGCGGGCTTGAAGCCGCGGTGAATGGCAACGATACCGCCGGTCAGGTTGCGGTACTGCACCGAGGTGAATCCCGCCTCCTTGAACTTTTCGGCCAGCGCCTGCTGGTTGGGCCAGGCGATGATGGACTCGGCGAGGTACTCGTAGGACTCGGGGTTGGAGGAAATTGCGCGCGCAATCGGCGGAATCGCCTTCATGATGTAGTTCTTGTACACCGCGCCGAAGGGGGCGAAGGTCGGGGTCGAGAACTCGAGAATCACGATGCGGCCGCCGGGCTTGAGAACGCGGTAGATTTCGCTCAGCGCCTTGGGGTAGTCTGCAACGTTGCGCAGGCCGTAGGACATGGTGACCGCGTCGAAGGTGCCGTCTTCAAAGGGCAGGGCGGTGACATCGGCCTGCACGAAGGTCATGTCGGGACGGCGACGACGACCAACGTCCAGCATGCCCTCGGAGAGGTCGGCGGCGATGACGTCTACACCTGCGTCCGCGAAGGGTTCGGATGAGACGCCGGTTCCTGCGGCTACGTCCAGGACCTTCTGACCGGGGTGCGCGTCGACGGCGGCGACGGCCTGCTTGCGCCAGTAGATGTGCTGGCCGAGGGAAAGGATGCCGTTCATCAGGTCGTATCGTTCGGCGACGGTATCGAACATTGCGGCGATGTCGCTGGTCTTCTTATCCAGGGTGGCGCGGGTGGCGCGGGTATTCTTCTCTGCGTTCACGCTCTCAATTGTGGCATGGAGGTTGGGGGATTCGATAGTTGGGTGAACCGTAGTTACGTCATGTG
>OKVI01000820.1_pt1 | contig 15784 bp, 19 predicted proteins | sample 1607001 | NCBI WGS metagenome assembly OKVI01 (sample SAMN03281018, study PRJEB24777) | human gut metagenome | isolation source: fecal sample PR128 from 1 month old male Malay infant, vaginal delivered...
TATCAATCGGCGGCGATTATTTTCTGTAATACCATTGTGGCGTCTATTGCGCAGCCTGTGCTTGGATATGTGGCTGATCGGTGGCGTGTGCCGTGGTTTATTCCTGTGGGCTTTGCGGTGACGCTCGTATCGATTAGTGCCATTGCATTGGCTACGAGTTACGAAATGATTTTGGCCTTGGCGCTTATGTCTGGGGTCGGGGCTGCACTATTTCATCCTGAGGCGGCTCTACTTGTGAATCGTACACAATCTCATGAGATTGGCAATGCCATGGGGCGCTTTGCGGTTGGTGGCAGCGCTGGGTTTGCCTTAGGACCGCTCATTGCTGGTGGCGTCTATGTCTTTGGCGCTCAATTCCTCTGGGTGTTTACGGCTATTGCCGCGCTCGGTGTGTTGCTATATCTATATGCTTTCACAGGTAATACGACTGAGACCGGTGATGTGCGTGAATGTGAAAGCCCAATTAAAGGTGAAAATACGGGCATAAACGATTGGGTGAGTTTTACGAAGTTATTTTTCGTTATCGCATCTCGATCAATTTTGTTCTCCGTATTATCGATTTTTATTCCGATTTTGTATATTACCGTTATCAATGGCGAAGCCGGTGCATCGAGTTTGGCTTTAACGATGTACTTTGCAATGGGCGCTGTTCTTACCTATATGGGTGGGGCTCTATCTGATAAATTAGGCTTTCTAAAAACAGTGCGCTTAGGTAATATTATATTTTTACCATCCGTATTAGTTTTTATTTTTGTGCCAAATGCATGGGGCTTCTTTGGCGCCATGATACCAATGGCCTTTGGCGTATTCTCACAATATGGACCTATTACTGTGTTAGGTCAAAAATACCTCGCTAAAAATGCAGGCTTTGCATCAGGCATTACCTTGGGGCTTGGTATTACATTAGGTGGCCTCGTAGCACCTTATATTGGACATTTAGCAGATATTTACGATGTACAAACAGCATTAATGACCTTGATACCTGTTGGCGCAATCGGGTTATTAATGAGCTTCTGGTTGAAAGAACCTAAATAAAATAATTGTTATACAGTACAGGCTTGTGCTAATTTGTGGGGATGCATAATACACGTCTTTAAAATTAGAACAGGCCTGTTCTAATTTATAGAGGTACATATGCACGTCTTTAGAATTACTACAGGCCTGTTTTAATTTGTAGGGGACCTTATATCCCTGTTTTTAGAATTAGTACAGGCGTGTTCTAATTTTTAGGGGACATGCATAGGCTTATTTTAATTTATTAATTTAATAGGATGAAATGTCAATAGATAGGGGGTGACCAATGGTCACCCCCTATCTATTGACTTATGGTTTGTAGTAGATTATGTTGAAAATATAATGTTGTTTAGCCGATTATATCTTTACCTAATATATGTTTTAACATATAATTAAGATAAAGATTTCTTCTAGTAAATAGGAGGAATTAAATGGAATCATTTTCTGTCATTTTTTATGAAACACCTAACGGAGAACAACCAGCCAAGCTGTTTTTAAACGAACTTTCAGAAAAACAACGAGCTAAAACTATTAGAGATTTAAAATTGCTTGAAACCTGTGGTAACCAATTAAGGAAACCAACTTCAAAATTTTTAGAGTCTGGCATTTATGAACTAAGGACAAAGCAGGGGTCCAATATTTCTAGAATTTTATATTTTTTCTTTGTTGGCAAACGTATAGTTTTGACCAACGGCTTTGTGAAAAAGTCTATGAAAACCCCTAGGAACGCGATTGAATTGGCGTTGAAGTATAAACAAGATTATATTGAAAGGTACACATAATATGGAAACATTAGATCAATATTTAGCTGAGCAATTAAAAAATCCTAAATTTAAAAAAGAGTGGGATGAGTTAGAAGACGAGTATCAGATTATTGAAAATATAGTTAAAGCACGTATTGAAGCACATATGACACAGACTCAATTATCTGAAATTACAGGCATTACGCAATCAGATATAAGTAAAATAGAAAATGGTAATGGAAATCCATCGGTGAAAACATTAAAAAAGATTGCTCATGCCTTTGGTAAGAAGTTAAAAATCGAATTTGTGTAATCTTTATTTAGTCATTCCGTGCTTTGCCATTATGTTGTATAATAACTATGGATTAATTTGACTTTCATAATTGGAGGACATAGATATGGCAACAAGTATGGTAATCGGCACTCAATGGGGTGACGAGGGTAAAGGTAAAATCGTTGACTGGATTGCGGAACGTGCAGACGTTGTAGTGCGCAGCCAAGGCGGTAATAATGCGGGTCACACTGTTGTGGTAGATGACAAAGCATTTGCGCTTCGTTTATTGCCAAGTGGTATTTTGTACGATGATAAACAAAATATCGTTGGTACAGGCGTTGTTATTGACCCTAAGGTGTTGTTACAAGAAATCGAAGGTCTTGAAAAACAAGGTAAATCTGCAAAATCCCTTCACATTTCTGACCGTGCTCATGTCATCATGCCTTACCATATTGCGCTTGATATGGCCGAAGAAGCATCTAAAGGTGATGCTAAAATCGGTACTACTAAAAACGGTATCGGTCCTTGCTACGCTGATAAGGTAAATCGTGTCGGCATCCGCATCTGCGATTTGTACGACATGGAAACTTTCAAACAAAAATTGGCGTACAATGTTGAGTTTAAAAATAAAATGCTTACAAAGGTGTATGATGCTGAACCTGTTAATTACGATGAAATCTTAGTAGATTACATCAAATATGCAGAGGCTTTGAAACCTTACGTAACTGACACAAATAATGCTGTGTTGAAAGCTATTAAAGAGGACAAAAAGGTATTGTTTGAAGGTGCGCAAGCAACTATGCTCGACCTTGATCATGGTACATACCCATTCGTAACATCTTCCCATCCAATCGCTGGTGGTGCTTCCACAGGCGCTGGTGTAGGTCCTAACTATTTGAAAAATATTTTCGGCGTTGTGAAAGCTTACGCTACACGCGTTGGTGCAGGCCCATTCCCTACAGAACAACTTAATGAAATTGGTGAAGAACTTCGTACTCTTGGTCATGAATTCGGTACTGTAACAGGTCGTCCTCGCCGTACTGGTTGGTTAGACCTTATGGTTGTAAAATATGCAGCAGGTCTTAGCAGCCTTGATTATTTAGCTATTACACGTTTGGATATTCTTGATTCTTTCAAAGAATTGAAAATCTGTGTAGGTTACAAATTGAACGGCAAAAACGTTGAAGGTTTTCCTGTTAGCTTGAAAGACCTTGAAGCATGCGAACCTGTATACGAAACATTGCCAGGTTGGGAAACAGATATTTCCGGCATCCGTTCTTATGACGAATTGCCTGAAAATGCTCGCAAATACGTAGAATGCATTGCAGAGGTAACAGGCGTGCCTTTGGGTATTGTATCTGTTGGTCCTAATCGTAACCAAACTATCGACCTTGTTAACGTATTCTAATTGGTGTTAGTGTTTAATATATTCTAGTTATCATTAGTGTATAATATGTTCTAATTGTTATTAGTGTATAAAATGCTCTAATTGCCGATTAGCATGTAACAGATGGTAATCTGTATGACTGTTAACATATCCACATAAATAATAAGCGGAGATTCTCAATATGGGGTCTCCGCTTTTATGTGTTTTTTTCGCCTCATAAAGGATTTTAATTAGTCGATTAAAATATTTTAATGAGAATAAAAAGAAAAAAATAGATTTAGTTATAAAAATAGTATATAATAGTATAAAAGTAGATTGATAATTTTTGATGTATATTGAGGAGTTTTCTTATGGTTGAAGTTTCTTATGAACGTTTAGCGACGATTTTTAAAGCGCTCAGTGATGAAACAAGATTACATATTATAGATATGTTGTCCTGTAATGAATTGTGTGCAGCAGATATTTTGGCAAGCTTTAATTTGTCTCAATCCACATTAAGCTACCATATGAAAATCTTAATTGATGCTGGCGTTGTAAATTCTCAACGTAATGGCCTTTGGACTCGTTATTCCATCAATGAAGAAACATTTGGTGACATTTTGGAAATCATTCCGCAATTGTACAAAACAAAAGACGAATGTATTTGTGCACAAATCAAATACTGCCGTCTTGATGAACACGAAAAAGACGCGTAATCATGAGACGCTGGATTATGCATGTTGATATGGATGCCTTCTTTGCATCCGTAGAACAACTGGATCATCCTGAATACAAAGGCCACCCCGTTATCGTGGGTGGTCTTTCTTCGCGTGGCGTTGTGGCCACTGCATCCTATGAAGCCAGAAAGTTTGGCGTTCATTCGGCTATGCCCATTTCGCGGGCTAAAAAACTGTGTCCGCACGGTATCTACGTGAATCCGAATATGGCTCGTTATAAGGAGATTTCTCACATCATCCACAAGGTGATGGAGGAATTTACGCCCATCATCGAGCCCTTGTCTTTGGATGAGGCATTCTTGGATGTTACAGGTATCACCCATAAATTCACGGGACCTAAGGCTTTGGGCCGTGCCATTAAGGACCGCGTGTTTGAAGAAACGGGGCTCATCATTTCGGCAGGCCTGGCACCAAATAAATTCCTCGCTAAACTGGCCTCTGATTTAGATAAGCCTGACGGACTCGTTGTTATTCCTTATGGTAAGGAATGTGAAAGCCTCGCAAATTTGCCTATAAAACGCATATGGGGTGTAGGCCCTAGCACGGAGCGTCGCCTTAAGGATGGTGGATTTGCCTTGATTAAGGATGTGCAAGCTTTGCCTGATGAGAAACCGTTAGTGCCTTATGTGGGAAATCAGGCCCGTCGCATTTGGGAATTGGCTCGAGGCATCGACGAACGGCCTGTAGAACCGGATCGTCAAATCCAATCTGTCGGTAATGAGGAAACCTATGAAAGCGATGTCGAGGATCCGGCTGTTATCGACTTAGAACTCCACTATTTTGCTAATCGCGTAGCGAAACGATTGCGCAAATATGGCTTGATGGGACATACCGTATCCATTAAGGTGCGGTATAATGATTTTAAAACCGTATCTCGTCAAAAACGACTAGATTCTGCTACGGACCAAGAACGTATCATTTACGATACATCCGTATTATTGTGGAACAAGCTTATGCGTGAACGGTCTAATAGTAGACCATCGAATCGTAGTAATGCTAAGAGTACTACAGATAGAACTATTATAGATAATGCTAGAGATAGGCAGCTTGCGGATGACCGAGAGATGATGGGCGCAGCGCCGTTACCTCAATTCGATACATCCGTTCTCGATATGCCGCACAAACCAATTCGGCTTTTGGGTGTGACTGTCAGTGGACTTTCAACAGAAGGCATTGTACAGGACGATTTATTCTCCATAGAAACGGACGAGAAAGATGAGAAACTTTCAACCGTGCTAGATTCGTTGGCCTCTAAATTTGGCGAAGGGGCCGTCATGAGTGGAGCCCTTTGGCGTCGTGCTCACGGCGATGGTGGAGAACGGCGAAAACGGTCGGAATTAAAGGCTGAAATGGATTTGGATAATGAGGAATAAAATTCTTTCAAGAATAGAAACATTCATGATACAATGTATATGTATAGAAATGTGTATACGCAAGAAACTATCTGCAAGAGAGGTATAAATATGAGTATATTTCGTGTGGCCATTCATTATGGCGTAAACAGCAACGGGGTTTTATCTTACGATACAGATACAAAAACCGTAACGGTGGATCTACCTGAACAAGAATGGATCGATAAGGTACGTGCATACTTAAATGAAGACCATGCTATCGAGCATGCTACAGGTCTTGATACGTATGAACGATTGAATGTAAAACCATTAGAATCTTTGGATAACTTTAAATTAGCTCTTACACGCATGTGGGAAGCCATCGACGTACAAGTCGACTGGAGCCGCCCCGCGTAATTAAAATGATACCCCTTCATAGACATATGGGCGCTATGAAGGGGTTCTCTTATTGTTGCTATGAGATAGTGTTGTTATGAGATGATGACGGCATAGCATACTGTGATGCATCAGAAACTAAGGAACTCGATATATGAAAAAGATAGTGATACCTATTGGATTGCTCATGGTGTTAATCGCTGGACTAATGATGACCTTTTCGAGAGGTTCGGCTGAAAGCCCTACCTTTATGCGTGAAGTCTTGCCGAAGCAGGACGGATTTGCTTCTGTAGGCAATGGTACTACTGGTGGCGCTCATGCTACAGAGCAGAATGTGTTTAAAGTAACAAATAAAAAAGAATTTGTATCAGCTCTTAAGAACAGAAAAAATACTACACCTAAGATTGTATTAGTCTATGGAACTATAGATTTTGATACCGATGATGCTGGTAAACCATTGACTATGAAAGACTACATGGTCGATGGCTATGACTTTCAACAATATTTAGAAACTCATAAGCCGCAAAGCACCGCGCCTAAGAGTTTAAAAGATGAGCAAGAAGCAAAGCGTAAGGCATCACAAAAGAATCAAAGTAAGTCTATTACTGTTCATGTACCATCTAATACAAGCATCATTGGCATGGACAATGCGAAATTAAAGGGTGTAAATTTGGTTCTTGATTCGGATAATGTAATTATACGAAATATACAGTTTGAATCTCCTTATGATTATTTCCCTTCTTGGGATCCTAATGATGGACCAGAGGGCAATTGGAATTCCCAGTATGACAGTATTTCTATAAAAGGTGGTACACACATTTGGATTGATCATTGCTCGTTCCAAGATGGGCCTGAAACGGTAGAAACATACTTTGGCCGTAAATACGAGCATAGGGATGGATTACTTGATATTACCAATCAAGCGGACTATATAACCATTTCTTATTCAACATTTGAGAACCACAATAAAACCATGTTGATTGGTAGTAGTGATTCAAAAATATCAGATGAAGGAAAATTACATGTAACTTTGCATCATAATTATTTCCATAATGTAGTACAACGTTTACCAAGAGTACGATTTGGTCAGGTTCATGTGTATAATAATTACTTTTCGTCAGATACTACAAACGGTGAATATGCTTATGCTTACGCACTAGGTGTTGGGAAAAACTCCCAAATTTATGCTGAAAACAATGTGGCGGACATAGCAGGTAAAGACTATACATCCTTTGTGAAAGTCTTTGGAGGAAAACAACTTACTACAGTTAATAATATGTTTAACGGACAAATCATTGATACATTTAACGATACGTTAACGGCGGTAGATTGGAAACCGGAACTGTTTACTACAATAGATCCTGTGAATGAGGTGAAAGAAAAGGTTTTGCATAATGCGGGGCCAATTACAAGATTAACGGATTATTGAGGATATAGTATAATAATCTTACAAATGTACTAAGTTTACCAAAGATTGGAGGTGGAGAGATGTGCCAAGTTAGTTTAAATGAAGCTCAACATGAGTTAAATAGCCTTATACAGAAACTTAAAACAGGAGAAGAACGTGTTGTTTATATAGTCCGTGATGATAATACTGTTGCAAAATTAACTTTGTCAGAAGGTAATAGTACACCCGTAAAGAGATTGGGAATAGGAAAAGGGAGGATAATAGATCCTCCAAATTTTGATCAATTGGATAAAGACGTACAAGATATGTTTGGAGAGGCGATTTGAACCTTGCGTCTATACAGTTTAACTATAAATGCCGTATCATATTTCAAAATAGAAATGTGATACGGCATTTGTCGTGAGGAGTGTATTAAATATTGTTAATCAAATTTTTTATTTGTTAGGTCTTGATACATAAGCTTAGCGATTTCATACTGTGGATCGCCGGCTTGTAGTTGGTGGGACGGTAGTTTAAATACAGCTTCAGCTCTTTCCTCTTTCTTGATATCGATACCCTTTACATCTTCGGACCGACTTATGGAAATGGTATGTGTTGTTGGATTAATGAAGTACGCATTTACATCGATGCTGAAAGCTTTGTTTTCGTCTTTTCTCATGATTACACGTAGTATCATAGCTGAAATAGCAGTAGTGCCATCTTTTTCACCTAATAGCTGCTTAGATGTGTAGTCCACATAATCTGCATAGACGTAAATATCGCCAGGTTTGGCCTTATCATAATCTTGTGTATAGGCCTCTACCAAACGCAAATCGAGTTGTCTGCCAAATGGTCGAGAGAACATTTCGCTTTGTAATTCGCGTGTTTCACTAACAGGTGGATAGAACGGTATGGGCGTTAAACCTTTTAGCATATCTGTGCGTGTTTCGTCTTTTCTTTTAGCCTGACGTTCTGCAGTGACCTTATCTAAGCGTTTACGCTCTTTTAACATAGCCTTTTCTTGTTCTTCTTTAGTTTTGTAAGTTTTTACGGATACAACACGGTTACCAGACATAGTCACCATTGAATAGATGGGCTTATCTTTAGTCGGTTTTCCCTTAGACGCATCGAGCGTAGATTGCACCATAGCAGGTGTTGCGCTTTCGATAGATTTTTTTAGCTCTGGAATATTGGAATAATCCATCTCAACCACAGCAGTATCTGTGCTTTCACTTGGCTGCACAGGTGTAGCCCCATACGCAGATGATATAGCCAATATAGCTAATAGTGAACTGGCAATAATTGATCGTTTACATAGTTTCATTGCATATACCTCTTTTTTATAAGAACTCTCTAATACTATCAACAGCTGTATTATAGCATAGTTCTTGCATAGATAGATTTAAAAACGATATAATAAAGTATACATGCGTCTATAGCTCAGTAGGATAGAGCAGCAGTTTCCTAAACTGCGTGTCACTGGTTCGATTCCGGTTAGGCGCACCAGTATAATAGAAGCGGTATAAAGTGTATATACACCTTATACCGTTTTTTATTTGCCACAAACGTCCATTGAGCAGGATTTCTATATGCTGATATGGAATTTATTAATATAGTTTGATTATACGTATTTCTATTCACGGGCTAGTTACGTCAATATTAGAGTTATAGTAGAGGAGCTGAAAATATGGTCCTAGAAAATAAAAACTCTTTATATTTAAATGGTGCCTTATTTCTTTCTACGATGGGCAGTACCGCGACAACGCTTGGTTTTATAACGTATATTTTTAATACGACTCATAGTGCTTTTAATACAGGAGCTATTACTATAGCTACATTATTAGTTGGCATGGCATTAGGTCCGTTTTTAGGAATTTTAGTAAAAGAAAAGGGCCTCATGTGGTCCATGGTAGTTCCTGAAATTCTTTCAGGGGTAATATTATCGTTTTTTATTCTTATGGATAATATTTATTTAGTCTATATCATAGCGTTTCTTATAGGATTTAATAATAAGATTTTAGGGATTGCTCGACTTTCGTTTGTACCTAATATTACTAATAATTTAGTCAAGTTCAATGCTTTACTACGAGCTATTAATCGTTGTGCAATGATAAGTGGATCTTTATTATTTAGTATTATTATTAATTACTCTTTGACCATGGTATTTGTCATTGATGCTATTACATACATTCTATCAGCATATTTACTTTACCGATTAAATAAAAGTGTAGTAGTATCAATTATTGTTGAGGTTCAAAAGACTGTTAAAGAGCGCATATATGATAAAGCTAAACTTTTAGTAAAGGGGTATAAGTTATTATTTTTAAATAAAAAAATAAATTTTATAGTGTACTTAGGCATACTAACTAGGATGTTTTATATGTGTATTCCTATTATGTTATTGATTTTTATTAAGGATACATTACATTTATCTGACAGTGAGTATGGTTATACACAAACTATATCTAGATTCGCTTCCTTTATGATTTTTGGATTGTTAGCTAAATACCTTACTATAAACTTAACTAAATCTTTTAAACCCTTGTTATTCTCTCTTTTCGCCCTATATGGAATTAGTATTTGGGGGATAGGTTATGTAACAAGCATTGAGAACCTTTATATCGTTTATAGCTTATCAGAAGTATTGCTCTTTACAGCTGTTGTTTTAGTTCATGCATATATACAGTCCGTATTTTCTCAGGATGAATTAACATTAGCAAGTGGTTCTGTTAGCACAGGATTTTCTATTGGATCCATCCTATCGATTACTATATTTACAAACTTAGCTAATATAATACCAATACATGATATATTTTATATATGTGGTTTAGGTATAGTAGTAAGTACAGTTTTTATAATGAGCATAAACAAATTTTCTTGTCAAAATTAGTGTACATAGTGGAGAGTCAATATGAGCTTTTACAATTGGATCCAAGAAAAACTATTTGATAATTACGAAGAATGGCGTTTGAAGAGCCCTGGTTCTAATGGAAACGGTTTTAATATAGTCGGAATAGATAATACCTTAAAGGCTATGCATGATGGATTTTATATGTACATGGAGTTATACCCACCTCATGCCATCGATGGATGTACTGCCATGAAAGCACGTGTAGGTAAAACGCAGGATGCAGTAGATTTATTCTTAGACATAGATGGTAAGACCTATCGTATGGCTGATGTAAGTTATCCTGACGCAGTGAAGATGATGCGGGCTTTTATGAAAAAACGTAGAGTACCTGATTGTAGTTTGTGTGTAGAAGCAGCGTATCTAGATATCAATCAGATGCGATCTACATTTACAGAGGTAGCAATGTTGTTGCTAGGCGATGCTAAACAAGCTAAATCGTTTATGACCAAGGTTAAGTTGCGCTCCATGGAAGAATTAGAAGATAGCTGGTGGAACCTCTATGAGAAACTAGTCTCTAAAGGATATGCCGTAGAGTTAGACTGTAAATGTGAACTAGAGGATTTTATTTATTATGTACAGAAGTTAATACGTAATAAGTCTTTAGATACTAGAGAAAATCTAACTATTGATACAGCAGCATTAGATGAAGATCAAGTTATTATGGACTGGTGTGCTGATCTTAATTCTAAATGGGAAAACTATACGTTAGCAGGCATGGATATTGGAACAGATAGCTTTGTACTTATGGTGCTTTCAAATGAGGAATTCAAAAAAGCCCAAGAACTAGCGAAAGAATTATTACATAGAATCGATGTAGCTGAACGCTTGTGATGAATAGGAGAGAGTTATATGAGTATTGTACGTCTACCAGAATATGAAGCAGAGTTTGAATCGGAAGAATTTGAAATCTATGCATTGCCGCGTAGTGATGCGAATGGGGCTAGTCCTTATTTAGAGAAGTACCATAGACCGCTAGTGTCCACCGATGCTATCTTAGATACTCGAACTGGTGTGCTTGACCGTAGTGAAGGTATTTTGACGTGGATTATTGAAGGTTTTGACAATGGTTGGGGGTATAGTTTTGAGCCCTATGGCGTTTACAAATTGTTGGTTAAGAAAGCAAAACCTATAGAGAATTTGGGCTATATGCGTCCTTCTTGGAATAATCGGTATTATGTGCTTGAGGTGTTAGAGGAGCATGCTAAACATAGTGAGCTAGAGGCCTTATCGGCTTATTTGAAAACACCTAAATACCTTCATACCGACAGGGGCGATTTCCTATTAAATCGAGAGTATCAATATTACACAGCGAGAATTGATGATTATGCATTCACCCTTGATGTAGATGAGGGTTCTGATGAAAGCTGTACCGTGGCATTGGCTGTTTTCAATAAAATTGATAATTTCAAAGCCTTTGAACAAGGAATTAGTGCATATATTAGTGAAACATTGCTAGACCTCGCTAATGATTGGCTCGACAATGACGACCAGGACCCGATTACGTCAGACGTATTTGCCAAGCGTATTACGATGGGCGAATTGGCGTTTCGTAACGATGGTACCATAGAGGTCTATTATGACGATGATGATATTTTCTGGGGGCATTGCATCATAGCTCATATTGATGCAGATGGAAATCCTACTGATGCGGATATTGCAGGATGATCAATTAATGGAGCGTCCTAATGAGAAAATCGGAATTAATGACATTATGGAATGTTGAAAGCTGGTCTGTAGAACCGTATGGCGTTTACTTTGTATCTCGCAGATTGGGCACTAATCGTTTAGAGCATGTAGGACAAGCCTTTCAAAAACTTAAGATTAGTTGCACCAATTATACTGAGGTTGAGGTGCTTTCACTACCAATGTGGGAACAATTATATACTCAATTAGATGCATTAGACCAACTGGCGCAGGAACTCATACAGAAGGAAATACCGCAAGAAGAGTCTATTGTGCTAACACTAACGGATATAATGTTAGATAAATCAGGTTGTTACGACGCATTTGCACTTGGTTACGATGTAGGTGAATTTCTGGCAGGACATCTATATGTTTTGGCTCCTTTTGATGAAAACTTTACGGCTCAACAAGATGTGATTTATGAAACCTTATAGAGTTGTATTAAATTGGTGACACGGGTGTTGTAGACTATCTAAAAAAATAAGTGATATATAGGAGAGAGACGATGGAAAATCTGTATAAAGAATTAAGAAGCTTTTTTGCCAATGATATGGATCTAACTGATTTATTTGATTCCGAAGCTATCATCTGGATTGACTGGCGCGAGGATGACGAAGATGTGGTGAATTATTTCAATGATATGATGGATGAACCTATCGACATCCAAACCGTTAGTAATGGTAAGTCCTATGGTGACGATATTGTACTACAAAAGGGCGATAAAGAACTGCAAATTCCTTACGGTGATGAGAAAGATCGGGATGTAACTATCAAATATTTTAACGACTTCGTTCAGCCTGATTATGAGGTGCGTTGGTTTACTGAAAGCCTTGGAAACGATACGCTTGGATTTACCGTGCTTTCAGGGGCAGAATGGGCCAAATTAAATGATGAATTTGGGGCAGATACGGTTCGTTACTATTTTGAACCTATCAATCTTGAAAGTAACATGTTTAATCTTGATATGGACACAGTATTTGCATTACTTGCCTTACGAGAAAATAGTGACGGTGTGAATACTGATTTTAGTGTACAGTTAGATTGGATTACAATCACAAACAAAGAAAGAGCCTTAACTGAACAAAAAGAAAATGGACAAATTGACTTAAAACAATACATGGTTGCTAAACAAGAATTGCAACAGATTAAGGATGAGTTTATAGCGACTCATGGCGAGATGGAATAAGAGCTGTTGTCTTAAAGGAGACATTTATGGCAATTGACGGTGTGAAAATCATAGATAGTGATGACGGTCATGATATTTATAATGCCATTGTTGAGCGATATAAGGATGGCGTCAGTGTTGATACAATCATTTCTGAAATCTTAAGTGAGGAACAAAATTTTTGTACTGATGAGTTTTACACAGAAATTTATTGGACTGCGGTGGCCTATTCGTTGTGGAAGATAGGACATCTATCAGAGAATATCAAAGAGAAAGCCTTAGACATAATTGCTCAGGGACCTCATGAGTTTTGGCTAGAAATCGATGGTAAGGCGCCTAAACAGCGTCAAAAGGTATTGGATAAGTTAGCAGTACAGCTACAGAGCGAAAATCCAAAGCCGCTTAAGGTTCGTAAATCTAAAACAAAGAGAGAACCTCATTTTAAGGTGGGCGACGTATTAGCTGTTAAGTTTGAAAAACGAGTATGGTGCTATATTTGTCTCTGACGTGGATCAATCACCGCGGAAAATCGAATATCATTTAGCCTGTACACGGCTTTTACAAGAAGAAAAACCAACAATGGAAGAGTTTCTAAATAGCAAAATCGCATACCGGAAAGATAATACAAATTTCGCTATCGATACAGACTGTTGGTTCAATCATAAAGACTTAGGTATGTTGCTAGATGATTTGGAAGTCATCGGAACCGTTGAACTCTATCCGTGTAAACTATGGAAACTAGCACCAGCGGGAACGCTAGAGGATATCTATGAGGAGATTACAGATAATCCGCGGATTGGAAAACTACGTCTCATAGATACCTATGAACTGGTGAAAGAGGTTATTGAGAAATTATAAAGATAGATACATGAAAATGTAATTATAAAGGTATAAGTAAAATGGATGCAGCAATTCAAACATATATAGAAACTGTAGAAGTCAACGATATACCGTGGCATCGGTTAACGACCACCTACGGACGTGCCACAGATTTCCCTGAGGCGCTTGATGTGTTGTGGAATATGGAACGCATTGAAACTGTTGATGTGGCTGGTGAGGCGTTAGCACTGAACATTGAGCATCAATCGACGTTGTGGCATGCTACACCATTTGTCATGATTTTCTTACTTCGTATTTTTAAGAAAACCAAGGAAGAGAGAGCTCATAATGAAGTAGCTCAGTATTTAGGGGAGCAATTAGTTGAGTTGTTTACTGTGATTGCTGAGTGCATTCGAGATGGTCTTATGCTAGAGCATGCAGATCCCTTTCCAAACTTTAATGATATGCTCAACGAAGAGTATCTTTGGTCTGAAGAATATGATGAGGATGATGACGTTCTTAGATATGAGGAAGAGGATGTATTTCCTGATGATTTATTCTTTAGTTTCTATTATTACTCCCTGCAAGTACTTTTGTTAGCTATTCCGCTATTAGATACATTTGATGAAGGAGAGGCTAAATTGCTAGGAATAATTTCTGTTAATAGGAGCGTGTAAGATGGATTATTTAGATATATTGCGAAATGATGCTAAGTTAGCTGAAGATTTTGATACACTATTTGATTTTCACTTGCTAGATGCGTTGGAGGAACGCGATACGGCTGAAGGTCGCTGCACGTTCTCTGTGCCCGGTATGGCATTTGCTGTAGATGGTGCTGGCGGTGAATATCATCTGTTGGAGGACGGCTCCATAGGGTATTGGAGTAGCGAGGGGGCCGCTGGCCGTTTGGCTGAAAGTATGGACGATTTATTTCATTTAATTATTTTTAGTATTTGTTGGCATGATTATTGTGATTCTCGTAAGTATTCTGATGTGGTAACATTAGATACCTATGCTCAGAATAAGCAGTTAGATATTATGTCCTATTCACCAATGGAACTTTGGGAACCCATTGCGAATGCTTTTAACATGTCCATGGAGATAAAATTGACTCCTATTTTACAGAAATTCTATGATGCGGCGCATCGTAAACCGGTATATACCTGCTATTTCTATGAAGATGATGGAAGCGTTACAGAATCGGAGAATTTATTTTTCTAATGTTTAGAAAAATTTATGAAAGGATTAAATTATGGGACTAATTGCAAATTATAGCTGTTTAAGCGATGCGAATTTAAAAGAGCTTAAAGCTATGGGCTCAGAAGAAGAGGAAATTATTGAGAGTGTTGAAGAGTGGAATGACGACGATGAATTATTGCTCGATATCGACAAGATGTGGGATGTACTTCACTTTGTGCTAACTGGCGTAGGAACTGACCATAAGGACGATAATAACCCTCTTAGCCAAGCTGTACTTGGCATAACAGCTGTTGAAGAACTATCGGATTACTTAGCGTATACCGAACACGATAAGTTAGCAGATATCGTGGCGGCTCTAGAACAGTTTGACATGGAAGAGGCTCTCGAATCTTTTGATATGACAGCCTGCAAAGAGGCCGAATTATATCCAGATATCTGGGACTACGATGAGGAAGAGGAAGAAATCAAAGACGAACTTCTTCATGATTTTGAGCAAATGAAACGCTTCTATAAACAAGTGCTCGAAGCAAATGGGAACGTACTTGTATCAATTTGTTAAGGCCGCTAAAATCTGTTGGCTATGGCTCTAGTTATAGCTAAACTAATTATGTAACTGTTGAAGATGAGGAATCTAAGATGGCAGTGTTAACAGAAAAGCAAATTAAATATGGATTTGACTATTATCATAAGGATGACGCACGGCCTAAATCTGTGGTAGAGGTCTCTGAATATGATGGTGAAGACAAGTTGATAATCAA
>OKVI01000826.1_pt1 | contig 15666 bp, 19 predicted proteins | sample 1607001 | NCBI WGS metagenome assembly OKVI01 (sample SAMN03281018, study PRJEB24777) | human gut metagenome | isolation source: fecal sample PR128 from 1 month old male Malay infant, vaginal delivered...
ACAGAAGGCGACCCTGTCGACCTAGCCGCTAAGCGGATGACCACATTCTGGAACAGAGTCATGGGCCTATTTTCCACACCAACCAATGAAGGTAGCTCTCGTATCGACATTGAATATAAGGCAGGAACCCAAGAAGAGTGGCAACATAAGTGCCCTAATTGTGGTGAGTATCATCTAGTCCGCTACACCGAGATGGAGTGCGATACGGATGAACATTCCGACCACAAAGGTCATCGCATTGTAGTGGTGAAGGATGTGAAATGGCGATGCCCAGACTGTGGTATTGCTTTCTCTGAAGCGGACATGCGGAGAGCTCCGCAAAAGTATATAGCGAAGAATCCAACTGCGGTGCAAAATGGCATTCGCAGTTTTTTCGTAAATGGCTTCACTTCGCCTTGGCTGACCTGGAATGAGGTAATGCGGGAGTGGTTAGAAGCTAAGGGAGACCCAGCTCGTGAAAAGGTAGTTATGAACACTCGATTCGGTGAATCCTATGCCCAAGCCGGGGCGTTTGAGGATTATCAACCATTCCTCCGTCGCCGTGAGGCGTATGGGGCTGACTTACCGGACGGCGTTCTACTTTTAACCGCTGCCGTCGATACCCAAGACAATCGGTTGGAGTATGAGGTAGCCGGATGGGGCTACGGCGAAGAGTGCTGGGGAATATGTAAGGGCGTTATCCTCGGCAAGCCGGATAATCCCAAGACTTGGGAAGATTTGGACGCTGTACTCGACCGTATCTACCGGTTCAAGAACGGAGCAGGGCTAAAAGTGGCCCGTACATTCGTCGATTCCGGTGGTCACTATACCTCTAAGGTTTATGAGTACTGCGAAAAGAATTTTAGTAAGCAACGGTTCGCTATCAAGGGTACTGCGGGAACACCTGGTATACCACTTAATTACAAAATAGGGCGGGCATCGGGGTCTAAGATCCCACTCGTTATGCTCGGCGTTGATGACGGAAAGCAGCAGGTGATGAACCGATTAGCTATTGAGGCGGTCGGAGCACAGTATTTCCACTTCCCACAGGACGAGGAGACATTAGAAATTGGGCCACGTGGATATGACGAACTCTATTTCAAGGGGATTATTTCCGAACATAAAAAGAAAGTTAAGCGAAAAGGCGTGATTCATGAAATATGGGAACCTACAGCAGGGGTTCGTAATGAACCGCTCGACTTACGCGTATACAACTTGGCCTGTATGAACTCAATTCGACCGGATTGGGATATATTAGCTGACGCCGTCCAAGGTGGAGGTCGTACTGAAACAGTTAAAAAGGTAACACCGCGTAGAAAACCTGAACGTCGTAGGAAGCGGGCAAGTAAAGTCGCTGATATTTAGGAGGAAACATGGCATCAACATATATTCGGCGACCACGGCTGATTGATATCCGTTTACAGCGATATCTGGAAGCCGAGGAAGCAATATTAACTGGCCAGAGCTATACCATCGGTAATCGGACTCTCACTCGTGCAAATTTGAACGAAGTGCAGAAGATCATCGATGATTTGATAGCAAAAGGGGCCCAATTGGACGATTATGACATGACAAATGGCCGTGGAAATCGTCAAAAACAGGTTATTTTTAGGGATTAGGAGGCTAAAATGGCACGAAAAAAAGGGAAAATTAGCGCTAAAATGGCCGTTCCGCGAGCTAAAAATAGTGGCTATAGCGAAGGCGGAGCCTCCCAATCAAACAAATCACTGAAGGGGTATAACCCTAGAAAGCTTGGATATAAGGCCGATATTGGCACAAATCTAGAGGCTTTACGCAATCGCTCCTCTGATTTGGCCATAAACACGCCGATTGGTACTGCTGCCATCAACACTAGCGTGACACATACCGTCGGTGCGGGGCTTAAAGTCTTCCCTCGACCACGATTTAACCTACTCGGTATGACAGCTGACGCGGCTAGAGAGTGGGCCAAGAAGACCAGAGCAGAATTTGAGCTCTGGGCTGACTCTAAAGATTGCGATATTTATCGACGCAACAATTTATACGATCTTCAAAGTATCGCATACCAGGCATATCTGACAGACGGAGACAGTTTTGCAGTATTCCGGCGGAAGCCAGCCACTCCTGATGTGCCGTATACATTGCGGTTGCAACTAGTTGAGGGTAATCGGGTGACGAACCCATTAACCGACTCTACCTATGTAATCACGGACGTATATGGCGTTGAACGGATTAATCCTGACAACAATAACCGCATCATAAACGGCGTTGAGATTGATTCCGACGGAGCGGTGATTGCATATTGGGTGGCGAACCAAGTACCAGGCGAACCAATTACAAGTAGCCTAACGCAGTGGGTACGTATCGAGGCCTACGGCTCTCGTACCAATGTTCCGAACGTGTTGCAAATCAGTAATGACACCCGGCCGGAGCAGTATCGAGGCGTACCTTATCTCTCTCCAGTGATTGAAACACTGAAGCAGGTTAGTCGCTACACCAACGCCGAGTTGACCTCGGCTATCATCAAATCCTACTTTGCCTTATTCTTCACGGAAGCAGTTACTAGCTCCGGCACATTGAACGATATGTTAGCGGATAACGGTATCGACGATCCGAATGAACCGGTAGTTGACGTGTCCGAGTACAACTTAGGCCCTGGCACTTTGAACGCTCTGCCAAAAGGTGTGGATGTGAAGAGCGTGGATGCTTCTAATGCTCAATCGACCTTTGAAGTATTCAGTACCCAACTGATCAAGCAAGTAGGGGCGGCTCTTAACCAACCTTACGAAGTGTTGATGAAGAACTTCACCTCTTCTTACTCCGCTAGTCGGGCGGCTATGTTACAGGCTTGGGAGGAATACAAGCTCCGCCGTGAGTGGTTCGCTCGTGATTTCTGCCAACCAGTCTATGAAGTATGGCTTGCTGAAGCCGTGGCAACCGGACGGATTGAGGCGCCTGGATTCTTTGATGATCCTCTAATCCGTAAAGCATGGTGCAACGCCGACTGGTTCGGGCCAACTATGTCCATCCTTGATCCTGTTAAGGATATGAATGGTAGTACCTTACGGGTTGAGAACGGGGTATCTACGAGAGAACGCGAAGCCGCAGAAATGACTGGCACAGATCTCGAAGAGAACATAGCCCAATTGGCTTACGAGAAACAACTCATGGCCAAATATGGCATGGGGCTAGCGGATGAGGTAACACCTTCCGCCGGCTCTAATGCTGAAGAGAAAGGAGGTGACAACGACGATGAGTAACAGTAAATTCTGGACAATCAAGAACTCTGTTAATGAGAAAGGTCAAAGTCAATCTGAATTGATTTTGTACGGAGATATCTCCGAGACCTCCTGGTGGGGGGATGAAATTACCCCTCGTGAATTTGCAGGCGATTTGGCGTCCTGCCAAGGCGACTTGTCCGTACGGATTAATTCCGGCGGGGGCGACGTATTCGCCGCTCAAGCAATCCATAACATGATTAAGGCCTATACAGGTAAAGTTACGGCTTACATCGACGGGTTGTGCGCTAGTGCGGCAACGATTATTGCATGTGCTGCGGATACAGTGGTCATGCCTAGCAATGCCTTGTACATGATCCACAATCCAGCCGTATTCTTGGGAGACAGCTACGATGCTGACGGTCTAACTAAGATGGCCGGCTACTTGGACAGTGTGAAACAGACTATCGTGAACGTTTATCTAGCTCGTAGCGAGTCTTTGACAGCGGATAAGGTTAACGCCCTTATGGATGCTGAAACCTGGCTCACAGCTGACGAGGCTAAGTCCTATGGCTTAGTTGACGTTATATCTGATACTACTGATGAATCCGTAGTTATGAATAACGGTATGGTTATCGTGAACAAGGTTTCTTGTAAGTACGCGGCCCGTAACGAGGCTAAAATTCAACAATTCCTGACTAAAAAGGAGAAACAACCCATGAATGAATCTCAATTGATGGCAGGCCTCAAAAGTATTCTTGGCTTGTCCACAGCAGAACCTGCTGAAAATGCAGCGGTTGTCGCAGAACGTGAACGCGTGGAAGCGCTCAATGCGATGAAAGGCGACAACGAAGTTGTTAATCGATTGATTGATACGGCTGTGAAGGAAGGTAAGACAGTTGATGAAGTTAACCCATTTATTAATGCGGTAGCAGACATCTCTGTAGCTAAGGACACAGAAGCAGTTAACGCAATCAATCAAATTCGCCAATTGGTCCTCGACCAAATGGAATCCGGCGCTGATAAAGTAGCTGTACAACCAGTATCCGATGATGCTGATGATGCGGTTAAGAAAGTAGGCGCAGTTGATGAAGTAGTAGCATTCGCAAATGCGAAGAAAGGTGGCAAATAATGGCATACGTAGAACACGCAAATGGCGTTGCAGCTGATTATTTGTTGGGTGGCGGTGAAATCGCTACATTGACACAAAATGTAAAAGTTGCAGCCGGTGACTACAAACGTGGTCAAGTGCTTGAAAATCAAGCAGGTACATTCCAAAAAATCACATCTGGTAAACCAGCAGGGATTGTAGTATCCGATACTACAGCAACTACTGACCACAATGTGGTTACTGTTTATATTTCCGGTCGATTCAACCGGGAAGCTCTCGTCGTTGACGCACCATATAAAGTTAATGAACACGAAGCTGATTTCAAAGAAGCTCACTTGTTCTTGACTAGCATTAAATAGGAGGACCTAGTAATGGCAATTGATTTCAAAGATACCCTTTCCTTGATGCAAGCAGCAGAACGGATTAAACAACCTGCTAGCTTCTTGCTCGACACATTCTTCCCACAAATGCCAGCTGTGGCAACTTCTAAGAAGATTGCAGTTGAAACTCGTAAACGTGGCCGTACTTTGGCTCCGTTCGTATCTCGTGGCGCTAAAGGCGTTAACATTAAACGTGCTGGTTCCAAGATTGCATTGTACGAAGCACCTATGATGGGCCCACGCACAGTCATTGATCCTGAACAAATTGAAGCTCGCGCTTTCGGTGAAAACATTGTATCCACAATGACTCCAGCTGAACGTGCTTCTCGCTTGCAAGCTGAAGACTTGGCTATGCTTCAAGCGTCTATCGTTAACCGCAAAAACAAAATGGCGGCTGACCTTTTGACTACTGGTAAGTGCAAAATCGAAGGCTATGCAGATGATGGCTCTACTGTAGCTGTTGACGAAATTGACTTCGAATTCGATCAAGAAATTACACCTACCACTGCATGGGACCAAGCAGGCGCTGATATCTATGGCGACTTGAAGAAAGCTTCCGAAACTATCCAAGAAAACGCTGGCGTTGTGCCAACTGTTATGGTAGTTGGCAAGAATGTTGAACAATACTTGCTCGACAACAACTCCATCAACAAAGTATTGGCAGTACCTAATCGCGAAAACTTGGCTATGTTCTCCTTCGCACCTCAATACTTGTCCCCACAAGTGCGGTATGTGGGCCGTATTATGGCGTTGAATATCGACGTTTATGCGTACCTCGAAACATATCAAACTGACGAAGGTAAAGCTAAATCCTTCATCGGTGAAGATGCAGCTATCTTGGGTGTTCCAGGTCGTGGCCGTCAACAACATGCGGCAGTAACATTGCTCAACGATGACAATCAATTCACTACATACGCAGGCTTGTATGTTCCTTACTACTATGCTGACAAAGCGTCCCAAGAATTGACCTTGTCTGTATACTCCCGTTGTGTATTGATCCCTGAAACAATCGATGACTGGGCAACTATCAAGACTAAATAGGAGGTAACCCTATGAAAATTAGAGTGCTGAAAGGCTATTTATCCCATAAGGACGGCATGTATAAGAAAGGCGAAGTAGTGGAAGTGTCCGCTACTATCGCCAAATCTTTACTCGAGTCCGAAAAGTTTGAAGCTGTCGAAGATGTCGCACCAGTTGCTAAAGCTCCTGCAAAAGCAACAGCTAAAAAGGATGCGGTAGATACGAAAGCGGACGACGAAATGGTATTGCCTGAAGTGGATGCGAAAGCTGTGGTGGCCAAATAATGCGATTTAGAGACTTCCTCGAAGGTGATATCGACAACGTATTTCTTAATGCTGACGAATTCGCGGAGGAACATGATCTAAATGGCACGATTGCTAAAGCAGTCGTACAAGCCCCAACGGCGAGAGAATCGTTCATGTCGAACGGCTCTCACGCCAATGATAGCCTCCAAGGGGTGTCTGTATTTGTTCACTGCAAGCTACAGGATATTCCTGAAATACCGGCCCAAGGCAATGTGCTCCGCCTTGACGGCGACATTTATGTAGTAAATAGCGCTGTTGAGGAGGACGGCCTGGTATCCATCGAACTCCGTGCGGAATCTAGAGGAGGTGTCGATGGATGGTTGACATAGTCCTTGATAAAGGCGATGTAGCGAAGGTCGAAAAGGCGTTGGCTACTATCAGCCCTGATAGAGTGACCAGAGCGTGCCAAGCTGCCTCTAAACGGGCGGCGACAACGGCTAGAGCCTCTGGTACGCGGGCTATCCGCGATACCTACAACATCAAAGGGGTAGGTGTCGTAAAGTCCGGCGTGTCGATGAAACCGATAACCGGTGGTACCGAGCTCCGTGTGAAAGGTGGCTATACGAGTGCCCAAAAGTATTTCAAGGTGACCAACCGGAAAAAGAAAGGCGTATTCGTATCCATCAAGAAAGGCACCGAGAGTCGTGTACCGCTCGGGTTCCTTGCTAACACAGGCGTGTTTATGCAACGGAAAAGTAAGGACAGATACCCATTAAAAGGTATCTACGGTCCGGCGTTACCACAAATGTTTGGTAATGAAAAAGTCGTGTCAGTTATGCAGCAAGACGGCATGGAAATGTATGAGAAACGGTTGGCCCATGAACTCGATAGGGCGTTAGGAGGTAATTAATGGCTACACCATTAGATGTATCCGATGGTATCGCTAAATATTTAGAGGCGGAACTTACGGCTCTTAATGAAAAGAGCGATATCACGACTAAACCTATCCGGGTATGGAGTGGATTCTTACCTCGTGTCGACAAGAACGAGGATAAGAAGAAGCTGTGTCCGGCTGTTGTTGTACATCCCTACTCGGTGAGTGATGCGGATGAAGCGACTGTAGGGGTGACCGTTCTCGTGACTACGTATGACGAGGGGATGCTAGACGGGCATATCGGCTTGTATCACTTGTTACAAGTAATCCGTGAGCGATTGTTGTCTGATAACCCTGTGGCGCTTCGCTACCAGGTGAAGGATAACACAGTCACTACGACGATACCGGACGATCAACCATATCCACAATGGGTTGGGTACCTGGAATTCGAGGTTTATATCCCTGTTATCCGCCGAAATCTAAATCGGATATTCGCGGATAACAAAGCAATTAAATAGGAGATACCGATGAACCCTGTTGTATATGTGGGTCCTTCCTTCCGTAGCAGCCGTCTCAACCAATTCATGGTATTTGTTGACGGCGCACCAATGCCGGAAGCGGAGGATCCTATTTTTATGCATTTATTTGTCCCTATCGATGAACTCAACCAAGCGGTTGCAGAACTCAAAGTGAAGGGGTCGCAATTAAATGTGTTCTATGCTAATGCGTTAAAAAACTATAAAGGAGTGAAGTAAATGGCCTTTTATCATGGCGTTAAAACAAGTGAGCAAGCTACATCCGTTATTGCTCCTGTACAGACTACTGCTGGCCTGCCTGTCGTATTCGGTACTGCACCAGTCCATATGACCGACAATCCAACAGCCTCTGTTAATAAGCCAATTATCTGCTACAGCTGGGAAGAAGCTGTAGAACAATTGGGCTATTCCGATGACTGGAATAAATTCACACTATGTGAAGCTATGTATGCACAATTCAAGTTGTACGGCGTGGCTCCTATTGTGTTTGTGAATGTGCTTGATCCAGCTAAACATAAAAAATCTTCCACTACTACAGTTACCCTGGATAACAAGAAAGGCACTGTAAAAGCTCCTGTATTACTCGATACCTTACATGTATCCGGTGCAGGTCAACAAGGCGCCGCTAACGTTGACTATACAGCTGCTTTTGATGACCAAGGTCGCTTGGTTGTATCCGTTGTAAAAGGCGGTAAGTTCGACACAGCGACTACTTTGGACCTTACCTACGATGAACTCGATGTGGATAACTTTGACTACAAGAATGTCATCGGTGGCGTGGATGCTAATGAAGTTAAGACTGGCTTCGAATTGCTCGATACTATCTACCATAAATTTGGTATTGTACCAGGCTTGATCGCGGCCCCTGGGTTCTCTCAAAACCCTACAGTAGCTTCTGTAATGAAAGCGAAATCTCGTGTCATTAATAACTTGTTTGGTGCGACTACGTTAGTCGATATCGATACTACTCAAGTTGTTAAGTATACCGATGCTTACGAATGGAAGAAAGGTAACAGCTACACTGGCGAATCCGAAGTAGTATGTTGGCCGATGGTTCGCAATGGCGACTATACCTTCCATATGTCTACTCACATTATGGGCATTATTGGTAAATGCGATGCGTCTAACAGCGACATTCCTACATTATCCCCATCCAATAAGTCTATGAACATTACGGGTTTGTGCTTGGCGAACGGTAAGGAAGTAATGCTTACCCATTCTCAAGCCAACCTCTTGAACTCTCAAGGCATTATGACGGCTATTAACATTAATGGCTGGGTATCTTGGGGCAACTATACAGGTGCTTACCCAGGTTCCACTGACGTAAAGGATACCTTTATCTGTGTTCGCCGCTTCAATGACTGGGATGACCAAACATTCATCCTTACCTACTGGCAAAAAGTGGATATGCCTATCTTGCCTCGTAATATTAAGACTATCTTGGATAGCGAAACTATCCGCCTTAATGGTCTTACTTCTCGTGGTTTCATCTTGGGCGGACGTATCGAATTCAAGGAATCTGAAAACCCTACAACTGATTTGTTGAACGGGATCATTCGTTTCCACAAATTCCGTACTCCTCCAATTCCGGCACAAACTATCGAAACTGTGTCCGAATATGATGTGTCCTATTTCAAGACATTGTTCCAAACTAATTAGAAAGGGGGGCTATAAATGCCAGCAATCAACCAAGTACCTGAAGTCCTTAATGACTTCCGCGTATATGAAGAAGGGTCTGACAATTGTCTCGGCGTTGCTAAGGTAGAACTCCCTAGCGAATCCGTGATGACCCAAACTGTTAAAGGTGTAGGTATTGCAGGGGAAGTTGAAGCCCCTGTAATCGGTCACTATTCCTCTATGGAAACCAAGCTTACTTGGAACACTCCTACTGACACTACTCACCGCTTGACCGGTGGCCGTGGTGTTCGCTTGGAAGTCCGTGGGGCTATCCAATGTTGGGATAGTGCTAATGATAAATACACTATCATCCCTACTCGTATTGTAATCCGCGGCCGTGCGAAATCTAAGGAAAATGGTTCCTACGAAGCGGGTAATACTATTGAAGCGACTAATACTATCGAAACTACATACCTCAAAATCGAACAAAACGAAAAAGTGGTACGTGAAATCGATAAGTACGCGTACAAGGATTCTATTGCTGACGGTACAGACCTTATGTCTGGTGTCCGTTCTGCGCTCGGTCTGAACTAATAAAGGAGATTATCACTAATGAGCAAGCACAATACTATGAATGAAGCTGAAGCTAAATCTGCTATTGAGTTAGTGCGTGAAGGGGGATCTTTGAACTTCGATAATATCACAGGCTACGTCCTTATCCGGTGCGAAAAAGCAGCGAAGAATGAGGACCGTAGCATCACTGTTCCGGCATTATCCATGACATACCAAGCCCATGTAGCGGCTATGGCTTGTGGGTGCAAGATTGATGACATATTCGCGTTACCCGCAGCGGACTTTACTCGTGTCTGCCTTGAGGTACAGAATTTTTTGCTAAATTCAGGCAAATAGCTAATCTGGAAACGTACTTCACGGGATGGGCTATCGCATGTAGCAAGTACACAAGTACCTCCATGAAGTACTTTATACGTGAGCTCACCGTGGATGAATTCTTTGTCCATGTGAAGCTCATTAGTGATAGTATCGAGCGGGAACATGAAGCAATGCAACGAGCAAGGAGGAAATAATGGCCAGTAAAGTGTTAGAAATGGCTATTGCCATTAAAGGTAAACTAGATGGCGGTCTGTCCTCTTCTGTATCGAAAGCGACTGCCGAACTCGATAAGTTATCCAACTCAATCAAAGATCAACAGCGGTATGTGAAGCAGTTAGAATCGGCCCAAAAGAAATTGGGGGCAGGCGGTAATAATAGCGCGTTGCTAGCTGAACAAGAGAAGCTTAATTCGCTATTACAGCGCCAAACCCAATTGCGTGGGCAGATCGCTAGTCAGCAATCGCATCAAGCAGCAATGAGCAAGCTTAGTGGCGCTAGCCCAGTTGCTAGTGCCGCATCAGCGGCTCAAGGTGCCAGCGCGGCCGTGAGTGGTGTTACGGCTAAGTTGGCCAATCTAGCGATGGTGGCAGCCGGAGGATTTGGCCTTGGGGCCATTATAGATAATGTGGTTAATGCCGGTGAAGCACTCTATCAATTGTCCAATAAGCTTCATATGAGCACTGCAGACGTGGCTCAATTCAAGAAAATGATGACTTTGAGTGGCGTTGATGTGGAGGTGGCGGCCAAGTCATTCTCTAAGATGGATAAGGTCTTATCTAGTGGCGGGAAAAGTGCTGAGGCTCTTCAAGCATATCTCGGTCAATTCGGAGTAACATTGACTGATGCCAACGGCCATCTGCTTCCCATGAACCAGCAACTAGATGCCATGGCGGCTGGCTATCAAAAAGCTAATGCTGAAGGACGTGGACAAGAGTTTATGTTGCAGACATTAGGCGCAAAAGGCATTGAGCTTACAAAAGTATTTGAGAATTATGCTGATGCAAAAGCAGCGGCGTCTCAAATCAAAGGCGTAGGACTTGACCCTAAAGCTCTTCACGAAACCTGGCTGCAGATGAACATTTTGAAGGCGGAAGCTTCCCAGGTAGGACTGGGTTTAGCGGCGGCTTTTGTGCCGATTGCACAGCAGATTCTACCAGCACTGGTGCCTGTCCTTCAGCAAGTCGTTGTATTCATCCAAAAGAACCAAGATGCGATTGCGATGTTGGTTACTAACGGCATGAAGTTGGCATTACTTTATGGCGTAGCTACGAAGGTGGCTTCAGGTATAACTATGATAACTACAGCCTTCAAAGGTGTTCAATCAGCGACGGCGGTGTTCCGCTCTGCTAGTGCATTAATAGGTGGACCTTGGGTGCTAGCGATTATGGCTATTATCGCAGTAATCTATCTTCTAGTTACTAACTGGGATACAATCTGCGCTACCGTGACAGCTGTATGGGACAATGTCTGCTCCACGTTGGGGTCGGCATGGGAGTCCGTGGTATCGACTATTATGTCCATTATTGATGGATTTGTGGCGTTCTTCTCCGCGGCTTTCGATGTTTTGAAAATGGTCGTAATGACGTATATCGACATATGGTTGAATTGGCCTACTTATGTGTTGGTGGCCATTGAAATGGCTATTGGCTATATGAGTACTCTTGTATCTGGGGTTAGTGACGGTATGGCTAATGTCATCGATGCCTGTGTGAATGCAGGGTCCGCTTTTGTAGCGGCTGCGGAACAATGGGCAAGTGATGCCTATAACGCGGTTATTAATTGGATCGAACGTATTCCGGCAGCTGTGTCTGATGCCATTTCAGGCGCTTGGGACAGTATTAAAGCTCAATTCAGTGGAGGCTTTACGGTTGGTGTTGAGGCGTCCGGCGGCGATGTAAACGCTTATGCGAATGGCGGCGTGATCACGTCCCCTGAGATGGCCTTAGTTGGTGAAGCCGGGTATCCGGAAGTCATCGTACCAATTGATGGTAGTGCTAATGCTATGGCATTATGGCAGACCGCTGGTCGGATGCTAGGAGTGTCCGGTGCTCAACAGGCACCGTCTGTATCCTTGGCACCAAGCGTGCCGATGACAACAGGGACGGCCTCTAGTGGCGATGTGAACATTACGTTCGCACCAGTTATCCAAGGCGGAACGGGATCAACTGACGATATGATGGCGGCCCTCGACGCCAAGATGCGGGAGTTCGCTAAAATGATGAGTCAGTATTCGGCGGGGCAACGGAGGTTAAGCTATGACTAAGTACAGTACGATACAGGGTGATATGTGGGACCTTATCGCTTATAAGGTCTATGGCAATGAGCGCTATATCAACTTACTGTTAGAGGCTAACCAAGAGCACCGTAATACGGCAGTCTTTTCCGCCGGTGTGGTGCTCACCTGTCCCGATATCCCGCCTGACACCTTGCCTGAATTCTTGCCACCTTGGAGGCGATAGCAATGCAATTACAAAAGAGCTTAGCTAAAGTCAACAAGTGGAAGAAGGACCTTACTCCTCAGACTAAGTTGGCCCGGCGTGCCTGGTGCACAATAGGATACCAACACTGGGGATCCAAAGAGTCCAAGGACATTACGGAGGATATTAGTAAGTATTTACTGGATATCACCTACACAGATAACTTATCTGGCACCGTCGACGACGTATCCCTATCCCTTGAGGACAGGGGGCGTCTGTGGGTCGGTGACTGGTACCCTACCAAAGGCTCCTTGCTTGAAGTAGCTATTAATACGGTGGCGTGGGATAGCTTAGAGGATAAGCAATTTACCCTGCCTGTTGGCCAATTTGAGATTGATGAGTTCGAAGGCTCTAGCCTACCTGACGTAGTCAAAATCAAAGGCGTGGCCGTGATTGGTACTACTGATCTTCGTGAAAAGAAGAAAGATGAGTCCTGGAAGGATACGACCTTAAAAGCAATTGCTACAGAAAAGGCGAAAGCGAATAACTTGAAATTGGTATGGGATACGGACTTTGACCCTCCGTTAAAGGACGCATCTCAAAGTGCTGAATCAGACCTCGCGTTCTTACAGAAATTATGTAATGACGCGGGGTTTTCTCTTAAGGTCTCTACGGAGCAACTAATTATATTCGACGATTATAAGTACGAAATCGTGAAACCTACAGTCGTAATCCGTAGACCGGGAGGGCAGTATCAACCAATCCAAGTAAAAGAAGGAGAGCAATCTCCGATGCTCGTAACAAAGGCACTCTCATATTCTTATAAAAGTAAGACAAGAGAGGTCTATCGAGCATGCCATGTGAAATACACCGATAAGGACAAGAAAGCCGTTATAGAGGGGACGTTTGAGGACCCTGACAGAAAGGATAAAACCTATCTTGCCGTCCTAGAGGTGAACACGCAAGTGAAGGATACGGCAGAAGCATTGCGATTGGCCAAGAAGAAATTAAGAGAAGCCAATAAAGAAGCTGACACGATGTCCCTTAGCTTGCCGGGCCATCCTCTATTGATGGCGGCGATAACGGTCAAGATGGAAGGTTTCGGTGTATTCGATGGCAACTATCTAATAACAAAGGCTACCCATACTGTGGGGGCCCATTACTCTACTAGTGTTGAATTGAGGAGGTGCTTACATGGCTATTAGCGAAGAGATCTTGTCCGCGTTATCGGATATGGTATTCATCGGCAATGTCTCCAGTACCCTACCTGATGAAGGCAAGGCTATCGTGACACGGCTAGACCGCGATGGCGTTGTTACGGCTCCGCTATCAGTCTTGAACCGTGGCACAGCTAGTGCTAAGGACTACTGGATGCCAGCTATCGATGACCAAGTGCTGTGCATTATGTTGCCAAATCGGGCAGGACGGGGGTTCTCCGACGGCTTTATTATTGGCACATTCTTCAGCCAAGCCGACCCTGTACCGGGCGGTTCAGGTGACGGTAAGCGAGTACTCGATGTTCCTGGGGATATGACCCTGAATGTCGGAGGTACCTTGGCCATCAACTCTAGTAGCGGTGATGTAGTGGTTAACGGTATTTCCTTAGTACACCATGTCCACGGTGGCGTTCAGTCCGGTGGCGGTACTACAGGAACACCGGAATAGGAGGCAGATATATGTATATTGGGTATTTAGCCGATATCGTATTCTATACGGCCCTCGACCATGTATTAACAGTGTCAGATATGACTCGGTCCGGTAGTGCTCGGTGGGAAAAGCATACCTTGATGCTAGAAAAGCCGGTGAAGCAGTTCAGCGGGCCGGATGTCGACCAGGTGACGTGTAAGATTCTACTGTCTAAATCCCTAGGTCAGTCTCCGGATTCTGTAGTGAAGAAGCTTAGGAAGTACCGAGACACTGGGGCGGTGTTGCCGTTTATTATTGGCGGTAAACCGGTCAGTCAGAACTACTTCGTCATTATGTCGATGAGCGAGGATAACCTCTTCACGGACGCCTATGGCGCTACTCAATCTATCGAGGTATCCCTTACCTTAGAGGAATACCCTGATACGAATACAGTTGAAGAGAAGTCCCTTCTCAACCAATATGGTGGCAAGTTCAACAAGATTAATACGATATTACGGAGGTTCTAATGGCAGCTACATACGAAATTAAGCCGACCACGGATACATTGATATCCTTGGCCCCGGAAAGCGAATTAGCGGAGATCCTCCAAAATGTTCAAACGATTATATCGACAGTGCGGGGGACGATTCCGCTTGACCGAGAATTCGGTATTGATGGCCGAATTGTAGATATGCCGATTCATCAGGCGAAAGCACACCTCTCGAATGACATATTCCAACAAATTAAGCGGTATGAACCTCGCGCTACTATCGAGGACATATCCTTTACCGCCACGACTAACGGGGCGTTGATTCCGAAAGTGATGGTGAGCGTATGAGATTAACCGATTTACCTCGTATCGAGTTCTTCGATACGGATAAGGAACACGTTCAACAGACCGTGTTTAACATTTATACCAAGATCACAGGGCGAACCTTAGCACAGGGAGACCCTGTATCCTTATTCTTAAAAGTCATTTCAGAAATTATTATCCGATTGCTGAATGACGCTAACTATGCGGCTAAGCAGAACCTTCTAGCTTATGCAGAAGGGGATAACTTGGACCACGTTGGGGCGGTGCCGGCTGCGGTTGATAGGTTGCAAGCCACAAAGGCGGTAACCACTATGAAAGCGACTCTCTCCGCTGTGCGGGCCAAAGAGGTCATTGTACCAAAAGGAACGCGTATATCGACTGATGCGGGGGCGTACTTCGCTACCGTAGAGGATCTCGTAATTCCGGCAGGGTCGTTAACAGGTACTGTTTCCGCTCAAGCGGAAAAGTCAGGTACGGATAATAACGGCCTACAGCCCGGGGAGATTAATGTAGTCATTGACCCTGTGGCCTACGTCAATACGATAGTCAATACTACTGTATCGGAAGGAGGGGCGGACAGAGAAGACGATGAGTCTTATCGTGAACGTATCCATGAAGCACCGGAGTCCTTCTCCGTGGCTGGCCCTACTGGGGCATATGAGTACTTCACAAAGTCCGCATCGCACCTTGTGGTCGATGTAGGGGTATCTTCTCCTCAACCAGGGTATGTGAACATTTATCCGCTTTTAGCGGGCGGTGCTATCCCGGGGGAAGAGCTTTTGAAGACAATTACTAACTACTTGTCCGATAAAAAGCGGAGACCACTTACGGATAAACTAACCGTCTTAGCCCCAACGACTACCCAGTATAATATCGACGCTAAGTATTACACCGATACAGGGGCTGACGCAACAGCGGTTAAGGCTAAAGTTGATGCGGCGGTCGACAATTATGTGGTG
>OKVI01000828.1_pt1 | contig 15631 bp, 9 predicted proteins | sample 1607001 | NCBI WGS metagenome assembly OKVI01 (sample SAMN03281018, study PRJEB24777) | human gut metagenome | isolation source: fecal sample PR128 from 1 month old male Malay infant, vaginal delivered...
GACGTGCTCGGTTACTGGGGCGCACGCCGCGATTTCACCTTGAACCTCACTTTGTTCAACCGGCTGCCGCTGCATCGCGACGTGGAGCGCCTGATCGGCGACTTCACCTCTTCGAGCTTGTTGGAGATCCACACCACGCCGCACTCCAGCTTCGTCGAGCGCGCCGCGCAGACCCAGCGGCAGCTGCTGAGCGACATCGATCACCGCCTGTTCAACGGCATCGACGTGTTGCGCCAGCTGATGGGCCGCGGCAAGTCGGCCGGCGCGGCGCTGATGCCGGTGGTGTTCACCGGGCTGGTCGGGTTCCGCCAGGCCGAGGAACTGGAAAGCCGCGCCCAGCAGCTGATGAACAACGGCTCGACCTCGATCGGCGCGACCCAGACCTCGCAGGTCTACCTCGATTGCCAGGTCTACGACGACGGCGACAGCGTCGCCATCACCTGGAACTGCGTGGACGCGCTGTTCTTCCCGGGCGTGCTCGACGACATGTTCGGCGCCTACGTCGGCTGGCTGGAGCGACTGGCCGACGAGCCCGGCGCGCGCGCTGAGCGCACGCTGGCGCTGCTGCCGCCGAACCAGCGCACGCTGATCGACGCCAGCAACGACACCGCCGCGGAGCGCGAGCCGCGTCTGCTGCACGAACTATTCGTCGACAACGTCGCGCGCTTCGCCGAGGCGCCGGCGGTGATCGCGCCGGACGTCGAGCTGTCCTACGCTCGGCTCGACCGCGAGAGCAACCTGCTCGCCGCGCGCCTGCGCGCGCACGGCGTAGTCGCCAACCAGCACGTCGCCGTGCTGATGCGCAAGGGCTGGCAGCAGGTCGTGGCGGTGATGGCGATCCTCAAGGCCGGCGGCGCTTACCTGCCGATCGATGCCGGCCTTCCGCAACAGCGCATCGACTATCTGTTGGAACAGACGCAGACCCGAGTCGTGCTGGTGCAAGAGTCGGCCGACACCGGCGCGCTGGCTGCGTCGCTGCAGGTCGAGACCGTCGCGCTGCACACGCCCGAGGAACTGGCCGCCTACACCGAGCGTGGCAAGACCGTCCAGCAGGCTTCGGACCTGGCCTACACCATCTTCACCTCCGGTTCGACCGGCCAGCCCAAGGGCGTGATGATCGATCACACCGGCGCGGTCAACACGATCGCCGACATCAACCGGCGTTTCGCGGTCGGGTCGGACGATCGCGTATTCGCGATTTCCGAGCTCAATTTCGATCTGTCGGTGTACGACATCTTCGGCGCGCTCGCCGTCGGCGCCGCGCTGGTGATGCCGGGCGCGAACCACACGCGCGATCCGCAGGCTTGGCGCGAACAGATCCGGCGCCATCGCGTCAGCGTCTGGAACAGCGTGCCGGCGTTGGCCAAGCTGCTGTTCGACGAAATCGAACGCGACCGCAGCAGCGACGATTCCTCGCTGCGGGTGGTGATGATGAGCGGCGACTGGATTCCGCTCGACCTGCCCGGGCAGATCCGCTCGGCGCTGCCGGCGGCGACGATCTACAGCCTGGGCGGCGCTACCGAGGCCTCGATCTGGTCGGTGGGCTACCACGTGGAGCAGATCGATCCGCAGTGGCGCAGCGTGCCTTACGGCCGCGCGCTGGAAAACCAGAGCATGCACGTGTTCAACGCCGAAGGGCAGCCGTGTCCGCTGTGGGTACGCGGCGACCTGTACATCGGCGGCATTGGCGTGGCGCTGGGCTATTACGGCGACGCGCGCAAGACCGAAGCCAGCTTCATCGCCGCGGCCGACGGCGGCCGCCTGTACCGCACCGGCGATCTGGCGCGCTGGATGGGCGACGGCGATCTGGAGTTCCTTGGCCGCGAGGACAGCCAGGTCAAGATCAACGGCTACCGCATCGAGCTGGGCGAGATCGAAAGCCAGCTGACCCGCCAGCCCGGCGTGCAGGAAGCGCTGGTGACGCTGCGCGAGGACGCCAGCGGCGAACGCCGTCTGGTCGCCTATCTGGTCGGGCCGCAGATTCCCGAAGCGCAGCACCTGCGCGCGGCATTGGCCAAGGCGCTGCCCGAGTACATGCTGCCGGCCGCGTTCGTGTGGATGCGCGAGTGGCCGCTGACCGGCAACGGCAAGATCGACCGCAAGGCGCTGCCGGCGCCGGACGAGCAGGCGTTCGCGCGCCGCGCCTACGCCGCGCCAGAGGGCGAGCGCGAGCGCGCCCTGGCGGCGCTGTGGGGCGAACTGCTCGGCGTCGGCGAGATCGGCCGCCACGATCACTTCTTCGAACTGGGCGGACATTCGCTGCTGGCGATGCGGCTGGTGTCGCGGATCCGCGACGGGTTCGGGATCGAGTTGCCGCTGCGCGCGCTGTTCGACGCCAACTGGGTCAGCCGCACCAGCGACCTCAGCCCGATCTGGCTCAACCTCGCCGAGATGCTGGTCGAACGCGGCCGCCACGACGACGCGCGCGTGGTGGCGCGGCGCATCCAGGGCCCGCTGCAACTGGTGGCGCTACGCAGCGACAAGCGCTTCGACTTCATGGTGCGCAGCGACAGCCCGACCTTCGACGTCGACAACGCCGCGCGCCGTCAGGTCGAGAGCTTGCGCGAGAAATCCGAGCTGGCGCCGCGCAGCCTCGACGCGCGCAGCCAGCTCAGCTACGCATTGCTGATCGCCGGCCGCGACGCCGACGTGCTGGCGCTCAACGATGAGGTGAAGCGCCGCATCGCCGACGCGCCGGCCGACCAGGCGCCGTACGACGACCTCGACGAACGAGTCTGGGTGATGAACAACGCCGCCATCGCCCTGCGCCGCAGCGGCCGCATCGACGAGGCCCTGGCCGAACTCGAACGCGCCAGCCGCCAGACCCTCAACCTCGCCACTACGTACTGCAGCCTCGAACGTCCCGACGACGCGCTCGCCGCGCTCGCCCGCAGCGGCGAGAACACCAGCGGCTACGCGCGGCTGATCGTCCACGCCGTGCGCCTGTGCGCCGCCACCGCCAAGGGCGACCACAAGACCGAGCAAAAAGCGCTGGACTACCTGCGCGAACACCGCAGCGAAGGCCAGCAGGTCTACCTGGAAGCCCTGCTGCGTACGCAGCGTCTGGACGACGCCGCCCGGCTCGTGGCCGAACTGATGGCATCCAGCACCGATCGCCTGGAAACGCTGAGCGGGCTGCAGGACTACCGGCGCGCCGACGTGCTGCCCGGCGATGTCGCCTTGCGCAAGGCGCGCGCCGACCTGCTCGCGCGCGAGGATGTGCAGGCGGCCATCGCGTCGGTCGGGCGGATCGAGCCGTATGCGATTTACGGCTCGGGCGAGATGGACTGAGGCGCCGCGTCCCATCGCCGCGCGGCGCAGCCCGCGGCACGGTGCGTTCGTGCGTCAGGGCATCGCAACAGCGGTCGCCCCGTCACAGGTGTCGACCGCTCCCGGCAAAGCTCGCTGAGCCGGCCGCGCGGAAGAAACATCGCTCCGCCGCGCACCCGATCCGCAACGCGCGACGCCTCAACCGCGCCGCGCCGCCTCGATCTTGGCGATATCGATCTTGCCCATCTGCATCATCGCCTCGAACGCGCGCTTGGCCGCGGCGCGGTCCGGATCCTGGAACGCCTCGGTCAGCGCGCGCGGCGTGATCTGCCACGACAGGCCCCACTTGTCCTTGCACCAACCGCAAGCGCTTTCCTTGCCGCCGTTGCCGACGATGGCGTCCCACAAGCGATCGGTCTCGGCCTGGTCGTCGGTAGCGATCTGGAACGAAAACGCCTCGTCGTGCTTGAACGCCGGCCCGCCGTTCAAACCCATGCACGGAATGCCCGCCACCGTGAACTGCACCGTCAACACATCGCCCTGCTGGCCGTCGGGATAATCGCCGGGCGCGCGATGCACCGCCGTCACCGCACTGTCCGGAAACGTCTTCGCATAGAACTCGGCCGCTTCCAGCGCGGTGCCGTCGTACCACAGACAAATCGTGTTCTTCGCGATCATCGCCGCTCTCCTGCCGTAAGGATGGAACCTGCGTAGGTACCGCATGCACCGACGGCGGCGCTAGTGCCGAAGCAACCGAAATCGCCATGACACCGCCACGCGCGCACGGCAAGCGACGAATCACATTGATGAATGCGGCCCCGCATCACACCCCGCACGGCCGCCGAGCGGACGCCCCTGCTCAGTCTTCCAGACCCCGCGGCAACGCCAGACCCGCCGAACCGGCCACCACCTTGCGCACGCTGGAGACCGCCGCGGACGACAACGTCCCCTTGACCACGAACGCCGGCGTGTTGCCGCCGATATCGGTCAGCGAGGCATACACCAACCGCGTCCCCGCCGCCGTCGGCGTCATCAACCACTCCCCGCGCGAACGCAGCGCGATGCAATCTGAAGCCGGCTTCGCCTCCGCCCCGTCCAACGACGCGAACTTCACCCGGATCGCCCCACCGGCCAAGGCCTGGCGCTCGAAGCGCATCGAATAACAACGATCCGCCGCCACCGGCGCGCTGAGCACGTCCGACCACACCGCGACCTCCGGCGAGCGCTGCAGGAAACTGCGGCGGATGCTCTTGTTCTTCGCGTCGAGATACTTGCCGAGCAGAAAATCCGCGACCGCATCGGGCGAGACCTTCACCGACGTGCTGACGCGCAGCTCATCGAAGCGCTCGCCGGGGATGCGGCGGGCTTCCAGATGGATGCCGTTTTCGTTGCTGAGGGTGCGCCAGGGGGCGGCCTGCGCGCCGGCTGCCAGCGGCCAGACGACCGCCACGCACAGCAGCGCCGCCGCGCAACCGGCCGAGACGCTGCGGACAACGGGGTAGCGGCCCTGGGCTGGAATACGGATCGACGCCATGGCTCGTCTCCTGGCATGTGGGCCGTTATCTGGATTCGATGCGATGGGTGTGACAGGGGCAAGACAGGGGCCGTGCTGGCTGCCCTGGCATGGGCGGCATAAATCCGGCGACATCGGCGCAGCGAGTTCAAGCGAACAATCGGTAGGGAGTCGCTACCGATGAAGCCGGGAGTGCTTCGATCCCGGGTGAGGTTCAGGCGACCTGGGATGCAGGTCTATTGATTTCCGGTTCGGCGGCTCGGGGCGAAATCGATCCCAAACCTGGCGGCGCATGGGCCGCCAGCGTTTTATTAGCACGTTAAGCGTGCCAATTTGGCGTAATCTTTACGGAGGACGACCCTCGACCACACGGATTTCCCAGCGAGCCCCTGGTGACCACTCTTCCTTTCGAAGTTGGCGCGCTCTACAACCGCAGCAAACAGATCCACGACGTATTCGGTGGCCAACGACAGGGCGGCATCTCCACGCCTAAGAACGCCCCTTACGTCATCGCTTTTACTGGCGAGGCCGGCCACTCCCACGGCTACACCGACGATTGGGATGAAGAAGAGGAAGACGTCTTCCACTATTTTGGCGAAGGCCAGAGTGGTGACATGAGATATATCGGCGGCAATCGCGCCATCGAGAACCACGTGGCCGACGGCAAGCGCTTGCTGCTGTTTCAGATGATGGGCCGCGGAAAGCCGTGCCGATATCGAGGCGAGTTCGTCAAACTCGACTCCTATATAAAGCCTAATGTTGCAGCCACGCGAGGACCTGCACGAAACGCCATCGTCTTCCGACTACGCCCTATCAAAGAGGGAACATTCGTCACCGGCAAAGCGTCCGCAAACCCACAGACGGCCGATCAGCCCTTAGGCGATACCGTAATAAAGAGAATCATAGAGACTCGTAAGTCACAGAAGCTATTCCGTCGACGGCTGCTCGGGGTAGAGAAGCAATGCCGCCTAACCGGCATCCAAGACCTTCGCTTCCTACGCGCCAGCCATATCAAACCTTGGGCTGCTTGCGTCACGGGATCCGAGCGCACCGATGGGAACAATGGCCTTTTGCTGGCGCCGCAAGTGGACCACCTATTTGACCGGGGGTGGATCACCTTCGAAGACAAGGGCACGCTGATCGTCACCGCCCACCTGCCTGCGGATGTAAAGAAACGGCTTGGCGTCGATCTTCGTCACGGAAAAAGCTGCGGCGCGTTTAATCAACAGCAAGCGCTCTATCTTGAACACCATCGCGCTCACGTGTTCGAGCATAAGTTCAAGATCGATACCGATCCGGTGGAAGAGCTGCTTGACTGCTTGTTGGCACCCTAGAACGCCAGCACTCGTATAGTCGACCACGACGCTCAGACGACAGCCACCGGAATGCGTGAGTCCTCCGTCGACCTTGGTGTTGTGGCCTATGCGACTTGACTGATTCGAATGCCTGCCCGCGCGGCGCAGCTCCTCAGAAATCTTTTTCAGCCCGCCCGCGCCACGTGCCAAAGGCAGTCGAAGAATACGCTGCAAAGCCACCAATTCTGCGCGCGAATCCCTTGGGCACTCGTGGCGGGCGCAGCCCACCTTTGCAGAACACGCATTGCGCACCAAGATCAGCGCTATGATCGGCGCGAGTATCGGTAAACGTTGCGTTAGACCTATCGCGTTCACTCGCCCTCCGCCTGGCCCAATCAGTAAATGCATAGCACGCGGCTATCTTCTTACACAGGACCTGTCCTCATGGCCGCACGTAGCGATAGCGAACGAGCCTGGCAGACAGCGATGAAGCCCTCGGTTCGCAGCCAAAGCGCAACTCTAAGTTTCGCTGCCACTGCGGCACTCACTCTATTGTCTGGCTGCGCCTCGAACGTTAGATCAACAGCCAACGATCCGCTAACCATTGAGCGCGTTCTTACTGAACCCCTGAGCGGAGTCGCTGGAATGGGCCGCGTAAGCGCAGAGCTATCAAAGATCTACGGCATCAACCCGTCTGGCGCCAAGTACATCAATCGCGATGCCAAGACACTCGCAGACGGTCAGGTTCTTTCCTTGTTCTGGCTCGAACCGCCTCCCGCTGATTTCATTTCGCTAGGCCTCGCAGCGGAACCATGCTTCTCTACACAGCGAGCGCTGAACTTGACTCAGGCCACGCCCTATGAGGGCTCGGGCAAGGTATCCGCTCCTATTTACAACGCCTTTAAGAACGGAATGCTGGTCGGCATCACGTCCACCCCCGATGGCAAGTGCCTCCAAACGATCCACATCGAGAGGGACAAGTGAGCACGCGCGACACAGACGCTCTTGAGCGCAGTGACCAGTTTCAGCAGATGCCAGAACACATCAAGCGATGGATACTGCTGTCACCTCACGCAAGCCAGAACTTTGCGGAATTTTTTGACAAGGGCGGTAAGATCGAGACCGAAGTCGGCGCCACCCTACCGCGCTATCGGCCGAGCGACCCACCCGCGATCGTCGTCGACCAAGAGAACTGGCGGAATCTACAGCAGCCCGGCGCATTTCCTTGGTCGCAACGCCATATGTTCGCCATGTTGGCCCATGAGATCGGGCACGACCGCGATAACACCACGCGCCCCTTCAAACCCGATGGAACCGCACAAGAGTATGTGCAGTACCGCAGCGAGATCGAAGCCACAGCCATATTCAACGCGTTCCCTATTCTCAGGGACTTGAAGAATGAGCCGGAGTTCAAGAAGGAGTCACCCTTCGATGCCATCGGTTATCTGAATGGCCTAGAGCTAGCCAGGCTCTATCAGCAATGGAACTCCGGAGAGTTAGAGGACAAGCAGGTGGTCGCGGCGATCGCTGGCAAAGTCGCGGACACGCGATACACGCTTGGCGGCTCCCTGACCGATCAAGACGGCAATGGCGTTCTGACCCACCGCGACGCCTACCTGCACGACTTCGAGCGCGTGCTGCGCCCTAGGACCGATGCCCAGCCACCTGGACAAGCAGGTGACAACGAGCCGGCGCAGCCGCAACGCAGTAATCACGGCGGCGCAACCGAAAATACGTTCTTGCGGAATACACGCGAGAAGACGCTGGAAGCGTTCGCCCAGCATGGGCTGAGCCCTAGCGATCAGGCATTGGACTGTATCGCCGGCAGCCTTTGCGCCCAAGCCAGACGCGACGGGCTAGAGCGGATCGACCATGTGCTGCTGAGCCAACATCCGGGCGGAGAGATCGGCCGGAATGTGATTGCAGTTGAAGGACGCCTAGACGACCCGGGCCACAAGCTTTCACATGTAAATGCTCAGACGGCTGCAAACGTTTCGCTGGGCGAGTCCATGCGGAACCTGGCGTCGCTGGAAGTGACGCAACGTCAGCAACCCAGCCAACAAGCCGAGACGGTCGACCGGCCGCTCCAGCGTTGAAGAGGAACGCCTGACGCTATCAGCGCTCCCCGCGCTGCCCTTCACCGCGGCCTTAAGTCGCCTCATTGCCTTTGAAACACCCACAACTCCCCGACGTCGAGGGCCGCGATGGCACTCGAACCGGGCCGTGGCCGGCCTTAGACCTTCTCGCCCATCGCGCCCACCTGCGCCAGCCGGGCCTTAAGGTCGGCCACGGCCTTGCGCTGCTCGGACTTGGACAGCAGGCCCAAGGTCAGGATGGCTTCGGCCAGCACGTCGGTGTCGGCGTAGAGGAAGGCGAGCGGGACGCCCAGCGACTGCGCGATGCGGCGCGCGGTGGCCAGATCGGCGTCGTGGACGCCCTTTTCGTAGCGGTTGATGCGGACCGCGGCCGCTTCTTGCGGCAAACCCACAGACATGCCCAGCTCCTTCTGCGTGAGCCCGGCATCTTCCCTGGCTGCTTTCAGCCGCTGCGCAAAGATGGAGCGGGCATCTACTTCGGTCTGGGCCATGCGCGAAGGATGGCTTCAAACCTCAGAAGCGTAAATTACGTTAAACGTAATAAAATATCTAGGTAAGCGATCGCATATGAGTGGGCCGGGCCGTTCTCACCCAATGAGACAGACTTGACGTACATCTCACTTCGGCGCCATCAAGTAAACAATTTCGGCGCCCTAACTAGTGGAGATAGAGATGTCGCACGAAATCAAATGCATAAGAAAAACGGACCGACACAACCCTCACGAGCGCATCACGCATATCGGAGGCCTGAACGCAGATGGCACGCGATGGCAGATCAGCCAAGAGGAGGCGATTGTCGGCATTGAGAGTGGCAAGTGGTCGTTCCACGTAAGCAAGAACGGGCATCACGTCCGGGTCATCGTCGCCGTAAGCCGATATAACAATAAGTACATAAAAACAGAGGCTGACGGTGATCAGCCAGATAATCTTCTGAGCCTGCCTCAGTGTCCGTAATGATGAAGGGGCCGATTCATATCGGCCCCTTCACTAATTCACCTCAAGCCTTTGCAAAGATCAGCAGGCCCCCATCGCTGACGCGAAAGCCTGCTCATTATCCCTAGCCGAATTCTAAGCGCACTACGAGCCAAGCAGCACGCGGCCTCAAAACGGCAGCTTCTGCTTACGAAATCCGTCAAAATTAAAAAGAAAACCAATCATTCTTGAGAGTCCGGAAGACCCTCCGCTTATTTCCCGAGCCAAGACGATCACCTCGTCATAATGCTGCTTAGAAAGTTGAATCTTCCGTGATGCTACCGCCAACATAAATTCAAGCGCCGCTTCACCAGCCTCCTCGTTCGCACGATTCAGCGACCGAATTATTAGCGCCTTCATAAAATCACTCGCTGCATGATCTGATCGGTAATCCAATTCAGATGGATAGGCACTGCGAATGATAGAAGACTGAATTACGCCATCGTTATATCGAGAAAAATTCTCGGGATCTAGCACAACGTGCCTGTAACTAGCCGTTGCTAGGCGCTTATTTTCGGGGAGACTTTCAGCTTCACGTGCGCGCTGCAGCAGCGCAGCCATCGTCGCTAGGACCTCGGGCTGACAGGAAACAGGGGTAAACTCTGGCCAAAAGGCGAAACCCTGACGAAGATGCATAACTCCGGAGGCGTTATTTCCATGCGGCAATAAAGCAGACTGTCCCACTACACCACTTGCTCCTAATACCAAAGCTCGCTGCTGTACAGCAGGGGGAAGATCACTGGTATCTAAGGAGGGATCACAAAACTCAGCAACTTCCCTTTCAAAGCTAGCTTGCAACTGAGTTCCCGTTGCCACGCCCCCATAGCAGATCACCTCGTGCTTAATCCCTTTCGAATGACGAAGGTTCATCGGCAGACCTTTCAATTCACCATTAGTTTCCGCCACATGAAAACCAATAACGTACAGTCGAGGCCCCTTGTGTTTATCACGCAGTGCGCGACTGATTTCTAGAAGCTGCGATCCTTTTCCGACGACGGCCGCACAAACAATCACTCCACCAGAAAAATCGACATCTGAACTTTCAAGCTTACCAAGAGGCACTGCCGGCGGTAAATTCATGCCAAATTCGGATAGACAATACTTTCTCACCAACTCTGCCAACTCAAGCGAGGAATTATCATTCTGGCAAATAACGGCCTTAGTAGCCGCCTTAATCAATCCAAATAATTTCTCATTGAGCCAAGCCAAAAAATCATCCTGATTTATCAGAACATCGCCAGCCACATACAAAGCGCGAACCCTCTCACTTGCGGATGGCTTACGATAGACGTCAAAAACACCTTTTCCAGCTAGGGCACAGAAAAGCTGAGTACTCTCATCAGACCGGTGATGGGATTCGGTTAGAAGAACTTTCTTTGGGGGCTCTTGCTCCGGCAAGAAGGATTCACCGCGAATCCTGATACTCAGCTGCACGGGCCCAGCGGCAGAAAATTCACCTTCATACTCAAGTAAATGCAGCGCATCCTCTTTATAGTACGCTGCACTTTGCAAACTCAGGATGGTAATCACCTCATATGGAGCGACCTGCTTGTCCGTTATCCATTTCCGGTGGAGATCCATGGAAGTGGAGGCAGAGATAATGCATAGCGATGTTCCCGGCAGAGGCCTGGCTATGTCATCAAAACCACCATACGAATGGAAGCTCTCTATCAAAAAAGAACGGCTGGGGTCGCAAAGAGTTAGCAACTCTTTCAACGCATATGCAACAGGGGCGATTGCCATTGTGTCGATAAAAACTGTTCGAAGCCCGGAAAAACGGGGCATGCGACCAGAAAAAATCTTATTGAATAAAGCAAAGGCAATAAACGCAACCGCAGCCGATGACTTTAACGCCATATCCGGCTTCAGAAATACCTTCGCTCTCCCGCCAGAAGGTTTCTCATATGCATAGCCAGACGGAGCTTGCAGAATAACATCGGCTGGATTAAGGAGACCTGCGAGGCCTGACCCTATCCAAGATTTAATGTCCTGACAAACCTTATTTAGCTTTTTCTTTTTATTCTTAAAATAAGGATCAAGAAGTTCAGTCTTAACTGCACCGCCACCTAAATCATAACTGGCGTGTAACAGCGGAATCCTTGAAGCGAGCCGTTGCTGAGCTATCTTGGCGCCATCTTCCTTCAGAAGAGCCAAGACATCATTAGAGCCGCGATCGTCCCCAATCGAGAGAACGATAACCGCGTCAGGCACATGGGGTCCTTTGCACATGGCAAGGATCAATTCATCTAAAGCACCACGAGCTAATGGACCGGGAGGCTTATATGCAAAACAATATCGATAGCCCCCCCCGTCGGCGGCTTTACTAATGTGAGTAAAACAATAGAAGGCCGATGGATTCAACATTTTATTTCACCCTGAAATAAATTGTATATCCAGTGCCCGCAATAGGGGGCATGCTTTGGTTAGGGTACCTCTGAACAGGCCTGAACTCCGCGGTCTCCTTGCGCGTCAAATCCTGATAAAGACTTAATCTTCCTGTTCGTAAAGACATGAATGCATCCAGCTTCTTCATAGCCCACAGAGCTTGAGAAAGTCCCTGCCCCATAAGTTGGCTGGCTTTTGTTGAAGCGTGCTTTTCAAAACAGGTCTGCACCGCCTCCTCCTCCTCCTTAAGAGAGATGTCTTGATAGCTCTGCGCCCCCTTTTTTGCAGCCAGCCATCTGAGCCCCAGCCCCGGACCGGTATCAAACACTGATATTTCTATTAGATGAACTTTACCATCCTGCTCTCTAGACGAAACATCTTCGGTCAAGAGTAACTTAGTTAGATAAGCCTGCAGCGGGTTGTCAGCACCATAAACCCCATTTTTATCCACAATCGTATGCCGAACTGCAAGACCACGCATGGCCGTTTCATACCGATTACCGCTTATGTCATATGAACCATGCTCGTCGGCATTTAAAAATAATTGATATATGAGGCCACTCAAATAATCCAACTGAAGCTGACCTACTGAATTTACCACCCGATCACCAAACTGCCCAAGCATTTGGGAAATCAGCACTCTAAAATCAGAAACTTCCCTAACACCCTTCGGCATCGGTTTTTCATAGAGCGCGTTTAAATATTCATTCCTTGCCCCAGCAAAGCAGCAGAGAATGATAGCCGCCCCCCTCAGAGCTCGTCCGAGAGACCTTTCTTGCATTGCATTAACGTATGGAGCGACCAGTTTGAGGGACGAGTAGCGGCTGACCTCTACATCAGCACTTTTCACCATGTCTGAAAAGTACAACCCCGCCATACCAGGCAGGGTTGACGCAAATCGATTCTGTATTTCCTGATTAGCCAAGTAAGCTCCAGGAAGATTTAGAACCCTCTGTACCATCGCGCCCTGCGACCAAGAGGCTATGACTTGCAATGCATGGACAGCGCTCCCATACGCTCCGCCATAGTCGAGCCTCGTAGGCATAGATAGAGGCTCAGTTGGGTTTCGTCTGATATCTCTGAGCAGATTTTCGAGGGAGTCGGAAAGAACTTCGACGGGGAACTTCAGCACAAGCGATGCTCCCAAATAAGAAAAAGGCGGCCCGTAGGCCGCCTTTTTACCAATACCTCACTAAAAGAATCAAACCCCCAACGGATTCGGCTTCTCCACATCAATCTTGTACTGCTTGATAGCCCGAGCCACATCCTTCCCGGTCATCTTCCCTTCCGCCGCCAGCGCCGCAATGGCCGCATGGGCGATGTAGTACCGATCGACCTCGAAGTGACGACGCAGGTTCGCGCGCGTATCCGACCGCCCGAACCCATCGGTGCCGAGCACGGTGTAGCGCATCGGCACGTAAGCGCGCACCTGTTCCGGATACACGCGGATGTAGTCGGTCGCGGCGATCGCCGGGCCCTGACGCCCTTCCAGCAGTTCGGTGATGTACGGCTTGCGCTGCGTCTTCGCTTCCGGGTTGAAGCGGTTGAAGCGTTCGCAGTCGGTCGCATCGCGGGCGAGTTCGTTGAAGCTGGGGCAGGACCAGATGTCGGCGGTGACGCCGAAGTCCTTGTCCAGCAGTTCGGCCGCGGCGATGGCTTCGCGCAGGATGGTGCCGCTGCCCATCAGTTGCACGCGCAGTTCGCCCTTCTTGGGCTTGCCGGCGTCCTTGAGCAGGTACATGCCCTTGATGATGCCTTCGGCGGCGCCTTCGGGCATGTCGGGGTGCGGGTAGTTTTCGTTCATCAGGGTGAGGTACCAGTACTCATCCTGCTGTTCGGTCAGCATGCGCTGCATGCCGTGCTGGAACAGGGTCACCACTTCGTAGCTGAAGGTGGGGTCGTAGCTGCGGCAGTTCGGGATCAGGCCGGCCTGGACCATGCTGTGGCCGTCTTCGTGCTGCAGGCCTTCGCCGTTGAGGGTGGTGCGGCCGGCGGTGGCGCCAAGCAGGAAGCCGCGCGCGCGCATGTCGGCGGCCTGCCAGGCGCTGTCGCCGATGCGCTGGAAGCCGAACATCGAGTAATAGATGTACAGCGGCAGCATCTGCAGGTCGTTGGTGCTGTAGCTGGTGGCGGCCGCCAGCCACGACGCGAACGCGCCGGCTTCGGTGATGCCTTCTTCCAGCACCTGGCCGGTGACGTCTTCGCGGTAGTACATGAGCTGGTCGCGGTCGACCGGCTTGTACTTCTGTCCGTGCGGGGCGTAGATGCCGAGCTGGCGGAACAGGCCTTCCATGCCGAAGGTGCGGGCTTCGTCCGCGACGATGGGAACCAGGCGCGGGCCGACCTGCTTGTCGCGCAGCGCGATGTTGAGCGCCTGCACGAACGACATGGTGGTGCTGATCTCGCGCTCGCCGGTGCTCTTGAGCAGGCGGTCGTAAGTTTCGAGCTTAGGCGTTTCCAGTGAGGTGCTGGCCTTGCGCCGGCGCTGCGGCAGGTAGCCGCCCAGCGCCTTGCGGCGCTCGTGCATGTATTCGATTTCCGGCGACTTTTCGCCGGGGTGGAAGAACGGCACGGCGCCGTCCTTGAGCTGTTCGTCGGTGACCGGGATGTTGAAGCGGTCGCGGAACAGGCGGACGGCTTCGTCGTCCATCTTCTTGGTGCCGTGGGTCGGGTTCAGCGATTCGCCCGACGCGCCCATGCCGTAGCCCTTGACCGTCTTGGCCAGGATCACGGTCGGCATGCCCTTGGTGTTCACCGCTTCGTGGTACGCGGCGTAGACCTTGTGCGGGTCGTGGCCGCCGCGGTTGAGGCGCCAGATGTCCTCGTCGGACAGGTTGGCGACCAGCGCGGCGGTTTCCGGGTACTTGCCGAAGAAGTTGTCGCGGGTGTACTTGCCGCCGAAGGCCTTGCAGTTCTGGTATTCGCCGTCGACGGTTTCCATCATCAGCTGGCGCAGCTTGCCGGTGGTGTCGCGCGCGAGGAGCGGATCCCAGTAGCTGCCCCAGATGGTCTTGATGACGTTCCAGCCGGCGCCGCGGAACTGGCCTTCGAGTTCCTGGATGATCTTGCCGTTGCCGCGCACCGGGCCGTCGAGGCGCTGCAGGTTGCAGTTGACGACGAAGATCAGGTTGTCGAGGCCTTCGCGGCCGGCGACGGAGATCGCGCCGAGCGATTCGGGTTCGTCCGTCTCGCCGTCGCCGAGGAAGGCCCAGACCTTGCGGTCGGACTTCGGCATCAGGCCGCGGCCTTCCAAATACTTCCAGTTGCGCGCCTGGTAGATCGCGCTGATCGGGCCCAGGCCCATCGACACGGTCGGGATCTGCCAGTAATCCGGCATCAGCCACGGGTGCGGGTACGAGCTGACGCCGCGGCCGTCGACTTCCATGCGGAAGTTGTCGATCTGCGATTCGCTGATGCGGCCTTCCAGGAACGAGCGCGAGTAGATGCCCGGCGAGCTGTGGCCCTGGATGCCGATGAGGTCGCCCGGGTGGTCGGCCGAGGGCGCGCGCCAGAAGTGGTTGAAGCCGACGTCGTACAGGGTGGCTGCGGAGGCGAAGCTGGCGATGTGGCCGCCGAGGTCGCCGGGCTTGCGGTTGGCGCGCACGACCATGGCCATGGCGTTCCAGCGGATCAGCGAGCGGATCCGCCATTCCATCGCGGCGTCGCCGGGGCTCTTGGCCTCCAGGTGCGGCGGGATGGTGTTGATGTATTCGGTGGTGGGCTGGAACGGCAGGTGGGCGCCGGCGCGGCGGGTCACCTCGACCATGCCTTCGAGCAACTGGTGGGCGCGCTCGGCGCCGTCGCGGGCGATGACCGCCTGGACGGATTCGACCCATTCCTGGGTTTCGGTCGGGTCGGGGTCGTTCTGCAGCAGGTCGTGCAGGGAGCTGGCAAGCGGCTGGTTCATCGATCTCGCGGCCCCGTGGCCGCGCCTCGTGGTGTGGGGGCGGATTAGAGCGTCGAGTCTAACAAACGGGGGGTGCGTGGCGGCTTGCTTTAGGTGGTCGGAGGGGTGGGATAGTCCGTTTTGGCTAGAGGGTTTGGGTTGAGGTTTGGTGGATACGCGGGCGTGTGGTTGGGGGCGCCGGCGGTTGTTGGTT
>OKVI01000829.1_pt1 | contig 15612 bp, 10 predicted proteins | sample 1607001 | NCBI WGS metagenome assembly OKVI01 (sample SAMN03281018, study PRJEB24777) | human gut metagenome | isolation source: fecal sample PR128 from 1 month old male Malay infant, vaginal delivered...
TCAGGCTCTCGCCTGCCTTATCGCATCCATTTTCATGAATTCGATGAACATTCTCTAGGTAAGATTTTAGAAACTGATAAATTCACGGTTTATGCGGAGGCTTTGGACCACACCATTTTCTGTGTGGGTTACCGGATCATGCAAAAAGACCTCGAAGGGACGCTGGACGCAGATAAGCTGAAGGCAGCGGGTGTTCCCTTTGGACCGCTCTTTGGTCAGGTCAAAAATGGCCAAGATGTCACCCTGGAAGATGGGACTAAGATCATTGCAGCGGATTATATTTCAGCCCCTCGGCCTGGTAAGATTATCACGATCCTTGGAGATACCAGAAAGACTGATGCCAGCGTCCGCCTCGGGGTCAATGCGGATGTCTTGGTCCATGAGTCTACCTATGGCAAGGGCGATGAGAAGATTGCTCGTAAACACGGCCACTCGACCAATATGCAGGCAGCAGAAGTGGCGCGTGAAGCTGGAGCCAAGCGCCTTCTTTTAAACCACATCAGTGCTCGCTTCTTATCAAAAGACATCAGCCAATTGCGCAAGGATGCGTCCACCATTTTTGAAAATGTCTATGTCGTCAAAGATTTGGAAGAAGTGGAGATCTAAGATGCGAACTATTCTCATAACAGGAGCAAGTGGAGGCTTGGCCCAAGAAATGGTCAAGCTCCTCCCTGAAGATCGGCTTATTCTCCTAGGTAGAAATCAAGAAAAACTGGAACAACTCTATGCCAGTCATCCTCAAGCTGAATGCATCGGGATCGATATCACTGATTCCTCAGCCGTCCAAGATTTGGTAGAAGAGCTCTATCAGCGCTACGGGCAGATTGATATCTTGGTCAACAACGCAGGCTATGGGATTTTTGAGGCCTTTGATCGCATTTCTGACCAGCAGGTGCAGGAAATGTTTGAAGTCAATACCTTTGCCCTCATGCAGCTTTCACGCTTGATGGGTGCGCACATGAAGGAAGCAGGCAAGGGGCACATCGTCAACATCGTCAGCATGGCGGGTCTCGTTGCAACAGCCAAATCCAGCCTTTATTCGGCCACCAAGTTTGCGGCCATTGGCTTCTCGAATGCCCTGCGGTTAGAACTGATGCCCTTTGGTGTCCATGTGACGACGGTCAATCCAGGCCCTATCCGGACCACTTTCTTTGATCAGGCAGACCCAGACGGAAGCTATGTCAAAGCTGTGGACCGCTACATTTTGGAACCCGACTTTGTAGCCAAGAAGATCGTGAAGAACTTTGGAAAAGCAAAACGCGAGCTCAATTTGCCTTGGCTCTTGAACCTGACCCACAAGCTCTATACCCTTTTCCCTCGCATCTCAGACAAGCTAGCCAGTAAGATGTTCAATTTCAAATAGGAGGAACCAGATGGCCGCAAATATTCAAGCCTATTTAGAAAACCTCCGGCAACCCTGGGGACAGATCTATTATGATATACTTTTTGAACAATTGAAGGACATCAAGGGAAAGCGAGTGCTTGATTTTGGCAGTGGCTTTGGCCTGGTGGCCAACCACCTGGCGCAAGACAATGAAGTCCTAGCTGTGGAGCCTAATGGGGAAATGGTGGCTTTGCGGGCCCAGGACCATCCCTACCAGCAACTCGTCGGAAGTATGGACCAGTTGTCAAGTCTTGAAGAGGCCAGCTTTGAGGTCATCCTCTGCCACAATGTCTTGGAGTATGTGGAGGATCGCAAGGATGTTCTCAAGGAATTCACCCGTCTCTTGAAACCAGGAGGCCTGCTCTCTATCGTCAAGCACAATGAGGTTGGCCGCGTCCTTCAGACCGTCGTTTTTGAAAATGATCCTCAGAAGGCGCTTGAGCTCTTAGCAGGTCAGGACCTGGAAACCCACTCCATGGGCTTGGCTCAGGCCTATGATCTCGATCTAGTTGTTGAAGATCTAGCCATTGAAGTTCAGGACTACCAAGGAATTCGTGTCTTTTATGCCTTGCAGGACAATCGCTTTAAAAGACAAGAAGGCTGGCGAGAGTCTATGCTCAAAATGGAGCTGGCCGTTTGCCAAGAGTCCCCTTACAGAGATATCGCCTTCTTCCAGCACTATAGCTTAAAAAGGAGTTAAGATGTTACATTATAAAAAAGAAATTCCAGCGATGACAGACCTACTCGCACTCTACAGCTCAGTCGGCTGGACCAATTATACTAACAATCCAACCATGTTGGAAGAAGCTGTCAAAGCCAGTCTCTGGCAGTTAGCAGTATATGATGAGAAAGAGCTCGTCGCCTACATTCGCTTAGTAGGAGATGGCCACTCTGTCCTGTTGGTGCAGGACCTCCTGGTGCGACCAGATCACCAGCGCCAAGGCATCGGAAGGAAACTCTTAGAAGAGGCTTTAGCGACCTTCCCTAATGTCTATCAACGGCTCCTCGTCACAGAACGTAGCGAGAAAAATCTAGACTTTTATCAGTCACTAGGCTTTGTCGAATTGTCAGAGCAAGCTTGTACAGGGATGATTTATATGAAATAGAGTCTGGGAGAATAGTCTTATAGCTCCCAAAAAAAACAACGGGTTTTCCGTTGCTTTTTTGTATAGTTGCGGTAGTCTTGGTAAAATAGAATTGCACAAAAAAGCTATCTCATGCATATTCACTATAACACAAGTCAAACAACATTACCACTAGAAATCAGTTCTTTCTTGCCACACGACCATCTGGTCTTTACTATTGAAAAAGGGTGAATACCTTGGAAGAGCATCATTTCCACGTCTTCTATCATGACTTTGGTCACCCGTCTTATCACCCTAAAATGCTTTTATCTACTCTTCTATTTGCTTATTCACAAGGAATTTTCTGTGAACGAAAAATTGAAAAATGATTGAAAATCTCGCTATGCAGTACCTAACAGGACAGTTGGTTGTCATCTAACGCACCATCAATCGGTTTCGAGTCGCTAGGGGGATGAAAGAACTCATTTTGATTTTTTTATCGATCTCAATTTTCGTTTAAAAATGGAAAAGTTAGTAACTTTAGATCGTTTGTTTATTGACGGGAATAAGATTGAAGCGAACGCCAACAAGTATAGTTTTGTTTGGAAAAAGGCAACGGACAAGTTTTCCGCTAAACTTCAAGAACAGATACAGGAGGAAAGCTACACACATCCTGACGGGTGATGCAATCGTTTCACCATGTCAAATATCAGAAAATACAGATGAACTGTCAATAGAAAATCAAGGTTTACTACGCTAATGAACCTGAAGCAGCTCCTCAAAAGGGACTGTATATTAACGAACACTATCAGCACTTAAGAACTAAAGAGTGCCAGGCGTTTTTATCTCCGATGGTAGACAGATTTTCGCTCAACGTAAAATTGATGTGGAATCTGTCTTTGGGCAGATAAAGGCTTGTTTAGGTTACAAGAGATGTCATCTGAGAGGTCAGAGTCAAGTGAGAATTAACATGGGATTCGTACTCATGGCCAACAAGCTCCTAAAATACAATAACTGTTTTTTGTATCTCTAGTATATCAGATGAACATTTTTGTTGCACTTCTTTTACAACATAGCCCAATAATTACACTAATTATTGACAAGAAATCGATGATTGTATATAATGTTGGCGTAATAAACTTTTAGATAATATCGGTTGTTTTTTTATAGTTGATTTTAGGAGATTTATCAAATGAAAAAGTTAACGAAATTAGGTCTTGTATCCTTTTCTATTTTTGTGTTAAATGCTTACTCACAAACTATTGTGAAGGCTGATGAAAATGGTAATACAGGTACTTCTGTAGCATTAGCACCATCAACAGGTCAAGCAAACTCATCTAGTAGTAGTACCTCGTCAATAAACACACCACAAAATGGAAATTCCATAGTTGCTAGCAATGTTACCCCTACTACTGAGGAAGCAACCTCTACTAGTAATACTGCAAATAACTCAGTTTCTGAAAATAGCAGAGAAAGTGATACAAGAGCAGTTACTCCAAAAAATGGAAATATTATTGATGAAGGTGGCTACGTTAATGTGGAGGGACAACCAGCCCACTTTAGTGAAGATGGTAAAAGTGTAGTATATAATTATACTGTAGCATATAAAGCCATGCATTCAAGTGATCATGGACAGTCAGTAAGCGACCTTGAAATTCGCTTTCCTAATATTCTAAATGCTAAAGTTGATTTCACATTAGTAGGAACTCGAGATGAAAAAGATAATCCCGTCTCAGTAAATGTTCCAATGAAAAAAATCAATTTTGATGATGAGAATAGGCCAACTCCTACTGTTATACCTAGAGCAGAAGAATTAGTAGCAGGAAAAACCCCTCTAGTAGTGGGATATGAGGGGATACCTGGACTCGTTGGGATCGAGTCTGATAAAGTTACAACTTACACTATTTACACTCTATTTACGAAAAGTCAAGCAGTACGGGTAAGCATCGCGGTTCCTCTAGAAGAGGCGAAGAAAATAAAATATTTCCCTCTTGATGCCCGTATGGATTGGAAATCTAGTCAAGAAGGTGTTGGTTCCTACGAAGATGGCTCTCAAAGCCTCCAGGAATATCATAATCATACAGTTGGATTTCCGGTAAGTGATGGTCATCAAAGTTTTGGTGGCTTAGAGAATCCAGCCTTAATTGATGATAGTTATGTAAAAAACGGACATCTAATTAAGTCTGTCGCAAATCCAAGCACTTATATCACACCTAACAATGGCGATTGGACTAGCATTCCGCACGATACCAATATCAACCCTGAAACTTTCTTTAATTATGTTAAAATTTTTACTTTGAAATACAATCCTGCTGTTAAATACTATGCTTCAGAGTTTGAAGATATGGCTGACCAAGATGTTTCAGTGCTTCACTATGGTGATGTTGTTGTCGACTATGTGATCAAGGGGACAAACCAATCCCTTAAACCAATCTATACTGATACACCAAAGACTTCTATTTACGGGCCTGATGGAAAACTTGTGACCTATAATACCGGTGAGGACATAAATGAGCGTCCGTCTTCTATCACTGTAGATGGTCAAAAATACAATCTAGTTGGTATTTCTTCAACTTCTGCACCAGAAACAGGTCAGTTAAAAGAAGGAACAACTCATGTTGTCTATGAGTATGAGAAGGAGCCAGATCCAGAGCCAACTCCGGATCCAAAACCAACTCCAACTCCAGCTCCAACACCAAGTCCAGAGCCAAATCCAGATCCAAAACCAACTCCAAATCCAGAACCAGCTTCAAAACCTGTTCAACCAGAAAAAATTCAATCATCTGAGCAAAAATCAGCTCCGGAAAAAGCTCAGTTACCAAATACAGGAACTTCTGATTCACCATCAGCTATGAATCTTCTTGCTATTTTAGCTGGAATCCTTGGTCTTTCACTTTTCAAAAAAAGTAAAAAATCAGAGAGCTAAGTAAATAGTTTTATAAAAGAGGCTAGGACTTTTGTCCCAGCCTCTTATCTATTATGTGACTTTTAGTCCGTCTCGCTCCGTTAGGTGCGAGACAAAAGAACCACCCGCTATGCGGGTGCGCATCGAAGGTTATACCAAAAAACTCCAAACGCGATACAATAAAGGTGTTCAAGCCAATTGTAAAGCGAAAGGAGAAAAATATGGCTCAAAAAGCACATAGTTTATCACACACAAAATGGATGTGTAAATATCACATTGTGTTCACCCCTAAGTATAGACGAAAAGTGATCTATAATCAATATCGAAGTAGTTTGGGAGAAATATTCCATCGATTATGTAGTTATAAAGGTGTTGAGATTATCGAAGGTCATTTAATGCCAGATCATGTTCATATGTTGGTAAGCATTCCACCTAGAATTAGTGTTGCAAGTTTCATGGGATATTTAAAAGGTAAAAGTGCTCTCATGATGTTTGATAAACACGCCAATCTTAAATATAAGTTTGGGAATCGACATATTTGGGCAGAGGGATATTATGTGAGTACAGTTGGACTTAATGAAGCCACAATAAAGAAATACATTCAGGAACAGGAAAATCATGATATAGCACTAGATAAATTAAGTGTAAAAGAATATGAGGATCCCTTTAGGGATAGAGGTAAGTAATGCTCAAGCATCTTTAAGAGGCAAGTGACGAGTCAAGAGCAATAAGGCTTGAACAACGTGAAAGCCAGCGTCTTTAGGCGCTGGTTGGTGATTTGGGCTTATAGCCCTGGTACAAACCACCCGTTTGACGGGTGGTTATGATTTTGACTGACAAAAGAGGGGATTGATGGTAAAATGAGGAAGAGATCAGGAGGAGATGGAATGAAGAAGAAGATTAAATGGGGCCTTGTCTTATGTTCGGTACTTATACCAGTATGTTTGAGTGCCTGCAAACATGGAACTGTAGGAAAACAAGGTTCTTCGAATAAAGAAGTACAGAAGAAAATCAATCGAAAAAACATTCATTTTGACAAGACAGGACCCGCTGCATCATTCGATTGGAATGCCAAGAGTGGTAATAAATACAGAACATTTGATCATGATCCTTCATATATGAGATCGGCTCCGAGTGACGGGATTTCTAAATATAGTCTGCAACAAAATGAAGCTCCTCTCGATGAAGAGGGAAAAGTTCAAAAAGCTTTGCAAGTAGTTGAAGCAATTTACATTGACCAAGATGAAATGGACACAGTAGTCAAGGCTAGTGGAGTAATGAGTCAGGAAGAAATGTATAACCGGATCTGGAAGGACTATATTGTTCCTAAAATAGAAGAAAGTAATAGGACCTTTGATTCAAATACTTATTTTGAGTATCTAGGAGAAAAATATCCGCTCAAAATCTATGGTCCCATGTATTTAAAATTAATGACCAATGCTCTCCCCACTGAAAGGAGTTACGAATTAAAGGGATATGCAGTTAAGGGGAATAAGGTAGTCCTAAAAATTCAAACACCAGTCTATAGTCCAAATCAATTACCAAGAGGAAAAGGGTACAGATTGAGTGTTGATCACAATAATCCAAATGAGACCATGTATGCTTGGTTAGATGAACTACACGAGAACTATGCTGAAAAAGACAACCGAGGAGACCATCTTTCTTATATAATGCTTTCTAGCATCTTACAACATTTAGTTAAGGAAAATTTTAATGCGCGTTTTTCAACCGGTAGTATGAGTGGTAGTACGGAAATGACGATCGAAATGGAGGTGACCAACCAAGGTCAAGTCCAAATTGATACTAAAAATTTGGCACTCTTGTTACAAATTCCTCAACAAATGCAGAAAGCTAATCAATCTGGAGGTGGAAATGATAATAGTATCTTTTGGCCCATCATTACTGATAGCGTCACTGATGAAGGGAAGGTAAGTGAAAAGCTAAAAGATTTTAACCCACAAAATCCAGTCAAAAAATATGCAATTGGAGAGCCAGTCGTTTTCGGAAATGGAATAGTCGTAACGTTGGATAGTGTACTTGAAGAACCGAACCTAGATATCCAAGACGATCAAGAATTTGTTGATAAAAATAAAAATCAACACAAAATCATTGTTCAGTTTACCATTTCAAATCCAACTCATCTAACCGTTGCAAATGCCCCTGATTATAGCAATGTCGAACTCTATGACGGCCATGGAACAGAATCTCATATGTTAACGAGTACGTTAAATTATGATCAACCACATGTTTTTGAAGCAGGAGAATCTGGTATATATAAAATTAACTATTTAACAGATGGAGATGGACCATTTACAGTTGTTTATGGTGATGCAAAATGGGTCATTCCAAAATAAAGAAGAATCCTAATCTTTAGTCAGCTTATTGTAAATGTTAGTTAGTTTAAAAAATTATAAGAAGCTTCAGTTATCAATGATTTATTAAAAAATTTATTCATATGTGGTTGGAAAAGTCGGAAGACTTTTAAAGAAAAATGACGAACAAATAAGGTAAAAGAAGCGTACAGAAAGTAGAAAAGAGAGAATGAAGAAGGTTTTTAAATCAATTAAGTTTTGGATATTTATATTACTCGTTACCTTGGCAGGCGGCTGGTTCATCCAATATGAAATTCATAAGCGTGATATATCACAATTTGTAACTTGGAAACCTCGTCCAAATATTGTTGATTCCCAATTTATTGCAGGTGGGAAAGCAGTAGCCATTCAATGGGATAATAAAGAGGAAGTGGATGAGGCGCTGGAAGCATATTCGTATAATTCAAAAGTTAAAGTAGAATGGTTTATAAATGGTGGAAATAGTGAACGGTATATTGCACAAGAAAGTTACAAATTAAAATCTGACCCACGTCTCTATTTTCAATATTATATTCGTGGTAATCAAGTTCCTTACCTCACTACAAATAAAGCACAAAAGGGAGAGTACTGGCTCATTGATGTCTATGATACCAAGGACAAGCGCTTAGTGAAGAAAACATATGATGTTTTTAAGATAGTACGAGATATGGATAAGAATTATATCCCCTTATCTGTTAAAGTTTCTTCTATGTTGTTGGATACAGATGATGGAGAAACATACATTCCGATTGATATTCTTGTCGATAAGAAAGACAAATATATTGTAGAACCTGGAAATATCTATGTACAAACAGAGTATCAATCTCGTATAGGGTTAATGAATGTTAAGGATGGAAAGTTCGCTTGGAAAACCTCATCAGGCAAAGGTTATGAACAAGTTCAAAAAGAAAATCGAGAAAGCGACAAAGACTTGCATCCATTTGAATACAATTTTGGAGAAGGACAATTGCAGCTCCAACATTCACGTTTGTTATTTACAGATCGTAGTGATTATACTAAGGACATCCCATTGAAAACACTCTATCCGAAAGTATATTCTATTTTAAGCAAAGGGAATAATCCAACTACTGTAAAATGGGGTGAAGAATCGACAAAAGGGGAGAATGCCTATCTATACTTTCTCGGACCAGAAGATCTCAACTTTGATATTTCATTTTTGGAACTGCTTTATAAAGTTCCAGAGCAGCGTTCAGGTGGATGGTATGATGTCCTACAGTATCATAAGATACCAGCAGAGCTTTCAAAAGATGGGCAAGAACATCATGTGAATAACAAAAAGGAGTTTTTCCAATATTTTAAAAAGGAATTAAATCAAAGTAACGATGCTACAGAGTTCTCATTGCTGAGACGCTTGTATGAAGTACAGAACTACGTGGTCTCTAGAGATTTTGGTCAGTCCTTCGGTAACCTTACCATACCAGCTGAGTATACTAAAGATGAGAAGGTTCATGTCGTTCAAAATGATGAAGAATTCTTCAAATATATGGATTTAGAGAAAATTCCTAATAAAAAGATGAAAGAAGATATTATAAAAAGGTTCTCATATGATATAAAAAAATAATCGATTAGGTCGAATTTCGCAAGGAGGTCAGGCTATGAAGCTCAATTATTTCAAACTATTCGCAGGAATTCCACTTATTCTTTGTTGCCTCCTTCTTTCCAGTTGTAAGATCATGAAACCGAGTGATTATAAAAAGGCGAAGGAAGTTGTCAGCAGTGAGCTTGCTAAGGTTGGTTTGCATGGGAATATTAAAATTAATCGTCTTTCCTGGCAGGCTTTAGAAATTCCAGGTTATAAAGTTGATTTTACTTATTCGGAGAAAACCTATGACGGTCAAACCGTGCCTCTTGAGGTGCATGTTTTCTTACAAAATGACTGGTCTGATCCCTATGGACAAACCACTCCAAGTTATAAAGAAGTTTTTACAGAGCAGAAGACAGTACAGAAAAAAGAGGCCCAACTACTGGATAAGCTTAAAAAGCAGGATCTAGGCCTGACGCTCTCTTATTTTCATTTTCTTCCCAATGTTGATTCTTCTTATCAAAAGGAGGCTGCAGAAGAATTGGAAGAGCTGGCGGCTCAAAATAGGCAAGAAGGAAAGAACGATTTCGCGGGTTATTACCAGATTCCCTACGCCACCCTTATTCAAAAGGGGATGGTTCGTATGATGATCTCAGTAGAAGACGATCAAGCCATCCAGGAAAAGGATTTAAAAGCTGCCGCTAAAAAGTTGGATGCTAGTGTTCTTCCAGATGGTGACTATGATTTCTATTACCTGGATTTCAAGAATAAAGATCATGAATCCATTTCTTATCATTTCAACGTTAAGGATGGACAGGTTGTGAAATTGGATCAGTAAAAAAGCTAAAATAGAAAAACGACAGCTCAGGATAAAGGTCCTTGAGCTGTTTTTGTTATCCATTAAAGAAGATCAGATTAAAAAAGAGAACCTTTTGGTTCTCTCTATTTGTTTCAACTTCTATGAATGAGAGTAGAAGTTTCTTCGTTAGGGGGTTGATAGAAGTAAGGACTGTTCCTAATGATACTATTAGTTATCAGTCAATTTCCGTTTGATTCCAACAGCACCTGCTAAGACAAGAATTCCTGAGAAGACAAGTCCAGATGCAACAACTTCACCTGTATTTGGAAGAAGCGGTTTGCGACGTCCACCATTGTTTCCACCATTTGAACCTGGCGCATTTGGTGTCGTTGTGGTACCAGAATGACTAGGTTTATTTGGATTTTCTGTTGTAGTTACAGTAGTCTTAGGCTCTCGAGTCGTAGTAGTTGTAGTCTTAGGCTCTCGAGTCGTAGTAGTTGTAGTCTTAGGCTCTCGAGTCGTAGTGGTTGTAGTCTTAGGCTCTGGAGTCGTAGTGGTTGTAGTCTTAGGCTCTTCTGTTGAAACAGTTGTAGCAGGAGTCTCAGGCGTAGTAGTTACAGTAGTCTTAGGCTCTTCTGTTGAAACAGTTGTAGCAGGAGTCTCAGGTGTTGTAGTTACAGTAGTCTTAGGCTCTTCTGTTGAAACAGTTGTAGCAGGAGTCTCAGGTGTTGTAGTTGAAGTAGTCTTAGGCTCTGGAGTCGTAGTAGTTGTGGTTTTAGGCTCTGGAGTCGTAGTAGTTGTAGTAGTTGTAGTAGTTGTAGTAGTTGTAGTGGTAGTAGTTGTTGTAGTTGGTTTGTTTGATGTATTGACTACTTTAATCACGTTGTTATCATCAATTTTTTCAACTTTTGAAGTGTAACCTTCAGGTGTGTTTGTTTCCACTACTGAGTACTCAATGGCCTTACCATCTTTGATACCTGGTAATTTCGTAAATGCTGCTTTCCAGCCAGAAGCTTTTGTAAGGGTTTGTGTCATCCCATCCAAAGCTTTGCCGTCCGCATACAATTGAACCGTGATATCTTTACGATCTGCTTCGCTATCGCCTACCCATTCTTTTTGAACAGTGACAGTTTTATCACCGCTAACCCAGAATTTCAATTCAGGGTTGTTCCAGAATGCTGGGTCAGTTTGAGGTGTTGTGATTTCATCAGCTGTCAATGTAGCATTGTTATCAACACGGATGGTTGTCTTAGGAATTAATGTTTGGTATTCAACGATCAATTCATCGCTAGATGCTGTTTTAAAGACATCACTGACATCTGATAAATTAACAGTAAATCCATTACCGTCTGCATCGAATTTCACATGTTTCCAGAAGTCCCAACCAGAAGCCACCACTTGTCCACCTTTTCTTAAAGTGAAGGATGGTTTCAAGTAAGTTCCCACAAAGAATTCATTTGCAGCGTGGTTTGCAGCAGGAGCAAAAGTGATTTTTGAGTAATCGACTGCTGGGGCTTGGATTTTATCTGACACAACAGGGTTTGTGATGGCTTGTTTCTTACCATCTCCGTTGATACGGATGAACCATTTTGTTAGATAGTAGTCATCTCCAACATTTAACCATGCATAGTTTTCAGATGCGTCTAATTTGAATTGCTTAGTTACATAGTCACCAGTAAGGTTGTACTTGTTCAACACAGATTCAAATACGCCAGGTCCATCAGGACGTGTAATGATGACAGATTCTGAACCGACTTTAGAAGTGGCAGTTTTATTTCCAGGATTTCCTGGAGTGTTGTCCCATACTGCATTGTATGAGAAACCACCTTTAACGTTTTCGTTCATGGATTCGATTGCTTTTTTAAAGGTGAAAGTAATCTTTTTGTTTGTCATCGAAATGGTTGCGACTTCAGCCCCATTTGCTTGGAGTGATTGAGTTGCAACTTCAGTGATATTGATACCTTCTGGAGCATCAATGGTAAACGTATCGCCTTCTTTAACTGACTTCCCAGTTAAATCCCAGTCAAATGAAAAGGTAACTTTTTGTCCACTTGCCTGAGCCTTTAAATTGGTAACAGTTGGTGAAACAGAAGCCGCGCTAACAGGTTTGATCACAGACAAGCCTAAGGCTACCACGGCGATGATAGCTACAAATGCAACTATCTTTTTATAAAGAGATTTCAATTGGCCTCAATTCCTTTCTTTTGCATAAATTTCGTAAAGTTTTTCTATATAGTGATATCTCCTAAAACTGAAAAACTCCTGATCTTTGCTCCATACAATCAGTTGCTTTATTTGAACATGTATTTAGAGAAGAAGGACCTTACCTCTATTGAGAAAATATGGGGGCATACCTCAATATCCTATCTTTAGTCTGTCCATACTAGAGGATTGGTTGGACCTGAAACAAACTTTCTAAAAACAATGATTCGATAGAAAAACGGAAGAAATTTACGCTTCATAATATAAAATGATAATAAGCAGTGCAAACTTAACAGAATAATCATCCCATTACATTTTTAAAAGATTATTATCAACATTATTATATTCTTTTAGTGTGATAAGTCAAGTTAAATGCAACAAAAATAAGGCAAAATGTTGATTTTGGTTTTTGTATAAGTCGACCTTTTATTTCCCGCCATTTTAGCCTTTCATGTTATAATATTCAGATAAGAAAAAGAGGAGACCAAAAGCTAGATGATCACTTCAAAATACGATTGGCAGTTAGCTTCGCCAAGTGCAGATGAGGCCTTTTTAGCCCTTGCCAAAAAAGCAGGCCTGGAAGCGTCTGTAGCAACCTTGCTGTATGAGCGTGGCATTCAGACCAAAGAGGATTTAGAAGACTTTTTAGAACCCAAGCTGGAGAAGCTACACGACCCTTATTTGCTCCATGATATGGACAAGGCAGTGGAGCGCATCCGACGGGCTATCGAAGATTATGAGCAGATCCTCATCTACGGTGACTATGACGCGGACGGGATGACCTCGGCCTCTATTATGAAGGAAACCTTGGAGCAGATGGGGGCAGAGGTGCAAGTCTACCTCCCCAACCGCTTCACAGACGGCTATGGTCCCAATGAGAGTGTCTACAAGTACTTTATCGAGCAGCAAGGTATTTCTTTGATTGTCACGGTGGACAATGGCGTGGCAGGTAATCAAGCCATCGCCATGGCCCAGGCAATGGGAGTAGATGTCATTGTAACGGACCACCACTCTATGCCAGAGGACTTGCCGGATGCTCATGCGATCATTCATCCGGAGCATCCAGATGCGGCTTATCCCTTCCATTATCTAGCAGGCTGTGGTGTGGCCTTTAAGTTGGCCTGTGCCCTCCTAGAGGAAGTACCGGTTGATCTTTTAGATTTGGTCGCGATCGGGACCATCGCTGACATGGTGAGCCTGACAGATGAAAATCGAATTCTGGTCAAATACGGCCTGGGGGTTCTCCAACATACCCAGCGCATGGGCTTGCAAGAGCTCTTGGAGATCGCTGGGATTCGTCCGGAGGATGTCAATGAAGAAACAGTTGGTTTTCAGATCGCCCCTCGTCTCAATGCCCTTGGACGCCTCGATGATCCCAATCCGGCCATTGAACTCCTGACTGGTTTTGACGATGAAGAGGCGCACGAGATTGCCCTCATGATTCATCAGAAGAATGAAGAACGAAAAGAGATTGTTCAAAGCATCTACGATGAAGCAAAAACCATGGTCGATCCAAACTTGTCCGCTCAGGTCTTGGCCAAAGAAGGCTGGAATCCAGGGGTCCTTGGCATTGTCGCCGGCCGTCTATTAGAAGAGCTTCATCAGCCAGTTGTTGTTTTAAGCATCGAAGATGGACGGGCTAAAGGAAGCGCTCGGAGTCCTGAGTCGGTCAATATCTTTGAGGCTCTCGATCCTCACCGGTCGCTCTTTGTCGCCTTTGGAGGACATGCTGGTGCAGCAGGGATGACGCTCGAGGTGGACCAACTACCTGCCTTGTCTCAGGCCCTTACGGATTACATTCGAGAGCAAGAGATAGATCTCAGCAGCAAGTCAAACTTAGCCATCGACGAGGAACTGCATCTAACAGAATTGACGCTTGAGACTCTGAAAAGCTTTGAGCGCTTGAGTCCTTTTGGCATGGACAATAAAAAACCAGTCTTTCTGGTCCGTAATTTCAAGGTAGAAGGGGCGCGCTCGATGGGAGCCGGCAATACCCATTTGAAACTCAAAATTTCTCAAGAAGATGCGACCTTTGAGGTGGTTGCCTTTGGATTGGGAAGCTTAGAGGCAGAGTTTGCCCAGGCGCAAGACCTAGAGCTAGCTGTGCAATTGTCAGTCAACCAATGGAATGGCCAAACGACCCTTCAGCTCATGCTGGTTGATTCGCGTGTGGACGGAGTGCAGCTCTTCAATATCCGCTCAAAAAATGCCAGTCTCCCTGCAGGTGTTCCGGTTCTTGATTTTACCCAAGAACTACCAGATCTAGCGGATGCTTCTGCTGTAGTGGTTGGAAATATCCCTGAGGATATAGAGTCCTTACGGCAAATTTTTCAAGAGCATGATTTCCAGGCTGTCTATTTCAAAAATGAGATCCCTAAAGCCTACTATCTGACAGGCTACGGTAGCAGGGACCAGTATGCCAAACTCTATAAAACTATTTACCAATACCCAGAGTTTGATGTCCGCTACAAACTCAAAGACCTAGCAGCCTATCTCAAGATCCAGCAGATCCTCTTGGTCAAAATGATCCAGATCTTCCAAGAGCTGGGCTTTGTGACCATTGAAAATGGGGTCATGAAGGTCAATAAAGAAGCAGAAAAACGGGAAATCGTTGAAAGCAGCATCTACCAAAATCTCAAACAAACGGTGAAAGAGCAGGAGTTGATGGCCCTTGGGACGGTTCGTGAAATCTATGACTATCTAACAGGACAGGCCTTATGAAAAAACACCTAAAGCAGTTTCTCTGGCTCATCCCTTTCCTACTTTTAGCTCTTTATTGGTTGGGAATCTACCTGAGCCTGAAAAACCCTATGGAAGAAATCAACTACTCCGAAAATGGTGGATTGATGCGCTATATGATGTTTAAGCCCTATACAGAAACGATAGGAAACGATGGTATCTGGAAAGAAGACGAGGATTTTCAGACCTACCCCTATTCTAAAGGAATTGTCGATGTTAACGAAGAACTGTCCGTGATGATGTTTAGGGGAACTCCCAACTGGACCTATATGTATGATCTTCAATTGGAAAAAGGTGTGACACTTGGTTTTATATTTAAATACGACTCATCTAAAAAGCTATTTTTCCAGAAGGAGGTCTACCTTTCTAAAGAAGATACTACCTACGTGGGCCAGCAAATTCTTGATCAACTTGCCACCTACGGCAAAGACCGCACGTGGTTGAAAAACCAAAGCAAGAAAGTCGCTGAGCAATACATCCTCGGTACCTGGTTCAAGAATGGAAGTTCCCGTTATTCCTTGAAAAACTTGGGGGATATGAAAATCGAGTACAACAAATTGATAGAAGAGTAGTAAGTTTTTTTGGAATCCAATCCCACATCATTTTTCAGATGTGGGATTTTTGC
>OKVI01000834.1_pt1 | contig 15531 bp, 17 predicted proteins | sample 1607001 | NCBI WGS metagenome assembly OKVI01 (sample SAMN03281018, study PRJEB24777) | human gut metagenome | isolation source: fecal sample PR128 from 1 month old male Malay infant, vaginal delivered...
GCAACGCTACTTGAAGCATTTTCCTCAAAGTAGATATAGTTAATGTCATATTCTTTGACATACTTAGAAAGGCTAGCAATACGTTTTGCAGATGGATCAGATTCAGCTGAAACACCTGAAATTGGCACTTGGGTCAAACCGTAATCTAAAGCAAGGTAGGCAAAGGCTGCGTGCTGTGTAACAAAACTCTTCTGTTTTGTATGACTCAATGCTTCCGTATACTCCTTATCCAAAGCTTGTAATTTTTTTAGATATTTTTCTGCGTTGGTCGTAAATACCGCTTTTTTATCTGGATGTTGAGCAATCAAACCATCTCTAATAGTTTTCACTAATTTTTGAGAACGTTTTGGTGAGAGCCAAACATGGGGATCGTACTCATGGTGATGTTCTTCACCACCGTGATCATGATCTTCTTCCTCTGTACCAGGCAAAAGAACCATTCCTTTACTTGCCTCGATAACCTTAGTATTTTTGGTATTAATGGTTTTCTCAATCTTGGGAACCCATGTTTCCATATTCTCATTTAAGTAGACAAAAGTGTCCGCTTTCTCAATATCAGCAACATTCTTAGTAGAAGGCTGAAAATCATGGGCCTCACTACCTGCAGGGATAAGATAAGACACCTCTCCCTCATCTCCAACAATCTGCTTGGTGAATTCATAAACAGGGTAGAAGCTCGTTACAACCTTCAAATCACCATTCCCCTTTGAATCGTGTTGACTAGTCGTATAATAAATACCTGCACTAGCAGCTAGAACAACAGCTGCCAATCCTGCTATGCCAAAAATGCGTTTCTTTTTCATGATATTCCTTTCAAAATACTTAACCGGTTAATAGTTTACTGGTTAAGTATATCACATTAATTTTATTTTGCAAGTCCCTAAATAAAAAAATGAAATATTTCAAAGAGAAAGAATAATTTGATATACTGGAAGTATCATTTTGAAAGTAGGTTATACATGGTTCGAAAACTAACTCTATATCTTTTTCTATTTTTGTCAGCCATCGGCCTGACCTATGATACACAATCATATACTTCTGGAGCTTTGTCTGGCTCTGCTTATGGAATTATCGGGCTATCAACTCTCATTGCTCTCTGCTACATCATTCCAGCAATATTTCTGATTCAGTTCTTAGGCAAGAAATGGCAGGTGAAACCACTTGTTCTCGTATTTGCTCTAATTGGCGGACTCTTTATTACAGGTTGGTTGGCAGGTTATGCTAATACTTTTTCCCATGAATGGGTGACTGCCCATCTTTCTTCAAAGAATTTCTTCTACCGCTTTGAGGATGCTATAATGGCCCCACTGATTGAGGAACCTCTCAAACTAGCAGCATTTATCTTTGCTGTCTATATGATTCCTACAAAAAGTTACAAAGGACTCTTACTCGTTGCTATTACAGCGGGTCTTGGTTTTCAGATTAGTGAGGATTTTTCATATATCCTTTCAGATTTGCCTGATGGTTTTTCTTATACGATTTCGGGAATTCTTGGTCGCAGTATTGGGGCAATATCGTCCCACTGGCTTTACACATCCTTCCTTGCTATGGGGCTTGTCTTGATATGGCGTTCACATCAAAAACTCATTCATCAAAAATATCGTCTTATTGGTATATTCTATGCCTGTGGTGCCTTTGCCTCACACTTTGCTTGGAACTCACCTCTTCGAACTTTAGAGAGTGATTTACCATGGGCGTCAGGACTTCTCATTTCACTCAATCTTTTCTTCTTTATTTCGCTTTATCAGCTCCTCTCAAAACTGGATAAAGAAAACAAATAATGTTTATACTACGAAAAAAGCCTTTTTGTACTGACCCCAAAAAGTTAGACAATTAATTTATCCGAAGGATTTAGTTCTGTATTGCGCAGGACTAAGTCCTTTTCTACCATTTGTCAAGCATGTCAAGGCATTTGATGAAAAATAGTTTGAATTCCATAGTCAAACTAAGGAATTTGTCTATTTTTGAACTAAGGTTCAGTGTAAAAAGTGTACGCAAAAACAACGCCTTATCTAGTGATTTTTTTGATAAGGTGTTACAATCATATGGCATAAACAATTTTACCGATTTTGGGTAGAAGTATAATCGTAAAGTTTGTTATGCGTTATGAGGTAATACATTGTTCTAATGAGACGATGTATAGAGGCAATCGTGTGTGGTTTGGTTGAAGTCACTTGCGATTGTCTTTTTCGTTTCTCATAAAAGTCAGCGATATGGCAAGCATTGGTATGACTAGCTGAAGCGATGTTTTGAATGCACTTGAACAAGATTTTTCTGGCATAGGGATTACCTCGTTTAGTGATGTGTTCCTTGGCGAGAAAGTTCCCAGATTCATAGTGTCTCAGATCAATGCCGATAAAAGCATTGATTTGATTGGCAGAGTGAAATCGACGAATGTCACCAAGTTCACCAATAATGCTTGTCGCTGTGGTTTCAGCTATTCCAGGAATAGAGAGAAGAATCTCGTATTCTGGCAAAGGTTGAGCCAATGTTATCATCTCCTCTAAAACACTTTGTCTATATTCAGAAAGCCTAAGTAACTCCCCTGCATAGTATTTGACCTCTTCCATCATTGGAGAGGTTTTCTTGACCGCACAATAAGAATGATTAGCTAGTTTTGTAAGCTTATCTACTAAGTAAGTCACACGTTTTTCAGAGATGCGTTTTGATGTAGACTGACGGATGATAGCTCTTAATGCGGCGTCATCTAACTCCAGTACAAAACTATTACATGGAAAAGCCATGACCAAGTTCCAATATTGTTTCCCAGTTGGTGACGACAAGATGTTTTCCAATTCAGGAAAAGTGACCTGTAAAACCTTGTGCAGGCGGTTTTTAGAGCAGACAATATCCTCAGTAAGATTCTGATAGAAACGGCTGAGGTCGCGTAATTCTTGATAAAGCGCTTCTTGGACATAGCTTGGTTTACGATTGAGGATGAACTGAGACGTAGCTAGTTTTTCAGCGTCAATCTTATCGGTTTTACGCACTCGCAAGCTATCTAATTGTTTCTTGGATTCTAAGGGATTGAGCCGTATATAAGCGTAACTATTATCCTCAAAGAAGGCCTGAAGACGACGAGAATAGACACCAGTCGCCTCAAATACAATCTCTGGTTGGTAAACAGTTCTCAAATCCCCAAGTAGTCGATTAAATCCGATGGCATCATTGGGTATGGTATAGCCATGTATTTTCTCTCCATTGACCAAGATGGCCACTTCTGAACTTGCTTTACTCACGTCAATCCCAAAAACTACTCGCATGATATTACCTCTTTGTCTTGAATGATTCCTTGCTTTAGTGATGCCATTTTCAATACTCGACGTTTTTCGTCCCACATACTTTGATAACATTCTTCCTAAAACAGGTGTCTTGCCAGTTTTAATTACGACGTCTAGCGCCAAAGGACTCATCGACTTAACAAGACACCTCTACTTTAACATAACGAAAAAAGTAGTGAGTACTTTCTCCCGTCGGAGATTTCCTCACTACTAATCTTAGTATGTTTTAGTTTTGTCTTAATTCGTTTATTGTTGTAATAATCAATATAGTCTACAATAGCTTGTTTCAAATGCTCAATTAACTTAAACATCTTCTCATAACCATAAAACATCTCAGACTTCAGAATGCAAAAGAAAGACTTCATCATGCCGTTGTATGGGCTGTTCCCTTTACGTGACATAGACGACTGAATCCCCCTTACCCACTATAAAAGGCGATGAGAATACGGTGTTGATATAACTCCCTCTGTTAGCTACTTGGAATATCAAACTCTATCGCATCTGTGTAGCACTTCCCCATTGGTTTTGATGCTTCAAACTGGCGTTGAATGAGATTCTCTGCTTTCTTGCCAATCTTTCCTTATTATGAAGAATATTTCCGTTTACGATGAATTCTAGCGGTTAAACCAAGTACTTTCATAAGACGTTGCACCTTTTTATGGTTCACTATAAAACTACAATTTCGCAATTCAAGAGTCATTCGACGATAGCCGTAATTTCCTTTATGCTCACAATAAATTGACTGAATTTCAGCTTTAAGCTCTTTATCTTTATCAAGTCCACCCAGTCTCTTCACCTGATAGCAGTAAGTTGAGCGAGCTAAACCATCCGTTTCAAGAAGTAAATCTAGTCGAAATCCTCTTGTGACTATTTCTCTAATTATCTCTGACTTTCTCGCTGTAAGGCTTCGTCCCTGCCTTCTAGCTCTTTTAACTTTTTTAGGTACTTTTCCTCTTTTTTTCTCAACAATAGTATACCCATTTTTCTTGTATTGTACTATCCAATTGTTAAGCAATCTTTGATTTGAGAGCCCATACCCATAGTCCAGACAAACACTTTGTTGAGCACAACCTTCAAGTAGCACTTTATCAAACATTTCTCGTTTGAATTTAGGAGAATGGTAACGAATCTTTCCCTTTTTGACGATGTTTATTCCATAACGGTCAATTAATTTCACCATGTACTTTGGATCAGAAATGTTCACCCCAAATTGATTTGAAAGTCGTTTAAAGCTTTTTCCTTGCTTTCTCAGTTCATATATTTGAACTTTATCTTCATAAGTCAATTTCATAATAAAAACACCCCAAAAGTTAGATTTTTTCTGTCTAACTTTTAGGGTGCAGTTCAAAATTGGAAAGGCTTTTTTTGATAACTTTAATCACTCATAGAAAAACGATTAGTCATCAAATTACTTGCATCATCTAAAACTTTTGCCAATAGTTTATCTGTTTCTAACTGTATCTGGTCACTAATCTTTTGATTTTCAGTTTCAAAATCAATACTTTCATCATTTTCCAAAGCAGTATCTACACGATTAATCATGGCATGTCCAAGTGCCATAGTTGTTTCGACATAGTCATCCAAATCTGCTTCATGCTGTTGGAGATGCGGATCACAGATTGCAGCAATCAAACGGTTGCTCCAGTAAAAATTACCTGTATCAACCTTATCTGTTGTTTGACGGAAATAAGCAGGTGTCGTTCCGACTTGAGTCCAGAATGGCACCATTGTACCAAATGGCATTGATCCATAGGCTAACCACTGAATTCCTGTCGTTTCTGATGGTTTGTTAGGACGCATTTGCAAGAGAGCTGTTTGACTAGTACGGTTGATACCGATTGGACGGAATTGGCGTTGACTCACCGTATCTCCTTGAGGTCCATAAGGATCGTAAGGTGTATCTTGGTAATGAAGACTCAAGACATATTTAACATCTTCAACTGTAATTTTGCGGTAAGGTTTTTGGCACCATGGAATGAAGAATGATTTTGGATCATAGTCCTTTTCTGGGTTCAAAAATTTCTGCATAGCCCAAGCGCGTGGTGTATTATAATGACGATCCTTATCTCGTTGGCTACCAAAAGCATAGCGTGGATTAAAGTGTTCGTTAGAATAGGTTAAATCCAAATGATGCTTATTGATAAAGTCCCGGATATCTGGTGAGGCAAGATAGTCGTCTGGATTTTCAAACTCATAATGATCGATACCAAGTTGGTTTGGGTTTGTAACATAGGCATCGTCTGGAACACGTCTGGCAATCCAATGATGACCACCAATTGTTTCTAACCACCAAATTTCCTCAGTATCTGCAAAAGCAATACCATTTGACTCATATGTGCCATAAGTTTCAAGGAGTTCACCCAAGCGAAGGACGCCTTCACGCGCAGTTTTGATATAAGGCAAGACCAATGTTAACATATCCTCTTCTCCAAAACCATCTTTAACAAGAGGGTCTGCACCGAGTACGCGCGCATTGGTGGTGATTGTTTCTGTTGCACTCATGGCAACATTAGCTGAGTTAATACCAGCCTCTCCCCAGATACCGTCTTTACCAAGTGCATCTGGTACAGAGGTATAACGTAAAGGATTATCTGGCAAATCAATTGAAAACTTGCTAAGCACAGACTGATAATGACGTGGTTGGTCTTCAGGAGTCACTACTAGGAACTCTTTGGGCGTAAAAACGCCTGATTGAGAATCTTCAGTACGTGCAATCATGGTAGAGCCATCATATGAGGCTTTCTTACCTACTAAAATCGTTGTACAAGCCATAAAAGCTTCCTTTCTACTTACAAATCGTCTGCTATCTTATTTATTTTTCTGAGACGATGGTTGACACCACTCTTGGTTAGAGGAGGTTCTATACTATCTGCGATTTGCTGGATAGAGTAATCTGGATTAGCAATACGGAGTTGGGCAATTTGACGCAGTTCAACTGGTAAAACCTCCAAGCCAACCGTATCCATAATCTTGATAATGTTATTTATTGTTTTCATGCTAGCGCTAATTGTCCTAGCAATATTAGCTGTCTCAGCATTATTAGCACGATTGAGGTCATTTCTGGTCTCCCTCATAATTTTGACCTCTTCAAAAATCTCCTTAGAAGTCATGGCACCAATAACGATGAGAAAATCCATAATATCCTCAGCTTTTTGAAGATAGGTTACAAAACCATTTTTATGGCTTAAAACCTTGGCATCAAGCATAAATTTTTTCATGAGAGAGGCTAGATCTTCTGCATGGTCCTGATAGACAGAGAAGATTTCCAATTGATAACGGCCTTTTTCAGGATCGCGTATCGTTCCAGTTGCCAAAAAAGCCCCCCGTAAATAGGACCTTCCAGCCTCGTCATCTTCCATTATTGACGTTTCAATGCCTGTTTCAAAGCCAAAGAAAGAATCTGCTAATTGTAAATCAGACAAAATGTCATTGACATTCTCAGCAACAAAGACAGTGTAAACACGATTTTTCTTGAGATTAGTCTTGTTATAATGTCTCAATTCAGGATTGCAATGGTAGCGATTTTCTATCAACTGGTAGATATGACGAGCAATTTTTGCATTCTCTGTCGAAATAGAGAGAGTCAGTCCTTGATTCGTTAAACCAACGGAACCAGACATCTTAATCAATGCTGACAATTCCGCTATATCTTTACTCGAGGCTGCAATTATCTCTTCTTTAACCTTAATCGTGAAACTCATGACTTCTTCCTCACTAGATGCATAAGCTCTTCCACTACCAAATCGCCATGATGGAAGGCGCCTCCGTTCTCAAGTCGCAGAAAATTAGAAGAAACAATTGTTTTTGCTTCACGACGTAAGCCCTCAAAATCATGCTCAACCTGAACAAGGTATTCATCAAATTTATTACTAGCCATGTATTCCTGAGGAACCTTTTTGATGTTAACCAAAACATTATCAATAACATCAGAGCCAAGATGACGATTGAGAACGGCCACATGGTCAGCATCTGAAAATTGCTCCGTTTCTCCATACTGAGTCATAATATTACAAATGTAAGTGACATCAGCCTTGGTCTCTAAAAGTGCTTGACGAATCTCTGGTATAACCAGATTTGGCAAAATCGATGTATAAAGAGAGCCAGGGCCTAGTACAATCATATCACTATTCATAATGGCATCAACAACCTTACGACTTGCCTTCGGCACCTCTTCATTGTAGGTGTTGGTCACATAGACACGCTCAATCATGCCGTCGTATTGAGAAATGCTACTCTCGCCTGCCACCTCATGTCCATCTTGAAAAACGGCATGAAGGGTTAGAGCAGTCTCGCTGGCAGGATAAATCTTACCTGTAACATGGAAAAACTTCGTTAAAAGCTGCATAGCATTATAGGTAGAACCTTGCATTTCTGAGATTCCAGCGATAATCAGGTTTCCAAGTGGGTGACCAGCTAAAGCTCCATCAGTTTGATCAAAACGATATTGGAAAACGCGTTCATAAAGTTTAGGCATATCACTCATAGCAACCAAAACATTACGCAAATCCCCTGGAGGAGTTAGTTTCATAATATCACGCAGATCTCCTGAAGAACCGCCATCATCAGCCACAGTTACAACAGCGGTGATATCAACATCTTTATGACGCAAACTACGAAGAATAACTGGAATACCAGTTCCCCCACCTATTACTGTAATTCTTGGTTTTTTCATGAACGATTCACCGTCTCCTTACGTCTATCCTTATCACGATGTGTTTCATTTACCGTCCAATCATTTTTCAAATCTTGAGCTAGACGATGCGCAAAAGCTACACTACGGTGTTGACCACCTGTACATCCAACAGCAATGGTAAGAACAGATTTACCTTCTTTTTGATAGCCTGGAAGAATTGGTTTAATGAGGTGACTTAAATTCTTGTAAAAATCCTCTGATTCCTTATGAGTCATAACAAAATCATAAACTTCTCTGTCCAAGCCAGTGAGGTTACGAAGAGTAGGATCATAATATGGATTTGGCAAGAAACGGACATCAAATACCAAATCTGCATCCAATGGCAATCCATATTTAAATCCAAAACTCAAAACTTCAATACGGAAAGAAGATTGGTCTTGCTCAGATGAAAATTGTTCAGAAATTGCCTTACGAAGCTGACGTGGAGTTAGTTCAGTTGTATCCACCACGTTTTGACTCAAACTCTTAAGTGGTGACAAAAGTTCACGCTCTAGCTTAATTCCATCCAAAACACGTCCATCTGCCGCTAGTGGATGACTACGACGTGTCTCTTTATAACGTGAAACTAATTCACCATCCGTAGCATCTAAGAAAAGAATTTTGAAATTGAGTTCCTCATTGCTTTCCAACTGATCTAGAATATCGTTAATTTCGTCAAAGAAAACACGACTACGCATGTCGACAACAAGAGCAATCTTATCTGTCTCTTCACTGTGTTTCAACAGCTCAATAACCTTTGGCACCAGTGAAGGTGGAATATTATCAATGGTAAAATAACCAATGTCCTCAAATGATTGAATTGCTACAGTCTTACCTGCACCACTCATCCCTGTAACAACAACTAAATTAATTATCTTTGTCTTCATGAGTCTCCCTTTCTAGTCTCATTTCTTTCAAAACACGAATATCATCTGATATCTTCTCAACTTGTTGACTAACTGCCATTAGCATTTCTGTCTGCAATTTTTGAATAGTAAGCAAATCTGATTGGTCTTGTTGCACCAAGTGATCAATCTTTTCATGTAAAAGTCGGATTTCTTCCTTTGATTGTTTATTGACATGATAGTCATTTCGTGCTTGCAATCGATCATAATCCGATGCTCGATTCTGACTCATCATAATCAGAGGTGCCTGAACTGCAGCCAGTGTAGATAAGGCGAGATTCAACAGAATAAATGGGTACTTGTCAAAGGCAATACCAAAGGGTTGGACGACATTCAGCCCCATCCAAATCCCCATAAAAGCAATGAATGACAAGATAAAAGTCCAAGATCCACCAAATCTGGCCACTTCATCAGCCACCTTTTGGCCAAAAGTAATTCGACTATCCAATTGTTCCTGGACATCCTGGTCTTCGTATAGCAAACTCTTGGTCACATCATGAACTGTTTCACGCACATGCTCATTTTTCTCATTAGCATTGGAGATAACCTCATCGAGAAAAACTAACCTATAGTCCAAAAGACTGATATTACTTATAAAATCATGTCCTTTTAAATCAGGGTAGTCTTTTCTTAGAAGGACCTGTAAACGACTATTCAGTCGTTCGAAATAAGAACCATCTGTCTCGTCGAACCACTCTTTAGAGATATAATCTTGAACTCTTTTTACCTGCATAGTTTCGCCTTCTTTCTAGGCTTTATTATACCACATTGAAGACTCAAACGTTCAATCTATAAAGTAAAAGAATCCAAGACTAATCTCGGGCTCCTCCTATATTGGGACAATATTTAAAATCTTCTTATTGGTAGTTTAAGGTCCAGTAGTAAGTAGCATCACCAGCGACAACGCAAGCAACTGCTGCTTGGGTAACATCTGGACTCATGAGACGCTCACAAATACCACTGAACCATCAGATTCACGACGATAACAATACCATCACTGTTATATCTGTGTGAAATATCTTTGGCATGTAGAAGAGTTGTGCTATTGTAAAGATCATCAGACCATGTAAGCTCTGGCAAACCTGCTGCTTTACGTTATGCATTGATTTCGTTAAATACAGCCATCGCTGAATCAAGCTCAACATAGTCAGAATTTTCAGTTGGTTCTACATGATAAATAAATTTAACATATCTAAATTAAACATCACTATATTTTTTTGTCGTCAACATAGCTCTTGAGATTAGTTATAATAAATAGTCACGTGCCCAAGCAATGCCCTTAAAAGCGTTGAAGTTGTCAATATCTTCATTTCCCAAGTTACATTACAACCTCAGCCAGCATTGTCTATGAATTTTGGAGCAAAATTATTAATGACATAGCCTCTGAATTCATCAACATTTTGGAATGGAAGATCTTCACCAGCTTCACCTATTCCAACTACATTTTCAAAATATAATTTAATGCTTGATGCATTGTTATCATACATGTACTCGTCATTCTCTACAGAATTATGGAATTCTGGATTAAGCTCTGGATTATCACTTGCAGTGCTATTGTCATCGACAAATCTTGGATCTGAATACATAGGATAATCTGTCGGTGGCAATGTTAGTTTTGGTCACTTATCATAGTCAATATTGGTCTCAGGTGCATATGCTGGTATTTCAAGTTCAGGGACTTCGTAACTTGTTTCTGAACTTGAATCGGCTGTTGAAGCTGTTTCTGAGGTTATTGGAGCTTCAGAATCTATGCTTTAATATTTAAAAGTACCCTCTTACCATTTGAATAATAGTAATAATCGACATCATCTTTCAAATAATAGTGAATATCATTTTCATAACGGTAGTGAGGAGCGTTTCTCAAAATCTCATAACCAATCATTAGTGTATTGTTAGAACCACCATTATTGTTATTATAGTCGCCACCACAAACCCAACAACCGTTATAGTTCACATAGTAGCTACCATCACTTAAGATGTAGTACAAATAACCGTTGCTAAATCGGTAAGCACCTGATTCGTTATAATTGTTATAACCATAATCATATCCTTAGTTATATTCAGAATAATAGTTGTTATACCATGAGTTATAAGTATATCCATTACCATAATAAGTATCAGCTTCAGCATGGTCGTCTTTACCGACCACCATTGGTGCTAGTATGGCTGCTCCTAATACAACACACGAAATTAAACGTAAACTTTTTCTTATTGTTTTCATCCCCATTTAAAAAACAAACACACCTCTTTTAAAGCGACCTCTTACACTGCGTTTTACAACTTAATTGTGAGAAAGAAAGTTTCTATTGTCAAACTATTTCAATAATATAACTTTCTAATATATGACCAATATAATGTCAAAAATATTTTTACTTCCGATACCACTTAATCAATTTTTGGACAAGAAAAAAGTCCATTATTTTCATAAGGACTTTTAGAAAGATATTAACGATTATCAATATTTTCCGGGTAAAGATCGTGATTAAAGAGACGTTGCTCTGCCATCTTTTCATACTTAGTTTCTGGACGACCGTAATTATAATAAGGGTCAATCGAAATACCACCACGAGGGGTAAATTTACCCCAAACTTCTAGGTAACGAGGATTCAAAAGCTCTACCAAATCTTTACCAATGGTATTAATACAGTTTTCGTGGAAATCACCGTGATTACGGTAACTAAAGAGGTAAAGCTTTAGAGATTTAGACTCAACGCAGAGCTGATCTGGAATATAAGAAATATAGATGCTTGCAAAATCAGGTTGCCCAGTAATAGGACAAAGTGACGTAAATTCTGGACAGTTGAATTTGATAAAGTAATCATTATCAGTGTGACGATTATCAAAAGACTCCAAGACTTGTGGAGAGTATTCAAAAATATAAGGTGTCTCCTTATTACCAAGGAGAGTGAGGTTCTTCATTTCTTCTTGTTGTGACATTTTTCTTCCTTTATTGTTAATTTTTCTAGACCTTAATATGGTCAATTTTTAATCTAAATTTCTAATGTTAATCATTAAAAAAGTCAAAATACTATCAATTCTAAGCTTATAGAATGTGAAGATTATACTCCGCGCTCATTATCATAGAGTAGGGTATGAAGCTGAGGGAGAACACGTACATTGCCCCATGAGTCATCGGCAGCTACTGTCTCCCACAGTTCTTTAAGGCGATTTAATTGATGTTGGACAATATTACCCTCTGCTTTCGGTTCAGGATTACCAGCTGAGAGAAACATAACATCTGGTTGATAACGCTCCTGAATCATTTTAGCAAAGGCTAAATCTGCATCATCGAAAACAGGAACCTTGAAGGTAACTTTATCAGGATCCAGCTGGGAAACAATAAAGTCAAGGGTTTCCATATTGACTTCCATCTTGGATGATGGCGGTTTAGGACTTAAGGTTACTTGGTCAATATCCTTTAGCCACTCCTGCCAGCGAGAACCCTGTGTTTCAACGGCCAGGGTTACGCCTCTTGCCTTGAGTTTTGAAACGAGTTGAGCCATATTAGCCGCTAGCAGAGCTGGGTTTCCTCCAGATAGAGTAACATAGTCGTAAGTTCCTAGCGCATCTAAAGCTTCAATAACCTCATCAGCTGTCATTCGTGTTGGTTTTTCTGAACCATCCCAGGTGAAGGCAGAATCACACCAATCACAGTGATAATCACATCCTGCAGTTCTTACAAACATGGTCTTTTGCCCAATAGCTCGACCTTCACCTTGAAAGGTCGGCCCAAAAATTTCAAGGACTGGTAGTTTAAGTACTCGTTCTCTAGTCATCTAACCACTCCCGTCTAAACTCCGCAAAAGCTGTCGGTGTCTCATATAGCCGTACATACTCCAAACGAAGCCCACGCTCCTCCGGAAGATATTCACTAGCCGTCTGAAAAATCCAGAAAACCATATTTTCTGCAGTCGTGTTCATATAAGGCAAAGTCTCATTGAGATAACGGTGATCCAGATGAGGTTCCAAATGATCCTTGTAAATGCTCTTAAGGTCACCAAAATCATAGGTCATGCCACGCTCATCCAAGTAACCACTCACTGCTATTTGAAGATGGTAGGTATGACCATGAAGCGATTTGCATTTGCCTTCATAATGAAAGAGATGGTGGGCAGCATCAAAAGTAAACTCTTTAGAAACCATTGTACGGTGAGAATTGTAAACCAAAGACTCACCTGTTTCTTTTTTGATTTCTTTCGGTGCAAAGAACATTAAGCTTCTCCTCTTTCTGCTAGATATTTTTCAAGTCCTTTTTGGCGCAAATGGCAGGCAGGACATTCCCCACAACCAGTCCCAATAATACCGTTATAACAAGTCAGTGTTTTTTCACGAACATAGTCAAAAGCTCCTAGTTGGTCAGCCAAAGCCCAAGTCTCAGCCTTATCTAACCACATAAGAGGAGTCTGAATAACAAAGTCATAGGCCATAGCAAGGTTGAGTGTGACATTAAGTGATTTGACAAAAACATCACGACAGTCTGGATAACCAGAAAAGTCTGTCTCACAAACACCCGTAATAATGTCAGTAATACCACGTTGCTTGGCTAGAACAGCTGCAAAAGAAAGGAAAAGATGATTACGCCCGTCCACAAAAGTATTAGGAACTTCACCTTCTTCTGCCTCAATCTCAATATCAGATGTTAAGGCATTTTCAGTGATTTGACCAAGCAAAGACATATCCAAAACATGATGCTTTAGCCCTTGTTCTTGCGCAATTTCTTTAGCTACTTCAATTTCCAAGCTATGACGTTGCCCGTAAGCAAAGGTAACTAGTTCAACAGTTTCATAATGTTTTAAAGCCCAAAATAGGCAAGTAGTAGAATCTTGACCGCCACTAAAGACGACCAAAGCTGATTGACGTTTCATAATATTCCTCTTTATTCGTGATGTCTGAGACACATAAAAAGGCCCCTTGGGGGAGCCAAAAAAACGCCAGTAATGGTTTTTTTTAGCGATGGTGTCTCCCAAACATCGAAAATGATTTATCCTTAATAGGATATCATAGTTAAGATAAAAAGAAAAGAGCCAAGACTCTCTTCCTTAATCAATCTCAGCAATAACTTCGATTTCGATTTTAACATCTTTTGGCAAGCGTGCTACTTCCACCGCAGAACGTGCAGGAAAGTCAGATGTAAATGCAGTCGCATAAACCTCGTTAAATGGAACAAAATCATTGATGTCGCTAAGGAAACAAGTTGTTTTGACAACATGGTCAAAGTCTGTTCCAGCTTCCGCCAAAATTGCACCAACATTTTTAAGGACTTGTTCTGTTTGTTCTTGAATCGTTTCACCAATGATTTCACCTGTTTCTGGTGACAATGGTACTTGGCCAGATGCAAACAAAAGATTTCCTACGATTTTACCTTGAACATAAGGTCCAATTGCAGCTGGTGCTTTATCAGTATGAATAGTTTTTGCCATGATAATTCTCCTTCGACTAGTATGTTGTTATTATAGCAAAATATTCTGAAAATTGAAACAGGTATTTTCAAAAAGAAAAGAATTAGCTCCAAACTAATCCTTCTCTTATTATTTCATATACTTTTTGACATAGTCATAGTATTCTGGTTTTTCCTTTTTATTGAGTGCAAAGAGCATTTGCCCTTTCAGAGGCTCCTTGTCATCATTAGGTTGTAAAAAGAGGGCTGTTTCTTTTGATTTTGTTGGGAAAAATATCGTATAAGTCGTCTCTTTCCCTTGATCTTTTACTTTTAACGAAAAATAGGTAAAGTCAGCTTTAGATTTCGGACCATCCACTGTATAGTTATAAACCTGCTCACCAATCTTGAACTTATCTTTCTTAAAGACAATCGTATAATCCTTCTTTAAGGCATCTTGTGCCTGCCAGTCACCCTCTAGTGAGGGAGCAGACTTGCTACAAGCTACCATTGAAACCATACAAAGTAAGGCCAAAAGACCGAGTAACCATCTTTTCATACTTTTGCACTCCTAAAGAATTTTACTTATGGTTTGATACGGTGCAACATACGTGGGAATGGAATAGCTTCACGGATGTGTTTTGTTCCAGCTACGAAAGTAACCATACGTTCAATACCGATACCAAAACCACCGTGTGGTACTGAACCATATTTACGAAGGTCAAGGTAGAATTCGTATTCTGAACGGTCCATTCCGAGTTCATCCATTTTAGCTACAAGAGCATCGTAGTCATCTTCACGCATTGAACCACCGATGATTTCACCATAACCTTCTGGTGCCAAAAGGTCTGCACAAAGAACACGATCAGGATTACCAGGAACTGGTTTCATGTAGAAGGCCTTGAAACTTGCTGGATAATTAACAACGAATGTTGGAACACCAAAATAGTTCGAAATCCAAGTTTCGTGTGGTGAACCAAAGTCATCTCCATGTTCAAGGTGCTCATAATCTGTATCTTCATCATTTTCATGTGCTTGAAGAAGATCAATTGCTTCATCATAAGATACACGCTTGAATGGCTCAGCAATGTATTTCTTAAGAAGATCTACGTCACGTTCAAGAATTTCAAGAGCTTGTGGCGCACGATCAATAACACCTTGAATAAGCGCTTTAACATATGCTTCTTGCAAGTCAAGAGACTCATCATGTGACAAGAACGAATACTCAGCATCCATCATCCAGAACTCAGTCAAGTGACGACGTGTTTTTGATTTTTCGGCACGGAAAACAGGACC
>OKVI01000836.1_pt1 | contig 15522 bp, 15 predicted proteins | sample 1607001 | NCBI WGS metagenome assembly OKVI01 (sample SAMN03281018, study PRJEB24777) | human gut metagenome | isolation source: fecal sample PR128 from 1 month old male Malay infant, vaginal delivered...
TACTGCAAGAAGGAGGTCAAGACCCAGATCTCCTACTCCGCGAACCTCTTCGGACTGGCCGAGGAGGAGCACTCCGGTGGTGCCCGCGCCTACCGTTCCCACAACCAGGGCCAGGAGTACGCCACCCCGACCTGCGAGCGGACGGTTGCCGACGTCGTTGCCGAAGACCCGGACGATTTCGAGATGCTCGACAAGGGTCACGCGAAGGTCCTCGGCATCGACAACGTCCTGCTGGTACCCGGCGGAACCAAGTTCAGCCTGCGCGACGGCACCGTCACCTGGGACGACGGCGCACAGTCGATCCCGATGCGCGCCGACACCGAGTACGTCTCGCCCGACGGCTACCGCATGAAGATGATCCACAACGAGGCCGACAACCAGTGGTACCTCGAGGGTACGTACGGCGAATCGACGACCTTGCACAAGTGCTGCACAGTGTCCGGCGGCGGCAAGTCGGAGATCTCCAAGGCAATCTCGGACACCTTCCTGCAGGGCAACGCCTACGCCCCGGACTTCGAGGCCGACATGGACGCCGTCGAGGACATCCTGCACCGGGATTTCTCGTCCCGATTCGCTGACCCCGAGCTCAACGGAAAGGACCACCGTCCGATCCTGTCGGCGGAGCGTTCCGTCGGGTCGGTCATCAAGCTGCTCACCCCGTCGTCAGATTTCACCGACTGGTACAACGACTGGATCAACTCCATCCCGTCGTTCCGCAAGGAACTCATCTTCACCATCAAGCGCTATTACAAGCCCGAATGGGGTGACGACTGGCGCTCCCACTTCACGGTTGCGCCGACGAACGGCCGCCACGGCAACATGGTGCGCCTCGACGGTCAGAAGATCCTGGTGAGCATGGCTCGCGTCGGTTTCCAGCCCGATGGCTCGTGGCGTCTGTTCACCCTGCGCCACGACTACGCGCCAGCCGTCAAGGTCCAGACCGAGGACGACATGACGGCCTCCGTCATCACCTCACCTGGAATGGTCACCGGGCCGGAGGGCCTGTCGCGCAAGGTCGTCGCCAACTGCGAGGCGCTCCTCTTCCAGCGTCCTGACGACGCCATTCACCGTGGCTATGACACCCAGACCGAGCGCGACATGAGCGAGCGCGACCTCTTCATCTCGAACTATCAGCCTCTGACCCGCGATGACGTCAGAGCAATGCGAGACGACGTGGTGGCCTTCTCGAAGTTCACCAAGCCGATGCGCGAGGCCCTGTCGAATTTCGCCGACTCCGATCCTTCCGAGGAACCGAAGTACGTTGTCTCCAGTGCCGATCCGCGTCTCATTGACGGGGTGCGCTCGCGTAACCCGCGCTACCTGCAGGTTCGCCCCGACATCGCGAAGCCGCGCGAAACGGCGATCGCGAACCTGGCCAGCCACCTGTACCACGGCCGGCGGGTCAACGAACCGCTGCCTCTCCCGGTCGACGTCGTCGCTGCCGGTCGGCGCAACAACCCGCCCGAGGACAAGATCCCTGCCCTGTGCGCCTACAACCCGCTGCACTACATGGAGCTGCCGGAGTTGTTCATGGAGTTCATCTCTTCCATGACCGGCAAGAGCCCCTCGACGACGGGCGCCGGTTCGGAGGGTGCACTGACGAAAGCCCCGTTCAACGCCCTCCCGGCAGTCTTCGACCTCAACTCCTCCTTCCTGTCCTTCGTGCTGTCCGGTTACGACGGTTGGCTGTCCTCGGCTGGGTTCATCGGACCCAACGTCGAGGTGGCCCACGACATCTCCCTGCTCGTACCGGAGATCTTCTGCCGGATGTCGCCGGAGGAGAGGGATGCCAAGACCCTCATCGAGGGCGGATACCTGGAAAAGATGGAGGACTTCGAGAAGGACGGCGAGCTCATCCTCGCGTCCCGTCTGGGCTACCGCATGACCGAGAAGTTCATGCGCGCCTACTTCGGCCGAATCTTCCTGCATCCCGACACGGTCTTCACCCCGGAGATGCTGCGTCCGGAGCTACAGGACGCCGAGATCTTCGCCGATTCGGTGCGGACGATCTCGATGACTCACGCCCGGGTGGCGAAGGCTTACTTCGCTGATGGGACGATCTCGCTTGCCGTGCCGCCGATTCGGGCCCTGCTCGAGATCATGGCGACCGGCACCTGCGAAGAGGGTTGGACCCTTGACGATCCTGAGCTGCGTGAGATGTTCACTCGCGAGTCCGTGCTGGCCTCCGACTGGTACGCCGAACGCCTCGACGCCAAGCAGGCCGAGGATGCGCGACGCTCCGAGATGGGTATTGCGCAACTCGAGGAGTTCATGGCTGACCCGCGCAACGCAGCCGCCTGCGAGGAGATTGACGTCCAGGCTCGCCTGGATCACGTCCGCCGGTTCCATGATCGGGCCGTGACCGAGGAGTACCGCCAGCAGCTGGTGGGAACCCTCGGCCGACAGGTCAACTTCCGCTGAGATTGAAGGCCCCGGGTGATGTCACCCGGGGCCGATCTTTTCCTGCAGCGGGTTTTGTGCAGCGACGTCTCTGTTTTGCCCCCGTGGTTGTCGGCGGAAGCCTCCTCGCTGGGTCTGCGTCACTGACGCCAGTTGGCTGCTCCCCTACCCTGTGACAAAAACTCCCGCCTCGCGAAGGGTCGGAGCACCCAAATGCTTCAACCAGGTGCGAGGCGGGGTTTTTCGCACCTGAGACGTGCACACGACTGACGGAACCCTGGCTCGAGGAAGTCACAACGAGCCCGCCTGCCGCCAAGAACCGGCCATGTCTCGGGACCAGCCCTGTCTTGACGCGCCGCTGCCCAAAACCCCAAACCAGCCCCTCTGGCTACTGTTACGAAGCACGATGGGGGCGTGGACTTCATCGATCTGACGGCGGCGGGTTTCGACGAGTGGGTCAGTGTCGAAAACCATCAGCCCAACGAGACTCCCGCTAATTCCTGGCTCCCCGCTACCCACTTGATGACTCCAGAGGCCATGGATCGTCGCATCAACCACACCCACGAGGCCCTTTTGGCCCAACGCCACGAGGGAAAGGCCGGTCACGGCCACGATGTCGCGGCTGCCCCAGGTACGGTTGCCCGTCGCGTCGCCGTGTCCGCCACCCAGTTGGGAATTGTCGCCAGGCTCGTCGTACCTGTGGTCGCGGCGCGGACCCTGGGCCACGATGTCGATTTTCCTCGCCTGGAGGATCTCTGGTTCCGGGACGTGCTTCAGGCACCCGTTCCAGTGTCAGTGGCCTGGAAACCTGGACCAGCGAAAATCACCGACTCGGCCGTGGAGAGAATCACCGATGCCTTCATCGCCGCCGGGCTGAGCAAAATCGTCGCTCTCGACAACGTGGCCTCCGCCGTGAGCACCTCGGTCATCATGATTTCCCGCTGCCGTCCCGATCTACGCCAGGCCGCCATCGACGCTGCAACCGAGATGTTGATCATGGTTGACCCTCGCCCTGGGATCACCGCCGGTCCAGGGTTCCATCGACGCAGCTGTTGTCTCTACTATCAGGTGAGCGGTTCGCGGATCGCCTGCTGCGGGGACTGCGTCCTGGTCTGAGTGGCGCTCGCCGTCGATTCGTAATCATGGCGCGCTGAGCCCGTCGGCCATCGCAACCGTCCAACGTCGGCCGGGGCGAGGCCGTCGCCCCGCAACCACCCGAACCAGCGTTCCACCCAGCTCTCGTCGCTCTTGATCGATCTGCGAAGATCCAGCCTCATCCGTCGCACGGGACCCGCGCACATGGAATCGACCTCCTGGAATCCCCACGACTCCAACCAGGTCACCGGCGCAAGCCGTCGATCAACGCATGGTCCGACGACGCCGCCGGCCTCAATCACCGGAACCGAACTGTGTAGGCGTGCAGCCAAGAACGAAGTGCGCACTCGCCCCCAAGAAACGTCGCTTCGATGGGGCAGGAAGCCCACCAGGACTGCGCCCCCGGGTGTGCGGGGAATTTTCGACATCGGGTGCTCGTCAGGAAGGCAGGACTCGGGCGCAACCAGGATGATCCCGTCGAACTCGTCACCATGACGACTTGCGACCCCGAAGAACCCCCAAGCCTGGCATGCAGCGTCGGCCCATTCCGGGAGCGGTGAACCGGCGTCGATTCCCCAGGATCGGAGTTTTCCGGAAACGCCAAGGGGTGCGGCATCTTTCCTCGTCAGAGTTGTCAGGTGCCTGACTCGCATGATGCCTCCTCAGATGTGCCCGAGTGCGGCCCGCAGCGATGAACACTACTGACAGGGCTTCCTGCGAGGTCTGTGCGTGAAATAGACCACACTCGTATGAGTGTCATTCTAGGTTTCCGACGCATAGGTGGGGCACAGTGGGAGGGTGAGCAGCACAGACCACAGCACCAGGCAGCCTGTCCCTTCGACCGATGACGTGCGCATCGACGCCGCTGCTCCGAAGGCCGCTGAGGCCACCACGAACCGTCGCGTCGACACCACCTTCGACAAGTTCCATGATCGTTACTCCGTCCGGACCCTTGGCCTGAAGACATCCCCGGTTCGAGCCCTCTTCTCGGTGGCGAACCGTCCCGAGGTCGTCTCGCTGGCCGGTGGCATGCCGAACATTGCCGACCTTCCCCTCGACGTCGTCGGCGAGTCGTTGAAGGAACTCATCGACACCCGCGGCGCCGTCGTCATGCAGTACGGATCGGGCCAGGGCGAGCCGGAGATCCGTGAGCACATCTGCGAGGTCATGGCCGCCGAGGGTCTCATCGCCGACCCCGACAATGTCACGGTCACCTGCGGCTCCCAGCAGGGGCTCGACCTCGTCACCCGAATCTTCTGCAACCCAGGCGACGTCATCATGGCGGAGTCACCGTCCTACGTCGGGGCTCTCAACACCTTCACCTCGTACCAAGCTGAGGTCATCCACGTCGACATGGACGACGAGGGCTTGGTGCCGGAGTCGCTGCGCGAGAAGGTGACGGCTGCGCGTCGCGACGGCAAGTCGGTCAAGTTCCTCTACACCATTCCCAACCACTCGAACCCGTCGGGAATCTCCCAGTCGACCCAAAGGCGACGCGAGATCCTGGCCGTGGCGGATGAGCTCGACCTGCTCGTTGTCGAGGACAACCCGTACGGTCTGCTCAATCTCGACGGGGATCCCTTGCCGACCTTGAAGTCGATGGATCCCGAGAACGTCATATATCTGGGCTCGTTTTCCAAGACTTTCGCGCCGGGATTCCGCGTCGGCTGGATGCTCGCCCCGTCCTTCGTCCGCAGCAAGTTGGTCCTCGCGCAGGAATCCGCGACCTTGTGCCCGCCGGTCTTCTCCCAGTTCGCCATCTCCAGTTACCTGACTCATTGGGACTGGCGCGGGCAGGTCCGCAGCTTCATCGACATGTACCGCGTTCGTCGCGACACCATGCTGGCCTCGTTGGCTGAACACATGCCCGAGGGGACGACGTGGACCCGTCCGTCCGGCGGATTCTTCGTCTGGTTGACGATGCCGGGAGCGGTCGATTCGGCCGCCATGCTTCCTCGGGCGGTCACCAAGCTCGTTGCTTACACCCCTGGAACAGCCTTCTACAGTGACGGACGAGGACAGCGCAATATTCGGCTGTCGTTCTGTTATCCGACGCCTGAGCGGATCAAGGTCGGCGTCGAGAGGCTGGCCGGAGTGATGCGCGACGAACTCGACATCGCAGAGACCTTCCAGCTGGGCGACGGGCGACGCCATGTTCGCGACCTGGGGCCTGGACCGGATCTCGCCTGAATTCCTCGGCGGCGACGCGGTCTGCGAGGACCCTGCGACGCGAGCCCGGCACCATGTCGGGATGGCCGGGCGTGATTCGTGAGACTGCGGGATTCAACTGGTCGCTGAGTATGAATTCGGCGATTTGTCGATTTATCTGTGAATCGATGAGAGATGGCTGCTTCTGATCGAGCCTGTGGGTCCTGTCTGGCTGTCTTGGGAGAGTCGGTGTCCCCGTCACTGTCGCGACGCTGGTTGAATGGGGCCATGTTGCAACCAGTCGTCGTCCTCGCCGGCGGGCTCAGCCATCAGCGCGACATCTCTTTGAAGTCGGGTCGCACCGTTGCCCAGGCGTTGCGACGAGTCGGACATGAGGTCGTGGAGGCCGATATTGACTCCTCCCTCATCGAGACCCTGCGCGCCAACGACGGAGCCGTCGTCTTCCCCATGCTGCATGGTGGTCTAGGAGAAAACGGGGCTCTTCTTGAAGTCCTCCAGCTCATGGACATCCCCTATGTTGGATCGGGGCCGGCGACCTGCCGCATTTCCTTCGACAAGTCCATTGCGTCACGAACCGTCGCTGCCGCGGGTGTCGCCATCCCTCAGCAGGCGGCTCTCCCCCACGACGTCTTCCGAGAACTCGGAGCTCAAACCGTGATCCGGTCCATCACGGAACGGTTCGGACTTCCAGTCATTGTGAAGCCAGCTCGCGGCGGCTCGAGCTTGGGGGTGATGAAGGTCGAAGACGCCGCTGACCTCCCCCAGGCCATTGCCAATGCCTACGCCTATGACGACATGGCGGTCGTCGAGGAGTTCGTCACCGGAACCGAACTTGCGATTGGCATGATCACAAGCTCTGAGGGAACGCGAGTGCTCCCTGCCGTTGAGATCCGCCCCGTCGGTGGGGTTTATGACTACTCGGCGATGTACACCGGGGGCGAGACCCGTTTGACGGCTCCGGCCGACATCAGTGATGAGACTGCCGAAGCCGCAACTCAGATGGCCCAGATCGTCCAGCGGGAGTTGGATTTCTCTGGCATCTCCCGTGTGGACGCCATCGTCGACGGGTCTGGACGTCCGGTGTTCTTGGAGGCTGGTGCTGCTCCCGGCATGACGGCCACGTCCCTCGTGCCCGTCGCGATGGAAGCCGCTGGCCTGGATCTCGGCCAGGTGTGCTCGCACCTTGTCGCTGACGTCGCCCGTAACCATGACTGAGGGCGACAAGACGTCAGGAACCAGCTCTGCCGTTCGCGTCAAGCAGGCGCTGATCATGCTGATCGGCACAGTGCTGGCCGGGGTGATGGTCATCCTCGGCCTGTGGCAGATGAATGTCTTCGAATCCCAGCAGAACAATTCCACCCAAGCCCGTATAGATCAGCCTGTCATCACGTGGGACAAAACTCCCAAGCGAGCTGACGTCATGGCCCAGTACGGGCGCCGGGTGAGGATTACCGGCACCTTCGAACCTTCAACCGCCACAATGGTGGGGACGTCATGGCCAGTCAGGGCCGTCCAAGGAGTACGTCTCAGGTCGGGCGAGACGATCGCTGTCGTCCGGGGAATGGTCTCCGAGGGCCAAAACACTCCCCCGGCCCCCAAGGGCACCGTGACGCTGACGGGTGTCCTGGCGGCCTCAGAATCCGACGATGAGCACCGCAACCCCCAGATGCCAGCAGCTGTGCTGCCCTCGCTGCGTCTTGAGGTGTTGACCCAAACATGGCCGCAGCCGTTGGTGCCGGCGACACTGACCCTTGACGAGGACGGTGCACGTGCCCAAGGTTTGGCCCCTGCTGAACCGGTCCTTCCCAAGGGAGACGGCGGTGAACGTAATCGCGGCTATGCCCTTCAGTGGTGGGTGTTCGCTATCTTCACCATCGCCATGTCCATCGCTTTTGCCAGAGCCGCGGGGAAACATAAGGACTGATCCTCATCAGGTCCGGCGGCGGTTGGCCGGCGTCAGTACTCTGTTTCACGTGCAACATACCGACGACGTGACCAGCGATGAGTTCTACGCTGCCCCCTCGGCAAGCGAGCCAACAGCGGGAGATGGAGCGCATACCAGTGCCCATCACCATGGGTCGAACCCAAGTTCGCCTGTGGATGCGGCTGAGGCCGAACAGGAGCCGTGGATTGAACCCGACGAGATTCCTGGGGTACGCAAGGCCTTGATTGCCTATCGAGTCATGGCGTACGTCGTGGGCACCCTCTTGGTCGTCCTGGTGTGTGTAGCAATGCCACTGAAGTACGCCGCCGGGAAGCCGACCATGGTCAACGTCGTCGGCATCTCTCACGGGTGGCTCTATCCCGTCCTCCTCATCACCGCGTACGTGTTGGGCCGCAAGGCAGGATGGCCGCTCACGAGGCTGCTGATCATTGCCTTGGCAGGAACCGTGCCGTTCCTGTCCTTTGTTGCCGAATACTTTGCGCGCAAGGACGTCGAGCGCCGTATTGACTCCGCGAACGCCTATTGGGCTGGCCACCAACCGCCCGCCGAATGAGCCCGTAACTCAGGACGAGACCGCGTGAGCCCGACTCCGACGGCAGACTTGGTTCCCCGTTTGCGTCAGACCACGGACTTCTCGTCGACCTCGTCCCTGCGGACGTCTTTAATACGGAATGCCGTCCCGCCCACTGTGCGAGAGTCGGTCGCACGATGGCTGCTGACCTATGGCAATGCCCCTGGCTGGCGCTACAGCGTCAACCAGGGGCATTCTTTCATCACTTATCACTTTGACAATATGTCGATAAGTCGCTCTAACTCCTCATTGTCACTGAACTCCAGGGTGATCGTCCCTCGACCGTTACGACGCTTCACCTTCACCGCGGTACGGAACCGCTGGGACAACTCATCCCCCCACTTCGCCGCTTCGGCATCCCGTCGAGGCTTCTTGCGCTGATGCGGCTTGACCTCGGTCGTGTCGTCGAGCGTCTGCCGGACGAGTTCCTCCGTTGCACGCACCGAGAGACCTTCATCCACGATGCGATCGGCAATGTTGCCCTGGAGGTCAGCATCTTCGAGCGAGAGAAGAGGACGAGCGTGTCCAGCGGTAATGTCACCCTCGAGCAGTCGCTTCTGAACACCAGCACTCAGCTTCATCAGGCGGATCGTATTCGCGATCTGCGATCGAGACCGCTGAACCCGCTCCGACAATTCGTCCTGAGTGCAGCCGAAGTCATTGAGCATCTGCTCGTATGCAGCGGCTTCCTCCAGCGGATTGAGCTGGACGCGGTGGAGGTTCTCAAGGAGAGCATCTCGCAGCATGTCCTCGCTGGCCGTGGTACGTACGATGGCGGGAATCGTCGTCAGCCCAGCTTTCCGGGTCGCACGCCACCGTCGCTCGCCCATGACGAGCTCATATCCGTCGTCCACGGGGGTGACGACCACAGGCTGCAGGACCCCAACAGCTTTGATGGAGTCAGACAGCTCGGTCAGCTCATCGTCATCAAAGATCTGTCGTGGCTGATGGCTATTGGGTCGCACCTTGTCGACACCGATGAGCGCGAACCGTGACCCTTCAACCTCATCGTCCGAGAGGGAGCCAGCAGAATCCTCCTCCAGGATCTCGTCATCCGCCTCGTCGAGATCGGTCCTCTGGAAGAACTCCCCAAATCCGCGTCCCAACCCACTGTGCTTTGCTGCCATCGTCATGACTCCTTGCTCTCGGAGGTATCAACTGGCGTTTCTCTTCCGGAGGCAGCCGCGTTCGGGGCCGGAGCATGCCGCTTGGCGAACTCTGCAGCCGCCTCACGATATGCCACAGCACCGGCTGACTTCGGATCGTACGTCAAGACGCTACGGCTGTAACTCGGTGCTTCGGACACACGAACGGACCTTGGGATCCGTGTCGTCATAGTTTCCCGTGCAAAGTGAGTGCGAACCTCCTCATCCACCTGCGTGGACAACCTGGTCCTGCCGTCAAACATCGTCATGAGGATCGAGGCAAGGCTCAAATCCTTGTTCATTGCGTGTCGCACAGCGTCAATGGTGCGCATGAGCTGCGTCACGCCCTCCAGGGCGTAATACTCACATTGGATCGGCAGCAAGACTTCATCCGCCGCGACAAGTGCATTGAGGGTCAAGAGGCCCAGAGACGGGGGGCAATCGAGAATGACGTAGTCAACGGCGTGGGTCTTGAGATATTTGCGAAGGGCCTTCCGTAGACGACGCTCTCGCCCCTTGACATCAACTAGTTGTAGTTCTGCTCCGGACAGATCAATCGTCGCCGGTACAACTTCGAGACCGGGCGCCTCCGGGCTCTCCTTGGCGACGAGTGCGATATCCTCCTCGTCAATGAGGACTTCGTAGGTGCCGGGCGTCCCTGCCTCGTGATCGATCCCAAGGGCCGTCGAGGCGTTGCCCTGGGGGTCGGTGTCGATGAGAAGCACCTTGAGCCCGCTCATAGCCAATGCCACCGCAAAGTTGATTGCTGTCGTAGTCTTCCCCACCCCGCCCTTTTGGTTGGCGACAACGATCGTGGTGGGTTTAGCGGGACGGGGGAGAGTCAATGGCATGGCAGAGGCCGTAGCGTCATCAACGCGGTCGGCGGCTGGATCCGCTGCGTCAGGCACCTCGGGACCATCAAAGGCCGCCCGCTTAGGTGCTCCGTCATAGATAGGGACCTCGTCGGTCATACGCATCCTTTCACTTGCGAGCGGGAATGATGTTTCACGTGAAACACCGTCGGTTGGTCACTCTACCGGGCACGCCTCCCAGATCCAGAGACATTTTCCTTCCTGTGGATAACTACGGAGACGGGACGTGCACGCCTGTGGATAACCAACTCCATGTGGTGGATAACAGAGAGCACAACGAGGAACTCAGCCTTTGGCACCCACGAGCGCGGACCCCGTGCCGTATAGCCTCATGATCCGCGCTCGTCTCGGGCTAGCTTTTGTCTGGTAGGACGGCCCACCGACATGAAGGATCGCCGAACCTGGCTACCCATCTGATCATGGTGCAGTTCACGTAGAAGCTCTCATCAAAGCACGCGTCCCCACGTATCTGTTACTTGTGCGCACAGCCAGCCCCTAGGTGCGGGTTCAATAGCCTCCGAGGAACACCATGTGGGATCCCGAGAGCCCACAGTTTGATGACGACGAACCATGATCAGATAGATCCGAGGTGGTCATGGCCGTGCCAAATAGCCATGTTCAGTCGGACATCACCTAGGCCTTGACAGCCCGCGACGCGTGCGTACCCGACTGCCGGATCAATCGCTGGGATCGCATTCTGTGATCGACATGGGCACCTTTCTCCGACCTCAGCCCAGCGGACACACGTCCGGCGAAAGCCCACACTAGGCAGGAATTCGCGTCCGGCCGGAAGTCGCGTCTGGCCGGAATCAGACCGGAGGTGAAAGCCGGGACACGAAAGGTGGCGGGAGATGACGCGGTGCCGAACCGGACCAGGGCCACACAGACTCAATGGGGACTCAACGGGGAAGCGGAGCCGGGGTTAAGCGCGGCCAGCGGGGACGCGGCGCTTGCGTAGCCCACCCCGGCGTGAAGCGTAGCCAGCGTGAAACGGACCTAAACGCGAGACGTGCCAGTGCGCAACCCGATCAGCGGAAGGCAGCCCTGGCATGAAACGAGGCTAGGGCAAGACACACCCACCGGGAAGCGGACCCCACGTAGTCCAGACGCCGCGGAACCAGTGCCGATGTGAAGCGCGGCGCAGATGTGGAGCGCGGCTAATGTGAAATGCGACCAGCGGAAAGGTCGGAAGGGTGCAGGCGCCCTTCTGATGCGACTGGTTTTCCCTTCGGAGCGGCACCGACGCCGTCTCCAGGCCAGTACCAGATGCGCCGATGAACGCTTCCGATGGAGTCAGCGGTACTGCCCTGTGCTGCCATCGCAGCCGCCCGGTCTAAATCTTCGATACCCAGACTGATGGAGTCCCCCTGGTCGGACCAAGGATCCACACCGAGACCGATGTTTCACGTGAAACACCTCCCCCCCGTGCCCGATCGACGTGAGGCGGAACTTCCAGCCACTTGTGACGTCGAGCACGGCGGCGCACTTCATCGTCACCGTCAGGGACGACTCCAAAGCACCTCTCATCGCCGAGTTCGTCGTGCTCTCTTACGTCGTTCCGGCATCGTTTTCCGTAGGAGAGCAGACCCGTGCACTTAGGTCCCGTTACGGCCTCGTCCTCCTAGGCAAACCATCGCTCCATACGAAGATGGCAGCCAGTTCTACGCCTTTCGAGCCGTCACAAGAAGCACACTCGCAATACCCGCCCATGATCACCACATCGGCCGGTGGCCGCCAAACCACCAGGAACAGCGGCCGCGGATACATTCGACCGCCTCTGAATTGTGACTTCTACGAGTCAGTCGCGACTGGGTGTCCCCTCAGCGACCTGATCCAGGGTCTCGGTGGTGGGCCGGACGGCACCTCATGCATTCTCAGATCGGCAGACGCGCACTGCGCGCGTGACCTCCGACGATGGGTCAGCACGAACGAGGAGTACTTCGGCAGAAAGATGACGCTTAGAAAGCTCCTTCTTCGCTTTCACGACCTCCTCTTCGGCTGACTGCCCCTTCAGGGCGAGGAGACACCCATTTTGCCCGAACAGCCCGGCCGTCCATCCAACAAGCGTGCCCAGCTTCGCAACTGCTCGGGACACGACAACGTCAGCGGAGATTCCGGCGTCTTCGGCGCGATCGCGCACAATCGACACGCGGCCTGCTAGGTCTAACTCATCGACAGCCTCGGTCAAGAAGTTGGAGCGTCTCAACATCGGCTCGATCAGTGTGATCTCGAGGTCCGGCCGCAAAATCGAGAGCGGGATTCCAGGCAAACCTGCACCACTACCAACGTCAGCGACGCGCGATCCTTGGGGAATCAGGCTTTCCAGGGCCGCACTGTTGAGGATGTGACGCTCCCACAATCTGTCGACCTCGCGAGGACCAATCAGTCCCCACTCGACCCCGCGACTAGCCAATATATCGACATAGCGTTTAATCGTCTTATAGCTGCCGCCGTACAGTCGCTCGGCTATCGCGTCGTCAGTCACCTGGGTCATGTCAGACATCCTGCCATGTCAACGTTCGGTAATCCGGCTGGCTCTCCCATCCACCATCTCTTGGGTGCCTGAATCACCAATTCCCGCGCCGTCGCGACCTGTCGACTCATGCCGAGCTTAGGTGGGGGCATGCTGACTGCTTCACCCCCTGTCTCAATCGTCCCGGACGTGTGCGACGATCCTTGATCGCTTCACCTCGACCTTGTTCACCTCCCGACGTGCTGCAGCTGAAAAGCCCCCGCTTGCCCCCTCGATCCGGTCGACCAGTGACCGCCGTCAACCGCCATCGGGCCTGGCCACGTCCATGATCACAGCACTGACAGGCACGCCACACCATGATGACAAATACCCCGAAATGGATTTCACGAGACCTCCGCAGTACAGCCGTCGATCCGTCGTAACTCTTCTTCGCCACTCTGTATGCCGTCACCACACCACAATGGGGAGCCGACCCGCAGGGGGGCGAGTTGGCATCCTCCGGGGGCACATGCTTCTGCGGATCAAGCGTCAACCCCACCGACCGCGGCGGGGGAGAGCTGAGATCCTCCCACGGCTGCCATTACCCGGCGACTCCGATGACCGTGCTCAATCCGTCGCCTCACAACCCTGGCGCGTAGCCACTAATTCGCCGGACGTGAGCGCGCTCGGTGAGTCACACAGCATGCGGAGCCCATAAGGCTCAAGCCGTCGTTTTTGTTCTCTCGTCAACCCTCCCCACCCCAAAGAAAGAGATACCGCCGGTATTCAACAACTTGTGCAGGGTGGAAACCAGCGATATAGTTCACCTCTCGATCTCGCGTACTTCCGGCGCTGCCGTCCAGAACGAGGTTTAGGTGACGACATCATTGAGTCATCTAGACTCGGCTTATTCTCTGATTGTGGATGAGCTGCACGGATCCCACACAATCTCTTCCACCCTCGTCTCGGTCCGCCGACCTCTACGCAACGACAATCCCAGCTGCCATTTCCAGTGACTGATCGATTTGCCTGCTCACACGATGCCCACTCCTTGACGTATCGGTCGAGCTCACCAGCCCACGGCGGCCAGGCTTAGGATCGACCGGATCGAGCTCGTATATCTTGTTTTGTCCGCATCGACGCCGGGGTCGCTCGCTCACATGGGTCCTTTTGAGGACACTCAGCATGTCCCCGAAGCGCCGCGCCGCAACGCCCAAGCTCCAGGCACCTAAACGGATCCCAGCAACCGATCGCGCCCGCCCGAAACACCCCCATCCATGGGGTCATCTGTTCCACGTGAAACACACCCCGGGCCTATTTATCTTTTTGTCGATATATGCCTTAATACCTATAGCGTTTGTCGTCTCCGTCACGCAGCGACCACCCACCACGTCGACCAAACGCCAGCCCCTCACACAAATGCCTCAACGCGTCAACGACGAAACGGCAACCAAGACCTCGCCTCGTCACCACCAACGAACGCACAGCTCATCAAACTCACCTGCGACAGCAGGGTAGTGGCCCCGTCGCAAGACGCGCCGTCACAGAAGCACGGCGAAACGCTTCCAGGACGGGCACCACATGCGTGTCAAAGACCTATGCATCTCACAGCACCGTCACGCCTCAAAAATCCACGCAAGCGCGACAAAACATACGGCCTCACCACGTCACCATGCGGCTGCCCAGCGCACCTGACACACAGCTCGGCATCACAGCGCATACAGAGCACTCAACCGACGGCGGTGCCACACGGCTCGTCACCCCAACACACCGGGCGTTAACACCCCGGCGGTGCCACACAGGCGACAGGCGCCAGCGCTCACCAAGGCCACATGGCGCTGACCAGGGCCACATGGCCCCGAACGTCACTTCACGCGGATCTCGTCGAAGGTCGCCGTCGTCATCCGGACGTTCACCGACACCTCGTCACCTACCTGGGCAGGTTCTCCGGGGCCCCCAACAAAAACAAGCGAGGAATGCATGTGAGGAGGCTCTGCGAAGACCGCTCGTCGTCCCGCGACGGTGAAGGGACTCGTCACCCGTCCCGTCATCTGCTGCAGCGCCTCGGCCCCCGGGATGAGCCATTGCCGCAAGGACCCGGCGGAGATCGGTGCGGACAAGGCAACGCCATGGGCCGTTCCTCCCGATACCACGACGATGTAGCCGTCAGCACGGGTCTTGATTCGGTGATAACCCACCGGCGTTCCCTTGGGCAGCCAGTGGACGTCCAGAACCGTTCCCGTCACCCGGAAGGCGTCCGCGTCACCCAGCCACAGCCGGGTCCCGACACGCACCCGCACCGGGACGTCGAGTTCCTTCGACAGCGTCTTGTAGTCGTCAAGGCTGAGATGAGAGAACCAGATACCGCGTGAGGCCAACGGATGACGCTTGACGATCCGGGCCATCTCGCGCCCCTCATCCAGAGTCGCGCCTGACGGAAGGTGAATCGTCCATCCACGCACGTTCAACCCGTCAAGGTCCAGGGCCGCGACCTCGTCTGCGCGCACGCCGTGGCGGTGCATGGAAGTCTCCACCTCGACGAGGATCGGCGCGTCCGGGGCAAGCTCACGCACAGCAGCGACGTCTTCAACCCGCGAGATCGTCGTGATGACCTTCGGATCACTCAACAGCTGAGTGGCCACCTCGTCGCCGGGTCGCCACGGGTTGAGGACGACGACGTCCTTGTCCCAACCATGTTCACGAACCGACGCCACCTCTTGTGCCACACCGACAGCAATGACGTCGACACCGAGGCGCTGCGACTCCTGCACCGTCAATGCGTGTCCGAATCCGTACCCATTTCCCTTGGTCACAGGCACGATTCCCGGGCAGGAATCAACGAATGCCGCCACGTGACTGTGCCAGCGTTCCGC
>OKVI01000837.1_pt1 | contig 15504 bp, 15 predicted proteins | sample 1607001 | NCBI WGS metagenome assembly OKVI01 (sample SAMN03281018, study PRJEB24777) | human gut metagenome | isolation source: fecal sample PR128 from 1 month old male Malay infant, vaginal delivered...
TCTTTGACCTGATCATAATAGTCAGTCGGTTTGCCCATGAGCTTCAAGATCAATTCGAGCACGGTCTTGTTATCCTGCTCGCCATTAGCCCCGATTAAGTAAGTTTCGCCAATCTTGCCTTTGGTCAAAATATCCCAGATGGCGCTGGAATGATCATTGGTGTGAATCCAGTCACGGACATTCTTACCGGTGCCATAAAGTTTTGGCTTAATGCCACTCAAGATATTGGTGATTTGTCGCGGAATGAACTTTTCAATATGTTGATAGGGTCCATAGTTATTGGAGCAATTAGAGATGGTCGCCCGAACGCCAAAAGAACGTGCCCACGCATGAACAAGCATGTCACTGGCCGCCTTGGTAGAAGAATAAGGGCTTGAAGGGTTATAACGACTGTTGACCGTGAACTTTTCACCGGGGCCTTCACCATGGCCGGGGAGATCTTCACGTAACGGTAAATCACCATAAACTTCATCGGTTGAGATGTGGTGGAAGCGAACATCATACTTACGGGCCGCTTCCAACAAAGTATAGGTGCCAATCACGTTACTGTGTAAGAACGGATCCGGATTAATCAGTGAGTTATCATTATGACTTTCAGCCGCAAAGTTAACCACCGTGTCCACTTGACCCATCAATTGATCGACCAGTTCTTTGTCCGCAATATCGCCAACGACTAACTTAACCCGATCGCCCAAAACGTCTTCGATATTGGCTTTGTTGCCGGCATAGGTCAGCTTATCCAAGACCATGATCTGAACATCTGGATGGTGCTTATAAACAAAATGGACAAAGTTTGAGCCGATAAAGCCGGCCCCGCCTGTAATCATAAGTTTCATGTTTAAATCTCCCCGTAAACAAAGTTATTCTCGGCATCTTTTAATTGCGGATGATGCTGATCTTTTTCCGACATAATCAGATGTGCCGTTGACATCGGCCAGTCAATCCCAATATCTGGGTCATCAAACGCGATTCCGCGATCAGCTTCAGGGGCATAATAACCTTCCACTTTATAAACAAAGTTAACGTTCGGCGTTAAGGTAATGAAGCCATGCGCAAATCCCTTAGGAACCAAGAGTTGGCGATGATTATACTGACTCAAGATATAACCTTCCCACTGACCATATGTTGGCGAACCTTTGCGAATATCCACCAAGACATCCTCAACGACCCCAGTCACCACGCGCACCAGCTTCGTCTGCGCATAAGGTGCCATTTGATAATGCATCCCGCGTAAGACCCCGGCTTCGGCCGACAGCGACTGATTGTCTTGGTTGAAATCATTTTTAATCCCGGCCTCGACAAACTTTTCCCGGGTATACGTCTCTGTGAAAAAGCCGCGATTGTCGCCGAACACATCGGTTTCAACTAACTTAACGTCTTTTAATTTGGTTGGAATAACTTTTAAACTCAAGTGTCTTTGCCTCCTAGGCTTCTTCATCTGCCAAGCGCAAAATATACTGGCCGTAATCGTTCTTCTTAAGTGGCTGCGCGAGTTCGCGTAATTGATCGCGATCAATGTAACCCATTCGGTAGGCTACTTCTTCCAGACAGGCAATTTTAAGATTCTGTCGCTTCTGAACGGTCTCAATAAAACTAGCCGCCTCATGTAAGGATTCATGGGTGCCAGTATCTAACCAAGCAAATCCTCGACCCAACAGCTCAACATCAAGTTGGCCACGTTCGAGATAAGCTTTGTTCACATCGGTAATCTCTAGTTCGCCTCGTGGTGACGGTTTAAGATTCTTAGCAATGTCCACCACTTGGTTGTCATAGAAATACATGCCGGTGACCGCAAAGTTGCTTTCCGGATGCTCTGGCTTTTCGACAATCGATTGCACATGATGCTGCTCGTCAAAGGCTACTACCCCAAAACGTTCAGGATCGTTGACTTGATAGCCGAACACCGTTGCCCCGGTCGTTTTAGCCGCCGAGCGTTGAACCAGCTTGGACAAGCCGCTACCATAAAAGATATTATCGCCGAGAATCAAGCACACGGAATCATCGCCAATGAAGTCAGCCCCGACAATGAAAGCTTCCGCCAGGCCATTTGGCTTTTCCTGTACTTTGTAACTGATATTGAGCCCCAGCTGTTTGCCATCTTTTAAAAGATCCTGAAAACGATCAATATCTCTTGGTGTTGAAATCACCAAGATATCGCGAATCCCGGCCAACATCATGGTTGACAGGGGATAGTAGATCATTGGCTTGTCATAGACCGGTACCAGTTGCTTAGAAATTGCCTCCGTGATTGGATACAATCGCGTGCCAGAACCGCCGGCTAAAATGATTCCCTTCATGAAAATAGTCCTCCTCAGTAAATCAAATCTATTAATTATAGAATGCCAACACTTAGTTTTAAAAACTCGAAACAGGTAAAGCCATGCGATTTTTAGTGACCATAAAAAAATGCTGACTCAGAACATAAAAAATGCCTGTTCAAAAATCAAATTGATTTTCAGACAGACACTTTTTAACACTGCAATAAAAATCTCAATAAGCACCGGTTGGATGAATCACAACCATTACCGTTTTCAAAAGAATCTTGAGATCCCCAAAGAAAGACGCACTGTTGATATAATGAATGTCCAACGCAACCATCTCTGAAAAGCCAAGCTCATTTCGACCCGAGACCTGCCACAGGCCTGTACAGCCTGGAATAACGGTAAGACGTTGAAGATCGTAATCAGTGTACTTTACAACTTCGCGAGGCAAAGGTGGTCGCGGCCCAACTAAACTCATGTCACCAATTAAGACATTGTACAACTGGGGTAATTCATCAAGGCTGTATTTACGAAGCACTCGGCCAATCCGAGTAATGCGAGGATCATCCTTTATTTTAAACATGGCGCCTTGAACATCATTATATCGAAGCAGTTTACCAACCATCTTATCAGCGCCATTTACCATTGTGCGAAATTTCCACATTTGAAATTCCCGCCCATCTTTTCCGAGACGGGTCTGAGAATAAAAGACCTTCCCATGTGGATCATCAAGTTTAATTAGAATTCCAATGATCAAAAATAACCAACTAAGTAAGAACAACCCCATTAAACTAGCTAGAAAGTCAAAACAGCGCTTTGATAATATGTAGCCACGCGTTAGCCTTCTAAGATCAATTTGCTCGGCATTAACTTGCTTATGACTAGATGCTGTCTCCAAATTCACCCCTCCAATACAGTGCAAAGACTTGGCAGAAACATTCCCCACATACTACCAACTCCTCGATATGATATAACATTTCTTTAAGCAGAACAAGCCTCGCTCTAAAAAAATAATGCAAAAATAACAACAACTTGTTTCACTGCTTCTCGCTAACATGATCACCCTTTAAAAAATCTTCAAGCTTGATTGTCCAATCATAAAACAAAAGTGCCATCTTTCCTGCGTGTAGGTACTGTGTTAAAAGATACCGCCTACTTTGCTGGTAATAGCCCAAAACTTTCCTTGTGGTTAGTTGCGTTGAGCCTTGTCCTTGATGCACATAGCTAGAAGTTAATAGCAGATAGTTTTGATACCCCTTGGCTTGCAACTTAAATGTGAGTGCTTGTTCCTCATAATAAAGAAAAGTTGCAGAATCAAAGTAACCAACTTTATTAAAAACCGTTTGACGAATCCCAAAAAAAGCCCCTGAATTAACATCCACCTTAATTCTTTCAGTATCAACTTGGCTTGTTTGATAAGGCTTTGCTTCCCCTCTACCAAAAAGACGCGCAATTTTCGAAATAATGCGTGAGTTGTATAAGAGTGCTCTTTTTTTTGTCAGATTATGCCAAGAAACTTTTTGATCAGGTCTTTGAAGAACTGTAACAGTTCCTGCATCTGTATGTTTTAGGCAAAATTCTGTTATTTGTTCAATATTCTCTGAGCTTACCAGACTATCAGGATTAACAACGAATAGAACATGATCTTCAGCCAAACCATACTTGTGTTCAATTGCACGCAATCCAACATTATTACCTCGTGCGTATCCTAAATTAGCATTTGTAGTCAGAACACTAACCTGTTTATTTTGATCAAAAGCCGCCTGAAGTTGGCTTACAGAATCATTGGAGGAATTATTGTCGACAATGGTAACCCGGTCGACTCCAGCTTTAATTAGATTGACACAACAAAGAATCGTCTGTTTATAATTTTGATAATTAAGAATCAACCCTATCTTTAACATCTGTTTCTCCCCTACTTCTTTTTTGACTAAGCACGATGACGAAACCGCTCAATATAAGGTTCAATATACCCAAAAAGAATTCGCGGACGCAATAAAAACAAAGCAATAACGTAATCAATAACCCCGAACAGAACTTCAAGTATCAATGACGTCATATTTCTAGGCCAAGTCAGTTCAATTCCTTTAATGGCAAGAAACATGATGAGCGCACTCAAACAATATTTCCACGATTCGCTAAAGAGATCCGTGAGTGGCAATTGATCTTTGATAGAATAAATTTGATAAAGTGTAACTACGGATTCTGAAAGAATTGTTCCAATCACAGCACCCATAGTACCTAACCATAAAATAAGCGGTACATTAACGACTATGTTCACCAATGAACCTAAGATAACCGATACAGTATACGATTTAACTTGATCTGTCGGTAATAAATATTGAACACCTATGGCACTTGCAATCGAAATTGGTATAACAACAATAGCTTCAACCGCCATCAGTGGGGCAACAGGCATAAACTTGACACTAAAAAAGAAATAAGTGAATGGCGTTGAAACAGCTGCAATGCCAAAAGCTAACGGAAATGCTAACACTAAGATAATATGCATTGAAGATGCCAACGAACGTTTAACAGCTTCATGGTTGCCACTAGCAAAGTAATGCGCAACGTGTGGCAAAAGAACTGTGCCAGTTGCAGTCACAACAGCTAGCAACATTTTGATAATCTTGTCAGAGTTTTCGTAAAAGCCAGTTGCCGTAACTCCCTGCAAAATCCCTAACATAGTTTTGTTTAGTTGCAGATAAATTTGAATTGCCAACTGAGGTACGAGCAAGACTAATGCTGGTTTCATATGATGCAAAACATGCAGGGTTGAGATTTTGGGAAACTGAGTCAACTTTTCCTTAAGAGAGGGCCAAAAAGTCAAATTACCTAATAGTTGTGACCCAGACAATATTAGAATATAGAGAGCTGTATCACTTGCTTTATGAACCAACAAAAAAATTAAGATAAGTGATGCAATTCGAACTAAAACATTTCTAACAACTGTGACTCGAAAGTTCTCCAAACCTTGAAAAAACCATGAAATATCAAATGCTGCTCCTACAAGCATGAATCCTTGAGCAAGATAAAATATCCTATATTTATCCATGGAGAGGGTAAATGCTAGATACGCAATAACGGATATACCAACCGAAATAAAACGAAGGATCGTGACCTCCCAAAAGTACTTCGTTAAAGCAGCTTTATCATCACGCCTGTACGCAGTTCCACGATTACCGTATAGATTAATTCCCAAGCTACCAAATAAAATAAAGTATTGGACAATTGAATTAGTAAACGCATTGATACCTACCCCAGTCGGACCTAAGACTCGATTAATATATGGTACAGTTACCAGGGGAACGAGCAAAATAAACACCTGATATCCCGCGTTCCAAATAAAGTTTTTTATAACTTTCATAAAGATTCTCCAATAGCCGCTTTCTAAAGTATATTCGAAGTCCTAAAACAGAAAAATGTAAATTCACAGTATCACACTTATTGCCAAAATTATTTCATTCCCATATGTAGATATCTATGATAGCTTAATCACAAAATTGATTTATATGCAAAACACTTCTTAAAAATTCTTTGTTGCAAAAAAATTACTTAGGGGCTTTGAAACCAAGCTCTTTTGCAATACTATTGCTTTCACATCCTCTAGCGTTCTCGCAACCCACAACCGAGCCAGAAAAAGTTGTTCTAACTGAGACCTTTATGATTCGCTTTGGTGCCATGAGTTTGTTCTCTATTATCCTACCAGCTTCCCATTACATAATAAGTTGTAAAGAATCCTCTCTCAGACCAAAAGATTCAATTTAAAAAAATTGTCTAACAAAATCAAAGATCTATTTTAATCCAATTTTTTTATTTCAATTTTTTCGCAGTACAGGTCAAGGGGTTTGCATACTTCAACATTTATATCTAAATAGATTACAACAAACAGAGTTATCACATTATCTCTAATAGGACCACTCACAAATCCTAACATCTTATTAGCCTAAAAGAAACTCAGTAAAATGATTTTGAAATAAATCACAATTCACTTTATTCTATTCGTGAAATGAATAATTTGACAACACGCTTTTTCAATTATCTATGTTCTTCTATACACTTACAGATTTTGAGCTGCCAAGCCATACATAGAAAATAATCTTAGGTATCCACATTTCACCCCCCTTAAAACTTCTTTACAATGAAAGCAGAATTCCGTTCATTAAAATCGGTAAGTAAAAATTATCTTTATCTAATTGCGAAAAATAAAAAGAAACGCGCAAAAAATTTATAACAATTAACGTTGACTTTTCAGAAATTAATTCCGATTACCTCTTAGCAATACGACTCCTGATAAATGGATTCAATTTATCAATCAATATTGTGTCAGCTGGCACGTTTTTTGTAATAATAGTTCCTGCCCCAATAACTGCACCGCTCGCTATTGTTACCCCATCCAAAATAGTTACATTAGCGCCAATCCAAACATCATCCTGGATTACGATACCTTTCTGATAAACTCCTTGTGCCTTTATTGTCTTTCTTTTGCTATCAAAATTGTGGTTTTCTGCAATTATTGTAACGTTTGGACCAATCATAACATTCTTAGCAATCTCAACTTTTCCCGCACAACCGATGAATCCCCCAGGACCAATTGAACTGTTTTCTCCAATACTAAATCCATAGCCAATATGGCCTACACCATAATAACTTGACGGCCTAATTTGTACACCTCGACCGATAGTAACACCCTTGCTAAAATAAAGACCATGGGAGGATAATCCCTGGATTTCAGAATAGTCCTCAAACTTTACTTTAGATTCAATGTGTAAATACTGTCGATTCAAGATTCTGACGTGTCTTCCTAAAAAGATTAATGGCTTCGCGTGAGGTGTTGTCACAGATAAAAAGAAACCCCGAATTATTTTAACTAGAGCCGAAAGATATATTTGAATTTTAGCAAAGGTTGATACAGCATGTGAAACGATCGGCATTTTTCTACTCCCATCATTATAAGAAGTTTTTGCAACGCATAACAATAATTCTCATAGAAACTCAAAGATATTGAAACCCGTAACGTAGAACTAAATAAGGCTTGAAATGAGCCTAGACTGACTAATCTAAACACTATTTTTAACAAATTCTCCAGAGTTATAAAAGTCTCTAAACCCAATGACAAAACCAAGAGTCAGAGGAAAAATAAAAATTCTACTGATATCAAACTGAGACAGTGAAATCCATTGTCCAAAAACATATACAAGCACGATCATTTTAGACGAAAAGTCTCCAAAAGTGCGTATGAATTTAATGAAGCTAAATAAGAACAGCAAAATAAAAAGTATCCCTAACACTCCAAAGATTGCAATGAATCCAATCATGCCGACATCGCTTGTATAAAACACACCACCGTCAACTCCACGACCGCCTCCGCCTATTTGATCAGAGTACGGGGTGAACCCGAAACCAAACCAATTGTTGAAGCCAAGGTTGCTTAAATAGTAGGTAATTGCCTGAATACGCACTTGCCCGCTTGCTGCTCTGTCACCGGAGAAAAAATTCATTTTTGCAATCAACGCGTTCATTAGTGCTATGAAGCTAATTGAAAAAATTGAATAGAATACCAAACGAACTGATGTTGTGAATGTTTTCGAAGAGTTAAAGAAAATGGCGACAATTATAATTGCTATCGTGAGTAAGAGAAACATCCTACTTTTTGCAAAGAATAGCAGATGAAAAACTAGACCGGCAAGAAACATGACTTCAAGGTAAGTGGGGAAGGTATGTTTAAGTTTCCTTGCTAAAACAATAACAAAACAAGCAAATAGGAGAAAATCGGTTCCCGCAACAATACGACCCGAACTTAAAAACATTTGTTGCCCAAATGGGTCAAAATTAAGAAATAGCCTTTCGCTCACACTAACTACAAGATCCTGTATCAGTAAGAAGAAGAGATCCAAACAGGCGAAGATCTTAAGCCACCTAAGTACGAAATGAAAGTCCTTCTTAACCAACCAGGTAAATGGGAAAAAGTATATAACTATTGGATAATAATACCCTATATTAAAAGCTTTTTTCAGTGTAATCTGATACGCATTTGAACTACCAAATAGAACAGCTATCCAGCAAATTAAAAAGCCAATAATTAACCAGCTAAAAGGAGGTTTCCCCCATCCGGCTTTTTTAAAAAGAGTACCAAGTGCAACCGGCAACCAGATAATAACAGAAACAGTAACTAAAAACAGAATGATGATTTTTGAATTATCTGAATTAAAATCATAAAAAGTTTCGTCACCAACTAAATTAAAGAAATTCACCTGAAGCAAAAGAAGAATTAAATACAAAAGTTTCTGAAACAAAACATTAATTTTATCGATTAACATCAAACATCCCCCCTCACCTAGAAATCTTGTCTCCGTCTTCACGCTTCACTATCCGTATAAGTTCCCATTTTGTCCAAAAAAAGATCAAAGATATCAAAGCAAAAAGAAATTTTAACTTAATTTTTGGCGAAGTTCTAAATAGATTCCGCACTATAAACCTTTTACTGATCATTCTCTGTGCAGCGTCCATTTTATCCTTAGAGTCAACGGGATGCCAGTAGTGATTTAAAACAATTATTTGCAATGGAATATCTACATACTCTTTGATATCCCTAAATCCCTGATTAATTATCATCTTTCGCATCGCTAAGTAGACATCCAAATCTTGAATCAGACTGGTCTGCACAGTAAGCAAAGAGCTTGTCGGATGTTTGATGTAATGATATGTAATTACATTCTCACAAGAGACCTGATGACAATGGATCAAATACGTTACAACAAATTTGTGATCTTCATATTTCGGAATAGATGCGTCAAATTGTATGTTGTGTTTGTCTATTATCGATTTCCTAAAAATCTTATTCCACACAACTCCCTGTATTCCATTAAAGTCGTACGATGATCTTATTGCATCTTCTGAACTCAACTTTGAATTTAAAGCCGAAATCGCTTTTATTACTTTTCCTTTCTCAGTTTCGTATGAAAATCCCGTAACAACCATATCAGTCTCTGCGCTAGTAATGTGATCTATTAAAACTTGCAAATGATTTTTTGTGACAAAATCATCTGCATCAATAAACGTAACAAACTCGGAGTGTGCTTCTCTCAGGCCTAAATTTCTGGCATTACTGACACCCGAGATAGGACTACGTAACAAAGTGAAACGTTTGTCTTTCGAAACAAATGCCAAAACCTTATCAACAGTATGATCTGTTGAAGCATTTTCCACAATTAGAACACGAAAATCCTTGAATGTTTGGCACTGGATGCTTTGAAGACACCTCGTTATGAAAGGTTCTGCATTATGGGCAGGAATAATTATAGAAACTTCCACCTCTTTTTGATTCACTGTCATAATGAATGATGCTCCTTTCATTCGTGAAAATGTTCGATCCAATATAGATATTCTACCTTTAGCGATAAATGCACTAATAGACTAGTGAGTGTTTTTTTAATAAAACCATAGGAAGTCTATTAAACCAAATTAGTGTATACTTTTTCCACCTTTCTAATGAACTGGTCTAAGCTAAATTCCGATTTTTGGCGGATGCTGGCTTTTTGTCCCATACTCATACGAAGTTGACGATCAGCAACTAATAGACTCAATTTCTGACTTAATGCATTCGTATCTAGCGGAGGACACAAAAAACCAGTCTCATCGTCTATAATCATCTCGCTTACGCCACCGTGATCATAAGCAACTACTGGCAAAGAGTTTGACATTGCCTCCAAGACAACAGTTGGAAAAGGATCTGGTTGCGTACTAGGAAGTACAAAAATATCAAACGCCGAATAATAATCCGCAATTTGTTCAGTAAAGGGACGAAGATGAATACGTTCCTTTGTTGAAAAGGAAGCTACCTTGTTAGATAACTTCTGCTCATATACTTCTTCTCCTACGTAAGCACTACCCACGAGAACAACATGAACAGAACTACTTTTTTTTAAGATGGGGTTTACAGCATCGAGGAAATCGTTTTGACCCTTCCACGCGTTCACTCTACCGACCATCCCGATGACGATAGCATCGTTTGGAATCCCAAGCCTTTTTCTCACAAAACCAGGCTCGTTCTTGGGATAATCTTCTTGTATCCCATTATGAATAGTTGTTACTTTTTCTGAATCCACCATGCCAGACTCGATAAGTCGTTTTTTAGTTGCATCAGACACCGCAATTGATTTATCAGAAAAATGCTGAAGAAGAAAGCATATCACTTTGTATATAAAATTCGGATGAATAATTATCTCATGTACATGCCAAACAATCTTAGCCTTAGTAAATACTTTTAGCCACACACCTTCTAAGACCGCGGTCGTGTTAACATGAACCAACTTAATATTCTCCTTATTGACAATTCTCTTCAATTTTTGCGAGAACTTAATGTAACTAACAATATAGTTACCAATACCTTTGATATTAAAAAACTTCCGTCGAAGAATAGGATACGGTAAAATACTAACTTGTACGCCTGCTGTTTGTAATTTTGAAACCAACGGACCATTTTCTGGTAAAATTACCAGTGGGCAGAATCTATCTCGATCAATATTTTCAACTATCTCCAGTAAAATCTTATCTGCGCCATAAAGTTCTGCGCCTGCATGGAGAAAAAGAATTTTATATTTTTCCATTGATAAAAAGTCTTTCATTTTCACTTATAATTTTATTCCACGAGAAGTTGTTTTTGACGACTTCTTTGGCCTTTTGTCCCAAAGCCTGACGTTCTGCTAAAGGCATCTTGTCGACTCTATTAATAACATGGGCTAAGTTGCTTAGTTGTTTATTCCAATAAACAGCAGCATCTTGGCCCACTTCTTTATTGAAACCAACGTTCAACAATAAGTTTAGATTTGTCGTGCCTAAGGCTTCCAGCAAAGAAGGATTGGTTCCGCCCACCTCATGTCCGTGAATATACGCAAAAGCGTTTGCTCTAATCGCTCCCAAGAGATTTTTATCGTATACTGTGCCAACAAATTTAATTCTCTTATCACTTGGAAAATTGGTCTGATCTTTAAGCAGTTGCAAAAACTTTGCATTATCAGGATTCGTTATAATCACTAAGTCTTTATCAGTACTAGATGCTTTGAACTCCGAAATCATGGTCAGATAATTGTTCTCCGGTACAAATCGGCCAACTATTAAATAGTATTGGCCAGACATAATCCCCTTTTGCTCAAACCACTTCTTAAGATCCTGATCGTTCACGTTTTGTGTGTTGGTAATATCAGCACCATAAGAGGAGTATATGGTCTTTGGTTTATAAGTGCGATATTTTTCTCGAATGTATAATTCAATATGTTTGCTGTCACAGATAACCAAATCCGCATTCTTGATCATCAAACGCTCTGACAGCTTCCAATACTTTCTAACAAAGAATCCCCACTTGGCCCTCATCCATTCATGCCCATCTGGGTTTACAAATATTCTTGTACTGTAACGTTTGAGCTGTTTATCGAAATGTTTTAAAAATGGCCCAATCCGGCAAGCAAGAATATAAATAGTTGCCCCCTTGATGTTGTTATCCCTAATATAATTTAATGTCCAAGACAAAGACCTGAGATCATACAAGATTGCTTTAGCCGGCCCGATATTTGGAACATCAATGTTAAAGCAAGTTGCCTCTTTATAGTCATATAAATCCGCTTTGTTATCGGACAAGTCTCTTCGACAAGCAAGAAAATATTTAATTTGGTTGCTTTTTTGGCGAGAAACTAAATTGTCCACAAACGTTTCGAACCCACCATATTTAGCGGGTGTTCCTTTTGATCCAATGATAAATACCTTGTGTGTCTCTACCACGAGAGATTCCCCCAACCTAATTCAATTAAGTTACTCTATGCATACGTTGTATAACGTACAGTCATAGCTTGCATGCAGAAATCGATTTTTAATAGGTTCATTAACTGTTGATTCTTTTTGTTTGAACCTCAAACGGCCAATCAATTTTTGCTACTTTCTTGATACCCATACCCATAGCCATAGCCATAACCGTATCCACGATCACCCTTTTTGGCACGCAACCGTTCTACAGACCCAAGAATCTTTGCATTGGCCAATCTTAAGACTTCCACGGTCCGCTTCAAATCGCCTTTTAGAGTTTTCCCCATATTTGTAACAACAACAACGCCATCAGTCTTGGGAACCAATACTTGCACATCGGAAACCGCTAGAACAGGAGGTGCATCAAGTACAACAATGTCGTAGTTTTCTCTTGCCCAATCAACCAGTTTCGCCATTCGTTTAGAATTTAACAACTCTGACGGATTAGGGGGAATTGGTCCTGACGTGATGATACTTAAATTATCAACAAACGTTTCTTCTACAACCGCACTAGCTTCATTTTTGCCTGTAAGTATGGTAGTGACTCCATCTATGTTTAATGTTCTAAACGTGGCATGAATGGTAGGTCTTCTAAGATCAGCATCAATTAACAACACCTTTTTCCCTGCTTGTGCCCAAGTAACTGCAACATTAGCTGATACGGTAGATTTACCTTCTGACATTGCAGAAGAAGTAAACATGATCACTTGGCAACGATCTAAAGCTGCTCCCGCAAATTCAATATTCGTACGCACCGTCCGAAACTGCTCAGATACCACATGCTTGGGTTCTGCAAAAGTAACCAGCATAACACCGTTCTTTTGAGTTTCCTGATCCTCCTGGTGACGATGAAAAAACTTTGAAAATGATAACTGCATCGTTTATTCCCCCTTCAAACTCGACGACGGCTGCGTTGTGGAAAGTCTGTTCTATCAAGATCGTCCAACGCATCATTTTCTGAATCTGGCTCTCGACTCCCTTTTATTGCCTTATCCATGTCCTTCATACGCACAACATAATTAACGATACCTAGATTAATCAGCCCTAAATCATCAGTGATGAAGTCAATGTCCTTAATTGTCTGGTCCGTCAATTCACGTACAAATCCCCAAGTGAACGCGATTAGAACTCCTAATACTAAACCGATAAGACTGAATAAATTTAATTTAGGCGATACCGGAACCGTGTTGGCAGTTGCTTTAGAAACAACAGAGACATTCGAAACACTCATTATCTTTGCAATCTTCTTCTCAAATACTTTAGCAATTTCATTTGCAATATCCCTTGCACGTACTGGACTGGAATCTTTAACGTTAACAGTAAATACCTGTGAATTCTGTTGAGTCGTCACTGAAACCATCTTCACCAAATCGTCTTCCGTAATATTGGAATACTTAGCAGGCTCTAGTTTATATTTTGCAGGTTGTGCTTTTTCTGCTATGTATCTTTCACGAACACCTGTAGCCGCGTTGTAACGTGTGCCATACACAGCCGGTTTGGCCTTTTTGACCACAACCTTCTGCGGACTCGTAAGATCTTTTGCCACCGCCTGTAGCACAACTGGACGAGTGATAATGTCCTTATATGTATTAATAATTTGGATGTCGGCTTGCTGTGCATTAAATTGACTATTAGGATCCTCCTGTTGTTTTCGGTTAACCAACAAGGATGTATCAGACTCGTACTTAGGTGCTATAAAGTTCTTTGCTCCAAAATACGCGATTGCCATACCAAGAATGCCAAAAATGACCATGCCTAAAAAGCTGCGTTTAATTACGTTCCACAACTGTGAAAGGTCGATTTGCTTGTTCATGAACTCTTCCCCACCTAATTCAGAAATTGATAACAATAAATTAAAAAACGAGCTGCAAGCAACACAGCCACATAAAAATAAAGCTTTTTAAAATCTCACTCCAAAGCATAATACCCTACTATATGGGTTTAAGTCTACCCATTCTTTTAACAGAGGTCATTTTTTGTTGCTTGTCTTCAATCTTTTACGTTAGTCTAATCTCCCGTTTAGTAGTTCTTGTTAACCAAAACAGGCTGATTTATTACAGTCTCTTTACAAATTCCAAAAATACGACCACAATGTCCCGAATTTGTAACCAGTATACAAACAGTTTTAGTTTAAAATAAACACAAGTAACATTGGAGGGTTAAAAACTTGAAGAAAAAAAGCGGCTTACGCTTGCGTGACATCATACTATGCATCGCCCTAGGCCTCGTCATTGCCGGTGTCGGGGGTTATTTCTATTTCCGGCATTTCCAGTCTGAACAGGCGATCGCAGTTAATCAGCAGACAAAGCAAAAAATTCAAAACGATTCAAAGGCTAAGGTTAAGAAAGAAAAGGTTTTGAATCAGTATCGCCTTTATGGCCTGACCGACAGCGAAATCAGTGCCGCCAAGACGTTACCGGTGACTGCCATTGGTGATTCGGTGATGTTGGGGAGTTCGGCTTATTTGAAGGTGCTGTTCCCGCAGATGTCGATTGACGCTGAGGTTGGCCGGCAAGTTCAGGCGGCTCCGGCGATTATTGATCAGTTGAAGTCGAGTGGGAAGTTGAGGGATACCGTCGTCATCAGTCTGGGAACGAATGGACCGATGACGGAAGCAGACATTAATGGCATTTTGGATCAGCTGGGGAGTAATCGTCAGGTTTTCTGGGTGACAGCTTATGCTCCTGGGAAGGCTTGGATTGATCCGGTTAACAAGTTGATTCACGCCGCTGCTAAGACGCATGCGAATCTGCATGTGGTGGATTGGTATTATCTGGCTGGCGGTAACGATGATTGGTTTGCCGATGATGGTGTGCACCCTAATGACGCAGGACGCGTGCATTATTACACGCTGATTGCCAAGGATGTCATGAAGACACTTGATAAGAAGTAGGTTTTTGGGCGTTAGGATCACTTGAAAGCTACAGTGGTACCAAAAGCTCCAGCCAAGTTAAAAAAACACCGATTTGATGGCTTCTTTTACATAGGTCACTGACTCGGTGTTTATTTGCATGCTTCGAAGAGTCGAAAACCCGCTTGTCCAATCCGATAGTCTAAAAAATAGACTTTCGCGTTTAATCGATCATCCCTTTTTTCGATCTACCCCAATCGCTATTGTCAACATTGCGTTTCAATAGATCAGCTGCAACCAAGCGTATCAAAAAAGCGCCCCCAAACCATCGAGGAGACGCTAACATACCCGAAAGTCTAAAACCTAGACCTTCGCCATTTAACTCACAATTCACTTATCCAAGTCCACAAACCGTGTCAGCACCATCATCACAGCGCCGCCGACTGCCATCGAAAGTGCTTCGCCTAGTGCAATGGTGCCGTATGTTGGCCAAAATGGTACCTTGCTGAGCACGACAAGCTCGCCGGCGACGGTAAACATTGAGAGAGCAAATAAGACGCCCATGATGGCAAATTTGGCCCATTTTTGGTGGAC
>OKVI01000855.1_pt1 | contig 15169 bp, 8 predicted proteins | sample 1607001 | NCBI WGS metagenome assembly OKVI01 (sample SAMN03281018, study PRJEB24777) | human gut metagenome | isolation source: fecal sample PR128 from 1 month old male Malay infant, vaginal delivered...
TCTTATGCTGTGACGACCGTCAGACGGTCATGCTCACATGTTGTTGATGGCGACTGCCATGCCCGACTTGCGGTTGGCGGCCTGGTTCTTGTGAATCACGCCAGCGCCAGCGGCCTTGTCGAGCTTCTGGGAAGCGACCTTGTAGGCGGCTTCGGCAGCGGCCTTATCGCCGGCGGCGATGGCCTCACGGGTTGCGCGGATGGCGGTCTTCAGGCTGGACTTGACGGCCACGTTACGCTTGTGCGCCTTCTCATTGGTGAGCACGCGCTTCTTCTGCGACTTAATGTTTGCCACGTTTTCTCCAAACGACGTTTGCTATAAGGACATACAGGGAGTCATGCTACCACGATGTTCGGATAAAACCGACCCCGTGTTCCGTGTGTCGTCGGGAAATTGCCGACGGTGACCGGTAAACTTGGTGACTTGCGGCACATGGCGTCACATTTACGATGCCAAAGGCCCGCGACGAACGAGCACCACGGACGAAAGGAACCGGATCAGGGTGATTGAGCCGAAGAACAAGCCAGGGTTTACCGATCAGTCGCTAATCCGGAATTTCTGCATCATCGCACACATCGACCACGGCAAGTCCACGGTGGCCGACCGCATCCTGCAACTGAGCGGCATCGTTCCTGAGCGCGAGATGCGTGACCGCTTCCTCGACCGCATGGACATCGAGCAGGAGCGCGGCATCACCATCAAATCGCAGGCCGTGCGCGTGCCGTGGACCTTCGAGGGCACCGAGTACACGCTCGGCATGATCGACACCCCCGGCCACGTGGATTTCACGTATGAGGTGTCGCGCGCGCTGGCCGCATGCGAGGGCGCGGTGCTGCTCGTCGACGCGACGCAGGGCATCGAGGCGCAGACGCTGTCCAACCTGTACATGGCCATCGACCACGATCTGGCCATCATCCCCGTGCTCAACAAGATCGACCTGCCCAGTGCCGAGCCGGACAAGCACGCGGAGGAGATCGCGGGACTGATCGGATGCAAGCCGAGTGACGTGCTGCGCGTGTCGGGCAAGACCGGCGAAGGCGTCGCCGATCTGCTCGACCATATCGTCATGGAGATTCCCGCTCCGCACGGTGACCCGAAGGCGCCGGCGCGTGCGCTGATCTTCGACTCGGTGTACGACTCGTACCGCGGCATCGTCACCTATATCCGTATGGAGGACGGTGAGCTCAAGTCGCGTGAGAAGGTGCACATGATGGGCATCGGCATGACGCACGAGCCCATCGAGATTGGCGTCATCAGCCCCGACATGACCCCCACCAAGGCGCTCGGCGCCGGCGAGGTCGGCTACATCATCACCGGCGCGAAGGACGTCAGCCAGTCCAAGGTCGGCGACACCGTGACCTCCGCCGTCCGCCCTGCAGCCGAGGCGTTGCCCGGCTATCGTGACCCCCAGCCCATGGTGTACGCGGGTCTCTTCCCGATCGACAACGCCCAGTTCCCCGAACTGCGCGACGCGCTCGACAAGCTCAAGCTCAACGACGCCGCGCTCATCTACGAGCCCGAGACGTCGGTGGCGCTGGGCTTCGGCTTCCGATGCGGGTTCCTCGGCTTGCTGCACATGGAGATCGTCTCGGAGCGTCTGGAACGCGAGTTCGGTCTCGACCTGATCTCCACCGCGCCGAACGTTCCGTATGAGGTGACCGCCGAGGACAACACCGTGCACCGGGTGACCAACCCGAGTGAATTCCCGGACGGCAAGATCAAGAAGATCGTCGAGCCGATGGTCGCTGCCGACATCATCACGCCGAAGGATTTCATTGGTTCGGTGATGGACCTGTGTCAGGACCACCGCGGCATCATGGGCACGATGGAATACATCTCCACCGACCGCGTGGAGATGCACTACCGCATCCCGCTCGCCGAGATTGTGTTCGACTTCTTCGACCAGCTCAAGTCCCGCACCAAGGGCTACGCGTCACTCGACTACCATGAGGACGGCGAGCAGGCCGCGGACCTCGTCAAGGTCGACATCCTCATCCAGGGCGAGAAGGTCGACGCGTTCAGCGCCATCGTGCATCGCGACAAGGCATACAGCTACGGCGTGATGATGACCAAGAAGCTGCGCGAGCTGATTCCCCGCCAGCAGTTCGAGATTCCGATTCAGGCGGCGATCGGATCGCGCATCATCGCACGCGAGAACATCCGTGCACTGCGCAAGGACGTGCTCGCCAAATGCTACGGCGGCGACATCACCCGTAAGCGCAAGCTGCTCGAAAAGCAGAAGGCCGGCAAGAAGCGCATGAAGATGCTCGGCCACGTCGAGGTGCCACAGGAGGCGTTCATCGCGGCCCTGTCCACCGGCGAGGCCGGCAACGACCGCGACACCAAGGATAAGATCCGCGCCGCGCAGAAGACGGAAGGCTGATGGAGGTCTTTGATATGCCCCCGCTGGCGGGGGCTGACAGCCGACGGCTGGCTGGGGGTGGTCCAGCGAATGACCGCCTTCAGCCGGCTACGCCGACAACCCTCGCCAACGCGGGCGATGCGGCAGGCTACGAAATCTACATCCATGTGCCGTTCTGCATGCGGCGTTGCGGCTACTGCGATTTCAACACATACACGGCCACGGACATGGGCGCGGGCGCGTCCCGCGGCAATTACGCGAACATGGTGGTGCGTGAGATGCGTCTCGTGCGCGATTGGCAGCTCGTGCACGGCATCGAGGAGCCGCCCGTCTCCACGGTGTTCTTCGGCGGCGGCACGCCCACTATTCTGTCGGCGCGCGATCTGGTAATGATGCTGGACGCGGTCCGCGGCCTGTGGGGCATCGAACCGGAGGCGGAGATCACCACCGAGGCGAATCCCGACACGGTCGACGAGCGCTATATCGGCGCGCTCGCGGAAGGAGGGTTCACCCGCGTGTCATTCGGCATGCAGTCAGCCGTGCCGCATGTGTTGAAAACCCTCGACCGCACGCATACGCCCGCCAATGTGGAGGCCGGTGTCAGGGCGGCCGACAGGGCCGGCCTGCGCTCCAGCGTGGACCTGATCTACGGGGCGCCGGGGGAGAGCCTTGACGATTGGCGGGACTCGGTGCGCACGGCAGTCGATCTTGGCGTGAACCATGTCTCCGCCTATGCACTTACCGTGGAACCGACCACGAAGATGGGTCGACAGATCGCGGCGGGCACATTGCCCAAGCCCGACGATGACGACGAGGCAGCGAAATACGAGATCGCCGATGACCTGTTCGCCGCGGCGGGCCTAGAATGGTACGAGATCTCGAACTGGTCGCGCCCGGGCTATGAGAGCCGGCACAATCTCGGGTATTGGCGCAACGTCGACTGGGCCGGTCTGGGCCCTGGAGCGCACAGCCATTACAACACGGTTATGGGCAGCTCCACAGACGGTGACGCCGCGAACAGCGACGCCGCTGGAGACGTTTCGACTTCCGTAACCTCCACATCGATGCGCGGTTGGGACATCGCGCATCCGCGCATGTGGGGGATGGCCATCAACGACGGGCGTGTGCCGTGGTCGGGCGATGAGACCATATCGCCCACGGAGAACCTTGAAGAGCTCATCATGCTTGGCCTGCGCATTCGGGAAGGGCTCGACATCGGCCGCGTCAATCGGCATATCGAAGCGGTGAACCGGGCGCAGGATGCGGCGCAGGGAACACTGCGCATCATCGACGACGCGTGCCTCACGCCGCTGGTCGGGGATGGCCTCATCACCCTCGACCCGACGACGGGCCATGCCGTCGCCACGAGGAGAGGCCGGTTGCTCAACGACGCCGTCATCGAGCGCATGTTCGGCGCGGTCGGCCTGTAGTGGCTCCGGCAGTGAAACGTCGAAGCAGACCTTGACCGTGCCGAACTTCACCTTGCTCACGATGGAGAATGCGTCACCCAGGCTATGCTGGAGATCGGCGAGGTTCCGAGGTTGCTTTTCGTGATGAGTGCGATGCCGAAGGATTCGATGGCGATTCCCGCCAGAAAGCATATCAGCCGCTTGATGGAATACGGCATGAATCATGACTCCTTTCGTGTGTTCTGCCCGATGTAGTGCTGGAAGGCGGGTCGACGGGATGCCTGTTGCGTCAGGCTTGAAGATTCTCGATTACCTTGCGCAGAGAGCTTCGCAGTCTCTCGCGTTCCGCCGCATTCTCGTACCGTGCAGCTTCGCTGCCGTGCTAGCACCTTTTGGTTTGTAAGCAAACTAAATATGTCCATCGGAGAAAAGTTCAATACAGATAAAATTGAACTCAGGTTGTTTCGCTGACAAAGCCGTGATATTCTTTTGAACCAGAATTTGAACTTTGAACCAACGTGAATTGAGGAAGTCATTGGAGAGCTTCGCGACGCGGCTGAGAACCGCCATGAACGCCCGTCACCTCAGACAGGTCGACATCGTGCGTGCCGCTCAGGTGTCAGGTGTCAAACTCGGCAAAAGCCACATCAGCCAATATGTCAGCGGCAAGACGACGCCCCGCGCGGATACGCTCAGGTTCCTCGCCGATACACTGCAGGTCGACGAGCAATGGCTGCTCGGCCATGATCGCGGACGGCCCGACATGCCGGCGCAGCCGAAACGGGTGCCGGACAATCCCGGCGGCCGAGCCGACGCGCCACGCACGCCATCATCCCAAGCGCCCGCACCCCAGACAACGTCACCATCACACGAACCGGAAGGAACACCCATGCGCCACTTCAACAAATCCACCAAACTTGACAACGTGCTGTACGACGTGCGCGGACCGGTCGTCGACGAGGCCGCCCGCATGGAGCAGTCCGGCATGCACGTGCTCAAGCTCAACATCGGCAACCCCGCGCCGTTCGGCTTCCGCACACCGGACGAGGTCGTATACGACATGTCCCGGCAGCTCAGCGACACGGAAGGCTACTCCGCGTCCAAGGGTCTGTTCTCGGCGCGCAAGGCGATCATGCAGTACGCGCAGCTCAAGAACCTGCCCAATGTCGGCATCGAAGACATCTACACCGGCAACGGCGTCAGCGAGCTGATCAACCTGTCGTTGTCCGCCCTGCTCGACAACGGCGACGAGGTTCTGGTGCCCAGCCCCGACTACCCGCTGTGGACCGCCTGCGTCAACCTGGCCGGCGGCACCGCCGTGCACTACGTGTGCGACGAGGAATCCGAATGGTACCCGGACATCGATGACATGCGCAGCAAGATCACCGACCGCACGGTGGCGATCGTCCTGATCAACCCGAACAACCCGACCGGCGCCCTCTACCCGAAGGAGGTGCTGCAGCAGATCGTCGATCTGGCCCGCGAACACCAGCTGATGATCTTCTCCGACGAGATCTACGACCGTCTGGTGATGGACGGACTCCAGCACGTCTCGATAGCGTCCATGGCCCCGGACCTGTTCTGTGTCACGTTCTCCGGCCTGTCGAAGTCGCACATGATCGCGGGCTACCGCATCGGATGGATGGTGCTCAGCGGCAACAAGTCCATCGCGAAGGACTATGTCGAGGGCATCAACATGCTCACCAACATGCGCATCTGCTCGAACGTGCCCGCCCAGTCGATCGTGCAGACCGCCCTCGGCGGTCACCAGAGCGTCAACGACTACATCGTGCCCGGCGGCCGTCTGTACGAGCAGCGCGAATACATCTACAACGCGTTGAACTCGATTCCCGGCGTCACCGCGGTCAAGCCGAAGGCCGCGTTCTACATCTTCCCCAAGCTCGACGTGAAGAAGTTCAACATCACTGATGATGAGCAGTTCGCGCTTGACCTGCTGCATGACAAGCGCATCCTCATCACGCGCGGCGGCGGGTTCAACTGGCATGAGCCGGACCACTTCCGTATCGTCTACCTGCCGCGCATCGAAGTGCTCAAGGACGCGACGGAAAAGCTCACCGACTTCCTCAGCTGCTACCGGCAGTAGTCGGCGGGCATCACAATACGGGTCGAAAAAGCCGTTATCCGTGATTCCCGTGCGAAATCGCCGTTTTGAGGCTCCGAAACGGCGATTTCACACACCCAATTGCGGATAACGGCTTTTTCGACCCGTAATTCGCAAAGCGGAGAGGGGTCGAGGCTCCCCGCCGTCACGTCCTCGCCGCCGATAGGATGGACGCTATGAAAAAGCACATCGTCGCGGGCATTCTGGCTCATGTGGACGCGGGCAAGACCACGCTGTCCGAAGCGCTGCTCTACCGTTCAGGGCAGATTCGCAGGCTCGGCCGCGTCGATCACGGCGATGCGTTCCTCGACACCGACGCGATGGAGCGGGCGCGAGGCATCACGATATTCGCCGAGCCCGCCATCATCCGATCCGGCGATCTGACGATCACCCTCATCGATACGCCGGGGCACGTCGATTTCTCCGCCGAGACCGAGCGCGTGCTGGCGGTGCTGGATTACGCCATACTGGTGGTGTCCGGGGCTGACGGCATCCAGGGGCATACCGAGACGCTGTGGCGCCTGTTGCGGCGATACAACGTGCCGACCTTCATATTCGTCAACAAGATGGACGCGCCCGGCGCCGACCGGGCCGCACTGCTCGCCCAGCTGCGTGACAGGTTCTCCGACGGCTGCGTGGACTTCGAGAACGGCGCTCCGACCCGGTCGATGGAAGACATCGCGATGCTCGACGAATCGGCCATGAACGAGTTCCTGGACTCCGGCGCCGTCGCGGACGAGCGGCTGAAAACCATGATATGCGCGCGCTCGCTGTTCCCCGTGTTCTTCGGGTCCGCCCTCGCCATGGAGGGCATCGATGGCTTCCTCGCCGGCTTTGAACGGTATACCAAGGAGATCGAACCGGGTGCTCGTTTCGGGGCACGTGTATATAAGGTGTCGCATGACGAGCATGGCAACCGTCTGACGTGGCTGCGCGTCACCGGGGGAGAGATCAAGGCGAAGATGGTGCTTGACGGCGACGAGAAGGCCGACCAGGTGCGCCTGTATTCCGGCGCGAAATTCACCACGGTCGATGCGTTGCCCGCCGGCTCGGTCTGCGCCGTCACCGGCCTGACGCACAGCCGCCCCGGTCAGGGGCTGGGCGACCAGTGCGACGCCGACGCCCCGGTGCTGCAGCCGGTGCTCACCTACACGCTGTTGCCGCAGGGGGAGGATCCTCACCGTTGCCTGACCGCGCTGCGAGAACTGGATGATGAGGACCCTCTGCTGCATGTGGTATGGCAGGAGAGGCTGCAGGAGATCCATGTGCAGCTCATGGGCGCGGTTCAATTGGAGATCATCCAGCAGATCATGCGGGACCGTTTCAACTTGAACGTCGGCTTCGGCCCCGGATCCATCCTCTACAAGGAGACGATCGCCCATGCGGTGGAGGGCATCGGCCACTTCGAGCCGCTGCGACACTACGCCGAGGCGCACGTGCTGCTGGAGCCGGGCGAGCCGGGCAGCGGATTGACCTTCGCCACATCCTGTTCCGAAGACGTGCTGGCCCGCAACTGGCAGAGGCTCATCCTGACGCATTTCGCCGAGAAGGAGCATCTGGGCGTGCTCATTGGTGTCCCCATCACCGACATGAAGCTCACGCTGCTCACCGGCCGCGCGCACGAGAAGCATACGGAGGGTGGTGATTTCCGCCAAGCCACCTACCGGGCCATCCGACAGGGGCTGATGACCGCCCTGGTCGAGGGAGACTTCTCCCGGCACGACCTGTTCGACGAGGACGCCGCGGAGGACGTCGCCGAAGACGCGGCCGCAGCCGATGCCAAAACAGCCCGGACGGACGAATCGGAGCCGTCGGACGGCAGCGCCTTCGCCTCCGCGGCCGCCCGCGATCCCGGCTGGTGCCGGGTGCTCGAACCGTGGTACCGCTTCCGGCTCGACATCCCGCAGGACATGCTCGGCCGGGCCATGTCCGACATACAACGCATGTCGGGCACGTTCGACCCACCCGAGATGGACGGCCAGTACGCCGTGCTGGCGGGAGTCTGCCCGGTATCCGAGATGCGCGACTACGCCATGGACGTGAACGCCTACACCCACGGCACGGGCCATCTGGGGTGCGTGTTCGACGGCTACCGGCCATGCCACAATGCTGCCGAGGTCATCGAACAAGCGGGATACGATCCGGGAGACGATCTCGAAAACACCCCTGATTCGGTGTTCTGCGCGCATGGCGCCGGTTACACGGTCAAATGGTACCGGGTGCCGGATTTCATGCATCTGGATCGCGCATACGACGCCGGGCAGTGACGTCTTCGCCGGGCAAAGGGGTCCGGCGGCAGTGACAGTGATATTCGTCACACTTAACACGCCATTCACATAAGAGACATCTCATTGACATGCGAAACGGGTGCCGCAGATTTTCCGAATCGCTTGAGAAACATTGAAATTGGGTATTGACAAACACCTCGACTCGGTATATGGACAGCGAAACGTGTTTGACATAGCCGAGCGGTACTCTTTCCTACGCACTAACAAAAGAACCGCAGGTTGTCAAGATCCTGCCAAAACGATATGAAGGTGGTTTCGGTGACTTTCCACGCCCCGCTCGATTTGAGCATACATAAATCACAAGGTCTGTACGACCCAAGCTCAGAACATGACGCTTGCGGCGTAGGTATGGTCACCACACTCAACAAGCGGCCGGAACGTAAGATCATCGACGACGCCATCGAAGTGCTCGTCAATCTCAACCACCGTGGCGCCGTGGGCGCCGAGGAGAACACCGGTGACGGTGCGGGCATCCTGATGAGCATGCCCGACGAGTTCATGCGGGCCACCACGGGCGTCGAACTGCCCGAGGCCGGCCATTACGCGGCGGGCATCGCGTTCCTCGACCGCGACATCGCCACGTCCGGCCAGCAGGAGCAGGCCATCGCGAGCATCGTGCGCGAAGAGGGTCTGGAAGTACTCGCCTGGCGAGTGGTGCCGACCAACCCGGACGGGCTCGGCCTGCAGGCGCTCGCCTCGATGCCCAGCTTCAAGACGCTGGTCATCGCCGACGCCGAAGGCAAGCTGGCGGGCATCGAGCTCGACCGCAAGACCTTCCGCATCCGCAAGCGCGTCGAGCATGAGGTCGGCATCTACTTCGCGTCGCTGTCGGCCCGCACCATCACCTACAAGGGCATGCTCACCACGATGCAGCTCACCCCGTTCTTCCCCGACCTGTCAGATTCGCGCATGAAGGCGAAGATCGCGATTGTGCACTCGCGCTTCTCCACGAACACGTTCCCGAGCTGGCCGCTCGCACAGCCGTTCCGCCTGCTCGCTCACAACGGCGAGATCAACACGATCCAGGGCAACCGCAACTGGCTGTCGGCCCGCGAAGGCCGCCTGAGCTCCGAACTGCTCGGCGAGTTCGAGCCGTTGCTGCCGATCACCACGCCCGGCTATTCGGATTCCGGCACGTTCGACGAATGCCTCGAACTGCTGCACCTCGCCGGCCGCTCCCTGCCGCACGCCATCTCGATGATGCTGCCGCCGGCATGGGAGAACAACGACCAGCTCGACCCCGACGTGCGCGCGTTCTACGAGTACAACAACACGCTGATCGAACCGTGGGACGGCCCGGCCGACATCATCTTCACCGACGGCACGCAGGTGGGCGCCCTGCTCGACCGCAACGGCTTCCGCCCCGGCCGCTGGCAGCTCACCGATGACGGCTACCTTGTGCTCGCCTCCGAAGCCGGCGTGCTGCCGGAGATCGACGACAAGCATATCGTCTCCAAGGGCCGTCTGGAGCCCGGAAAGATGTTCCTTGTCGACACCGACGAGGGCCGCATCATCCCCGACGAGGAGATCAAGAGGAACCTTGCCTCGCAGCACCCGTACCGTAAGTGGGTCGAAGGCAACTCCGTGGAGATGAGCGATCTGCCGCAGCGCGAGCACGTGAGCCATTCCGGCCAGTCCGTGCAGCGTCGTCAGCGCGCGTTCGGCTACACCGAGGAAGACCTCAAGATGCTGCTCACGCCGATGGCCAACACCGGCAAGGAACCGCTGGGCTCGATGGGCAACGACAACCCGCTGCCGGTGCTCTCCAAGCGCAGCCGCATGCTGTTCGACTACTTCCACCAGAAGTTCGCGCAGGTCACCAACCCGCCGCTGGACTGGGAGCGCGAGGAGATCGTCACCTCGCTCGAATCCGCCATCGGCCCCGAGCCGAACCTGCTGGAGGATTCCGAGCTGCACGCCAAGAAGATCCTGATCCCGCTGCCCGTCATCAACTCCGACGAGATGGCGCAGCTCAAGCGGCTCGACAAGGCCAAGGTGCTCGGTGGATACTACCGTCCGTTCGTCGTCAAGGGCCTGTATCAGGTGGCCGGCGGCGGCAAGGCGCTGGGCGAGCGCCTTGAGGAGATCTTTGCCGAAGTCGACGAGGCCATCGCGGGCGGCAGCAACTTCATCGTGCTGTCCGACCGTGATTCCAACCACACGTGGGGCCCGATCCCGTCACTGCTGCTCACCAGCGCCGTGCAGCACCACCTGCTGCGCAAGCACACCCGCACGCAGATCTCGATGGCCGTCGAGGCCGGCGATGTGCGTGAGATCCATCATGTCGCGCTGCTGATCGCATACGGTGCCGCATGCGTCAACCCGTATCTGGCGTTCGAATCCGTCGAGGACCTGGCCCGCACCGGCTACCTGAAGGTCGACGAGCACACAGCCGTGAAGAACCTGACCAAGGCGCTGTCCATCGGCGTGCTGAAGATCATGTCGAAGATGGGCGTCTCCACCATCATGAGCTACCGCGGAGCGCAGCTGTTCGAGGCGGTCGGCCTGAGCAAGGACATCGTCGACAAGTACTTCACCGGCACGGTCTCGCAGGTCGGCGGCATCGGGCTCGACGAGCTGGCCGAGGAGGTGGCGATTCGCCACCGCGTGGCCTACCCGAACCAGTGGACCGCCACCCCGCACATGAACCTCGAAACCGGCGGCGAATACAAGTGGCGCCGCACCGGCGAGGATCATCTGAACGACCCCGAGGCGATTTTCCTGCTGCAGCAGTCGACCGCTCGCGGCGACTACCAGATGTTTAAGAAGTACTCGCACCACATCAACGACACGTCGAACCGCATTATGACGCTGCGCGGACTCATGAAGTTCAAGCACGACCGCAAGCCGATCGACATCTCCGAGGTCGAGCTGGCCTCCGAGATCGTCAAGAGGTTCTCCACCGGCGCAATGAGCTACGGCTCCATCTCGCAAGAGGCGCACGAGACGCTCGCCATCGCCATGAACACGATCGACGCGCGTTCCAACTCCGGCGAGGGCGGCGAATCCGACGACCGCATCGAGGATCCGCTGCGTTACAGCCGCATCAAGCAGATCGCATCCGCCCGCTTCGGCGTCACCAGCGATTACCTGGTACACGCCACCGACCTGCAGATCAAGCTCGCCCAGGGCGCCAAGCCCGGCGAGGGCGGCCACCTGCCCGGTGCCAAGGTCCCGCCGTGGATCGCCAAGGTCCGTCACGCGACCCCCGGCGTGGAGCTCATCTCCCCGCCGCCTCACCACGACATCTACTCCATCGAGGATCTCAAGCAGCTGATCAACGATGCGAAGATGTCCAACCCGAAGGCGCGCATCCACGTCAAGCTCGTCTCGGAGTTCGGCGTCGGCACCATCGCGGCCGGTGTGGCCAAGTGCCATGCCGACGTGGTGCTGATCTCCGGCTATGACGGCGGCACCGGTGCGGCACCGCTCAACGCGATTCGCCACGCGGGCACCCCGTGGGAGATCGGCCTGTCCGAAACCCAGCAGACGCTGATTCTGAACGGTCTGCGCTCCCGCATCGTCGTTCAGTGCGACGGCGAGCTCAAGACCGGCCGCGATGTGGTCATCGCCGCGCTGCTCGGTGCCGAGGAATTCGGCTTCGCCACCACGGCGCTTATGGTCGAGGGCTGCGTCATGATGCGCGCGTGCCAGAAGAACACCTGCCCGCAGGGCATCGCCACCCAGGATCCCGAGCTGCGCGCCCGGTTCAAGGGCAAGCCGGAAGCGGTCATCAACTTCTTCATGTACATCGCCGAGGAAGTGCGCGAACTGCTTGCCGAGCTCGGTTTCCGTACGCTGGAGGAGGCCGTCGGCCATGTCGAATGCCTGGACCAGAACGAGGCGATCAAGCGCTGGAAGTCCGACGGCATCGACCTGAGCAACGTGCTCATGCAGCCCGGCCCGGTTCCCGGAACGATTCTGCACCAGACCATCGAGCAGAACCACGAACTGGAGAAGGCGCTCGACAACAAGCTCATCGAGATGGCCGAATCCGCGCTGGAGCGCAAGGAGCCGGTACGCATCGAGATGCCGATCCGCAACGTCAACCGTACGCTCGGCACGATGGTCGGCTACGAGATCACCCGCCGCTACGGTGCCGAAGGACTGCCGGACGACACCATCGACATGACGTTCCACGGTGCCGGCGGCCAGTCGATCGGCGCGTTCATCCCGCGTGGCGAGACCATCCGCGTCTACGGCGAGGTCAACGACTACGCCGGCAAGGGCCTGTCGGGCGGACGCCTGATCGTACGCCCCGAGGACGGCGTCACCTTCGACCCGCACGAGAACGTCATCGCGGGCAACGTGACCGGTTTCGGCGCGACCTCCGGAGAGCTGTTCGTGGCCGGCCGTGCAGGCGAGCGTTTCGGCGTGCGCAACTCCGGCGCCACGTTCGTGGTCGAGGGCGTGGGCGACCACGGCTGCGAGTACATGACCGGAGGCACCGTCGTGGTGCTCGGCTCCATGGGCCGCAACTTCGGCGCCGGCTTCTCCGGCGGCAACGTGTACGTGCTCGATCTGGACATGAACCAGGTCAATCCGACCGCGGCGAAGGACGGCTCGCTGCTGTTCCTACCGCTGGACGACGAAGCACAGGCACTGGTCCACGATCTGGTGAAGCGTCACGCCGAAGAGACCGGTTCCGCATTCGCCGCCGGACTCCTCAAGGATTGGAAGCACACCGTCGCCCGGTTCACGCACGTGGTGCCGGAACACTATCTGGCCATGACCGCCGCCATGGCGAAGGCCGAGGAAGACAATATCGATTTCAACACGCCCGGCGCCTGGGAACAGGTGTACGAGCAGGTGATGGAAGGAGCGCACTGACATGGGAGATCCCAGAGGATTCCTGAAGGTCCGTACCCGTCGCGAACTGGCGGAACGCCCCGTCGAGGAGCGCATCAAGGACTGGCTTGACGTCCATGCTGAGTCCGGCTTGCAGCCGTGGACCACCGAACAGGCCGCCCGCTGCATGGATTGCGGCACTCCTTTCTGCATGACCGGATGCCCGCTCGGCAACATCATCCCCGAGTTCAACGATCTGGTTCGTCAGGAGAAGTGGGAGGACGCCTACAATCGTCTGTCCACCACCAACAACTTCCCCGAAGTGACCGGACGCATCTGCCCGGCACTGTGCGAGAAGGCGTGCGTGCTCGGCATCCACCAGCCGCCGACGATGATCAAGCTCGACGAGCAGACGATCATCGACCAGGCATGGGGTCTGGATATCGTCAAGCCCATGCCTCCGCAGCGTCTGACCGACCAGACCGTGGCGGTCGTCGGATCCGGCCCCGCCGGTCTGGCATGCGCCCAGCAGCTCACCCGAGCCGGCCACACGGTCGTCGTCTATGAGCGCGATGACGCCATCGGCGGTCTGATGCGCTACGGCATCCCGAACTTCAAGCTCGACAAGCGACTGATCGACCGTCGTATCAAGCAGATGGAGGCCGAAGGCACCCGCTTCCGCACGGGCGTGGAGATCGGCAAGGACATCAGCTGGGACGATTTGCGCGACCGCTATGACGCCGTGGTCGTCGCTATCGGCTCCACTGTGCCGCGTGACATGAAGATTCCCGGCCGCGAGCTCAAGGGCATTCACTTCGCGATGGAGTTCCTGCCCGACGCGACCCGACGCGTGTACGGCGTAAAGCCCGTGCACGACATCACCGCCAAGGACAAGCACGTCATCATCATCGGTGGTGGCGACACCGGTTCCGACTGCCTCGGCACCTCCATCCGTCAAGGCGCGAAGGACGTGACCGTGCTGCAGATCATGCCGAAGGAGCCGGACGAGCGCCCGGACAACCAGCCGTGGCCGACGTTCGCGCGTCTCTACCAGAAGACCTCCTCGATGGAGGAGGGCGGCACTTACGTGTACAGCACCGATTCTGTCAACTTCGTCGGCTCCGACGAGGAACAGGCCCGTGTGCACATTGAGGATTCCACCGCGTCCGAAGGATTCGTGGCCGACGAGAACGGCCACGTCACCGGTCTGAAGGTCGTGGATGTGGCACCGGGGGAGAACGGTCCGTTCACCCGCCAGCCCGGTACCGAACGCGTGCTGCCCGCGGATCTGGTGCTCATCTCGGTCGGCTTCCTGCACCCGGACACCTCCACGCTGCTCGACCAGCTGCCTGTCGAATTGGACAAGCGCGGTAACGTGGCCCGCAACGACAAGTTCGCCACCTCTCAGGATGGCGTGTTCGTTGCCGGCGACGCGGGCCGCGGCCAGAGCCTGGTCGTGTGGGCCATTTCGGAGGGCCGCTCCTGCGCGGCCGCCGTCGATGAGTACCTCACCGGCGTCACCGAGTTGCCCGCGCCGATCACCGCATCCCAGCGTCCGATGATGCTGCCGCGATGATTCGATAGTCCGGCGGTTCGCCGTACCGACATCTACTGGGGCCGGAAGTCTCTTCAAGGGACTTCCGGCCCCAGTCGCATATCGGGCGTTCCCCATTTCTGGCGAAAGTCCCGTCCCGTTGTGTGCCGGTGGGTTTCACCGGAGGAATGGCCCGCTCATGTGTGGGCGAGCCGCAGAAGGAGGCCGGCTATGTGCGGGGTGGTACGTGTCGCGGCCACGGCTCGGACGTCGTGATTGCCAACGATTGCGGATCTGTCTCGTCGTGCGAGTCGAACCGCCGCTACGGCACGGCTTGGAGTACAGTACATAGGAGTGTTATCCACAAACGAGCAGGAGAAGTAACGATGCCTAACCGTGCCGAACGCCGCAAAGCAGCAAAAGATCAGCGTCGGGGAGTCCCGTCGCAGTACGACCAGACCCGTGGCCGTGCCCGATCCGGCATGCTCGACGAGTACGCGCTTCAGGAGAAGTCCCGCCGTATTCAGGAGGGCGTGGATGACAGCGGCGTGTGGAAGCCCAGCGCTCGCACCGAGGTCGATGAGGAAGTGGAGTCGGTGTTCGAGGCCAACCCGAACTATCAGGATCCCAAGGCGTTCAAGGCACCGCACTCCGTGCGGCAGTGGT
>OKVI01000856.1_pt1 | contig 15146 bp, 16 predicted proteins | sample 1607001 | NCBI WGS metagenome assembly OKVI01 (sample SAMN03281018, study PRJEB24777) | human gut metagenome | isolation source: fecal sample PR128 from 1 month old male Malay infant, vaginal delivered...
TTTTTTTCAAGCAGAAGACGGCATACGAGATTCCTCTACGTCTCGTGGGCTCGGAGATGTGTATAAGAGACAGGTTGTGATCACGCGCAACAGCTACGGCGCACGCTGTCTCAATTCGCCGGACGTCTTGTTCGCCGATGTCGATTTCAAGCCGCTGCCGCCGGTGCGCCTGGGCGGGGCGATGGCCGCGCTGTCGCTCGCCGCCGGCGTGGCCTGCGGCGTGCTGATCCATCCGGTCGCCGGCATCGTCGCCGCGATCGCGACGATGCTGATTGTCGGCACGGTCCGCGCGAAGCGCGCGCAGCGCCGCCACCGCAGCGAAGGCGGCGGCCCGGAAGCGCGCGCGCTGGCGCCGGTCAAGGCGTTCCTGGCCGCGAACCCGGACTGGCACCTGCGCGTCTACCGCACGCCGAACGGCTTCCGCCTGCTGGCGATGCACCGCACCTTCGACCCGCTCGATCCGCAGGTGCATGCGTTCTTCGAAGCGATCGGCGCGGACGCTTACTACGCGCTGTCGTGCAAGCACCAGCATTGCTTCCGCGCCCGGGTCAGCGGCAAGCCGTGGCGGATGGGCCTGCGCGAGCACATGCCGGCGTGGCGCAGCGCCTGGCCGATCGCCGAGGAACGCAGGCCCGAGCGCGAGCGCTGGGTGGCCGAGTACGAACGCACGGCCGAAGGCTACGCCGCCTGCCGTTTCGTCGAGCGGCTGGGCAGCAACGACTACGTGTCGGCGACTTATGCGGTGCAGCGTCTGCACGACGATCTGTGCCGGGCCGAGCGTAATTTGCCGATGGCGTGAGATCGGACGGCCGATCCGTATTCGTTTAGCGCGTAATCAGCGTCGAAAGTTCATGACGTAAGCCGCCGGGCAGACGCGGCGCGGCCTGTTTCAGTCGCTCGAGCAGTAGCGGCGGTGAAGAGCTGGTGGCCGAGTCGAACAGAAAACGCCTGCGATTGCACAGCGATTGCAACCGGGCGACGATGTCGGCCTCCAGTGGCTCCGGCTGGGATTGCGACAGCGCACCCAGCAGAAAATCCAGGGTCTGCCACTTGTCCAGCAGTTCGCTGGCGAAAATCCATCGCGCGCGGTACTGCGGAGCCAGCGTCCAGGCGCGTTCCAGTGTGGGCAGAGTCAACCGGGCGCTGCCGTTGCGATAGGCGTTAAAAGCTTCGCCCGCTACCTGTGGATCGGTATCGCAAAGGGCTTGCGCCAGGGCATCGGCCAACTCCGGGCCATTGCCGCGAATCAAGCCGCGTAATGCCTGCAGTCGTCTGCGCGGAAGTGCGTGCAGCAGCCACCGCCTGAGACTGGTTTCGTCTTCGCTCTGAGCGCAATCGCTCAAGGCTGCCAGTGCGATGCGTGCCCGCGGTGTATCTCCGGCATCCAGGGTTTCGCGCCAGACCCGTCTGGGCTCTATGCCGAATCGTTCGCGCAGATAATAAGCGGCGATTCGGCGCGGACCGGAGGAGCGGTCGAATAGAGCGTCAGTCAGGCATTCGAGCGTGCAGGGCGACTCTACTCGCAAGGCCAGCCGCAGAGCATCTCCGCGCAAGACGGGGAAGCGCCTGCGTCGGGTCAGACGCAGTTGACGGTCGAGTTCGTCCGGTGCCAGTACAGTCTCGGCGCTCGCCAGCGCGGCGCGGGCGATGCGCGGATGCGGATCGTCGAGCGCGGTGGTGCAGACCTGTTCGGCGTTAGCGGCACCCGCGGCGAGCGAGGCGGCGTATGCCCATTCGCGTACCTGCACGGAGTCGGATGAAGTGGTGCGCCACAGCGATTGCCCGTGCTGCGGCGCAAATAGCGTCGGACGGACGAAGACGCTCCAAGCGCCCAGGTAGCGCTCGCGTTCGCGTAACGCCAACGCCAGTTCGATCAGGTCGAACAAGAGCTTCGGGTGACGTTCGAGCAGGGAGCGCAGCAAGTTCTCGGCGACGCGCCGCACCGGATCGGCCCAGTCGCTGCAACGAATCAGCGCTGCGGCCATGGCCAGACGGCCCGGCCAGTCGGCGAAGGCGCGCAGTGCGTATTCGCGCAGATAGCCGTCGTGGTCGCAGCTGGCGACGAACAGGCAGGCTTCTGCACGCTCGATGCCGGCGTTCCTTAGCCACCCCAGGGGCAATCTATCGGTGGGCCACGGTGATATGGGCTGGCGCTTTCGCCCGCTCAACAGGTTGTTGAGTTCGAGCGATCGGTAGACGTTGCGGCTCCTGCGTACCGATTCCTCAAGCCGCAGCAGTTGGGAGGCTGGCAGGCGCTGCAACGAGCCCGCGGCACGTCCCAGTTCGTCTTCGCCGAAGACGAAATCGTCGTTGCCGACGAGCGTACGCAAGGCCGAGGCCAGAGACCAGCTCCACGCCGCCGGCAGCCGCGGCGCGCTGGGTAAGTCGACGATCATTCTTGAGCTCCTCGAATCGTGACCGGAGCCGATCTTGCGACGCGGCGGACCTCAGCCCGCCACCACTTCAACCCGCATCCCCTCGCACTCCACCACCTGCCCCGCACGGATCTTGCAGGTCTTGCGCAGTTCCACCTGTCCGTCCACCCGCACCGCGCCGCTGGCGACGATGGCCTTGCCGGTGCCGCCGCTGTGGGCGAGGCCGACCAGCTTGAGCAGTTGGTTGAGTTCGACGAAGTCGTGGCCGGCGTCGAGGGCGAAGCGGGTCGATTGCATGGCGATGGGGCTGGAATGCGGTGGCGGGCAGGCAGGGTCGCAGCGCTGAGACCTGGGCGCAAGACGTTTGCGCGTCCGGCGGCGTACTCTCGGGCCAGCGGCGCCCGCGCGGGCGCCGTCCAGCCCATCTTTCGAGGTCGACGATGAAGCGAGCCCAGTACGAACGGCGCGGCCCGGTGCCGCAGGACGTGATCGAGGCGGTCGAGTTCCAGACGCCGCCGTTGGCGGCCGGACAGGTCTTGATCGAAGTGTTGGCCGCGCCGATCAATCCCTCCGACGTGCTGACCCTGACCGGCGACTACGGCCTGCTGCCGCCGCTGCCGGCGGTGGGCGGCAATGAGGGCGTGGGCCGGGTGGTCGAGCTCGGGCCCGAGGTGACCCAGCTCAAGGTCGGCCAGACCGTGCTGCTGCCGATCCAGGGCGGCAGTTGGGCCACGCACATGGTCGGCACCGCCAGGCACCTGATCGCGCTGCCCGATGGCGCCGATCCCAAGCAACTGGCGATGATCACCATCAACCCGCCGACCGCGCTGCTGATGCTCAGCGACATCGTCGCGCTGGAACCGGGCGACTGGGTGATCCAGAACGCGGCCAATTCGGCCGTGGGCACGTATCTGATCCAGTTGGCCAAGGCGCGCGGGCTGCGCACGATCAACGTGGTGCGGCGCGAGTCGGCGGTGGAGGCGGTACGCGCGGCCGGCGCGGACGTGGTCCTGGTCGACGACGAGGACCTGGGCAAGCGCGCGCGCGAGGCGGCGCAGAAGGTTCCGATCAAGCTCGGCATCGACGCGGTCGGCGGGCTGGCCACCCAGCACATCGCCCAGGCCCTGGGCGAGGGCGGGGTGGTGGTGAACTACGGCGCGATGAGCGGCGAGGCCTGCCAGATTTCGCCGGCCTCGTTCGTGTTCCGCGACGTGTCGCTGCGCGGGTTCTGGCTGTCGCGCTGGTTCCAGCAGGCCGCGCCGACGCGGCGCGCGGAAGTGTTCGGCGAAATCGCCCGGCGCGTGGCCGCGGGCGAGCTGCACGCGCGGGTGCAGGCGACCTATCCGCTGGAACGGATCAAGGACGCGGTCGCCGCGGCGGCCGCGGGCGAGCGCGACGGCAAGATCCTGGTCCTGCCCAACGGCGAGGTGTGAGCCGCGCATGGCGGCGGCACGCGCGGCCTAGCGCCGCGCGTGCGAGCATCGATGATCCGCTCGCGCAACCGGGGAGCCGCGCATGAACGTCGAATTGCAGATGTTGGCCTGGTCGGTCGCGCTGGGCATCGTCCACCTGCTGGTCGCCGCCGGCTTCATGACCGCGCAGCGCGGCGTGCGCTGGAACGCCGGCGCGCGCGACGGCACGCCGGCGCCGCTGACCGGCGTGGCCGCGCGTCTGGAACGCGCCTGGCGCAATTACCTGGAAACCTTCCCGCTGTTCGCCGCGCTGGCCTTGGCGGTGGTCGTCGCCGGCCGCGGCAACGACCACACCGCGCTGGCCGCGCAGCTGTATTTCTGGGCGCGGCTGATCTATGTGCCGGTCTACGCCGCCGGCATCCCGTACTTGCGCTCGGCGGTGTGGGCGGTGGCGCTGTGGGCGATCGCGCAACTGCTGTGGGCGTTGCTGTAAGGCCTCAGCCGGAGGCCTGCGCCTGTGCGCACAACGCGCGCTTGGCCGCGGGCGTGAGCTGCTTGATCGCGTACTCGGCGCGCAGCGCGGCGCCGCGGTCGGGATGTTCGAACCGCGCCAGCAGCCGCGCCGGCGGATGCGCGCGGGTATAGCGCGCGCCCTTGCCGGCGGCGTGCTGGGCGTAGCGGCGCTCCACGTCCACGGCGATGCCCGTGTAGAGGCTGCCGTCGGTGCATTCGATGAGATAGACGTACCAGGACATGCGGATAGGGTAAGGCAGGAGATAGCGGAGAGGCGTTGCGAGACAGAAGCGCGCGTTCGCGGTTTTCCGGCCGGTCCGCGGCCTTGGGCTATTTAGGGAATTAGTTAAGTAATCAAGGCTATACTCGTCCCCGCGCCGCTCCGGCGCGCCGCCGCCGTCGCCGCCATGTCGCAGGACAAGATCTTCGAAGCCCTGGCCTCGTCGCCGCGCCGGCAGATCCTGGCCTTCCTGTCCGAGCGCGAACTCAGCGCCGGCGACATCGCCGCGCGGTTCGAGATGAGCGCGCCGGCGGTTTCGCGCCATCTGTCGGTGCTGGTCAACGCCGGCCTGATCAGCAGCGAGCGGCGCGGCCAATTCGTGGTCTACAAGCTGGTGCCGGACAGCCTGGTCAACACCCTGACCCAGTTCGCGTTCGAAATCTGTCCGGTCGGTGGCCCGCTCAAGCGCGAAAGCCGGCGCGCGGCGCGCAAGACTACAGGCAAGCCGGCGGGCAAGTCGGCGGGTTGACGCCGGCCACGCCGCGACCGCGCTTCGGTCGTGCTTGCTTCGGCGGTGCCTTTTTCATTCGCGCTCGAAGCGCTCGATCTCTTCCACCACCGCCTGGGCGCGGCGCAAGCTGACGCCGACGATGCTCTCGTCCACCGCCTTGGCCAGACGCGGCCGGCGCGGATTACGCGACCAGCGCAGGAACCAGACGCTGGCCAGCAGCCCGGCCACGCCGACCGCGCCGCCGTAGACGAACAGCGACGGCGCGTTGCGGTACAGGTCGACGCCGAACAGGCTCATCAGGATCGCCGCCAGCACCGGCATCCACAGCAGCCACCACGCCAGCCCGACCGCCAGGCCGCCGCGCACGTAGGCCTGGCGCAGCGCGGCCAGGCGGCGCTGCAGCGTCAGCACCGGCGCGGTGTAGTCGATGCCGGCGACGCGCGACTGGACCAGCGCGCCGCAGACGGTCAATGCGATGCCGTAAACCTGCACGATCAGGCCGATGACGATCAGATGCGCGCTGTCCGCATGCGCGCTCCAGAACAGCGCGCCCCAGATCGTCAGCAGCACGCCGGCGGCGATCTGCAACGCCTGCCCCCACACCAGCGGGCGCAATCCCGAGCGCAGGCGCCGGCCGCGCTCCTCGCGCAGGCGCAGCCGTTCCGTGCGGTGCTGGCGGTCGAGCTTGTGGCTGAGGTCCTGCCAGGCCTGCTTGAGTTCGTCGAGTTCCATCGTCAATGCGCTCATGGTTCGGTTCCGCGGTGAGGAAGGGCGTCAGTCGGCCAGCGCGGCGCGCAGGCGCTGCTTGAGCCGGCCGATCTTGGTGGCGACGTTGGTTTCGCTCAGGCCCAGGACGTCGGCGATCTCGCGATGGCCGCGATCTTCCAGGTAGAGCAGGAGCAAGGCGCGGTCCAGCGGCGGCTGCTGCGCGATCAGCCGCTGCAGCAGGCGCAGGCGCTGCGCGGTTTCCGGCGTGTCGCCGTCGTCGGCGGGCAGCGCGTGCAGGTCTTCGTCCAGGGCCACCGTGTCGCGGTGGCGGCTGCGTTCGCGCAGATGCGAGATCGCCACGTTCAGGGCGATGCGGTACATCCAGGTCGAGAAGCTGCGCTGCGGGTCGTAGCCGGGGAAGGCGCGCCACAGTTGCGCGACGATGTCCTGGGCGAGATCGGCGCGTTCGTCCTCGCCGCGGGCGTAGCCGGCGGCGACCTTGTAGACGATGCCGCGGTGCGCATCCAGCAAGGCCTCGAAGCGGCGCTGCCGCGCCGCCGTGCTGTCCTCGCGTTCGCCGCCCGCTCCCATCATCGCCTCGGTCCGTTGGATGTCCATGCCGGGGTGATTCGCGCCCTGAGGCGAATCATCACACCCCCGGCGACGGAAGGGACGGGCGGACGGATTCAGCCGGCGGCGGCCTCGGCGCGATGGCGGTAGAACTGCAGGATGGTGTCGCTGAAGTCGCCGATCAGCCAGCGCGCCAGCGGCGCCGCGTACCAGTTGAAGCCGGTGCTGACCCGGTAGTCCATGCGGATGCTCAGCTCGGTGTCGGCGCCGCGCGGGGTGAGGGTGTAGCGGGTGCCGGTCAGGTCGAAGTAGCGGCCGCCGATTTCGACGTGGTCGTCGAGCGCGCCGGGCGGGACCGAGTCGGGCGCGAACTGGTATTGCCACTGCACGTAGCGGCCCGGCTGCCAGTCGGCCGAGCGCTGGCGGAAATGGATGCCCTTGCCCATGCGCACCTCGCGGGTGAGGCCGGCGGCGTCTTCGTGGGTGAGCCCGGCCAGCGGCGTCGGCACGCCGATGCGGTACATCCAGGCGCGGTCGACTTCCTCGGCGCGGATGTGGTCGGCGTCGAGCAACTGCCGCCAGACCGCGTCGGGCGCAGCATGGATCAGCACGCTGCGTTCGGTGCGTTCCAGGCGCTGGGGTTCGTCGTGGCCGATGCCGAGCGAGGTCAGCAGCAGTGGCAGGATCGCCAGGCTGTAGACCGTCGGCGTCTTCGACCAGCCGGCCCAGCGGCACAGCGCGCCCATGAGCATGCCGCCGATCGAGCCAAGCACGGCGAACAGCGGCCAGATCAGCACGACGCAGATCGCGCCTTCGAGCACGAACAGCATCGTCCCGGCCATGCACAGGGTGACGCTGAGCCACGGCGCGAAGAAGTGATAGCGCAGCCGGCGGGCCTGCTGGCGCTCGGCGAGATAGACCGTGATCGCACCGATCGCGATCGGCGCGAGCAGGATGAAGACGGTCAGCATCGGCGCCCAGGCGCTGCCGGGGTCGCCGTTGAAGACCAGGCGCAGGACCAGGCCGATCAGGGCGCCGCCGAGGAACGGCGTCAGCTTGCCCAGCGGGCCGTCGAACCAGCGCTTGGCGGGCGCTGCTGCCGCGCCGTGCCCGGTGTCGGGAGGCAACGGCGGCGGCTCGGACGCAACGGCAGGCGGTTGAGGGCCGCGCTGCGGATCGTCGCTGGCGTCGTTGTTGGAAGCGGGCGGTTGCGGATCGTGTTCGTTCATCGGTTCACCAGCGTCGGCAAGGGGCGGCCTGCGCTTTCGGCGCGGGCCGGCGGGGCGGCATCGAGGCAATGCAGTTCATCGCGCGGCGGCAGGTGCTCGGGCAGGCGCAACCCGCGCACCAGGCCGACGCGCTCGAGCGCGCGCAGCAGCCACCAGCCCGGATCCCACTCGCCCGGATACAACCCCAACCGCGCCGAACCCGGAAATGCATGGTGGTTGTTGTGCCAGCACTCGCCCATGGTCAGCAGCGAGGCGAAGCGCACGTTGCGGCCCTGCACTGCGGCGCCGCGCACTTCGTGGTGCATGCCGCCGTGGTTGTGGGCGAAGTAGCCGACCAGCCAGTGGCCGAACACGCCGGCGGTCACCCGCGCGCACACGCCCCAGAACACCCAGCCCCAGCCGCCGATGGCATAGAACGCCAGCGCCCACGGCAGGTGCTGCCACATCCAGGTGCGTTGCAGGAAACGGTAGACGCGGTCCTCGCCGATGCGCGGTTCCAGCGCGATCCGCGGCGGCGCGTCCAGGCGCAGTTCGCAGTGCAGCTGCCACCACGCGTCCTGGAGAAAACCGCGGCGGTGGGCGAGGTAATCGTGGCAATGCGGCAGGCGCTGGGCGTAGTCGCGCAGGTCGTGGGTGCGCACCAGCGCGATCGGCCCGGCCAGCCCGACCTGCACGCCGCAGTAGACCAGCAGGTATTCCAGCCACTTCGGGCAGGCGAAGCTGTCGTGGATCAGCTTGCGGTGCATGCCTAGCGAATGGCCGAGCAGCAATACCGCGACGGTGCTGGCGACGAACAGCGCGAACGCGCCCCAGCTGAAGGTCAGTGCGCCGCCGATCGCGGCGCCGGCGAACATCGCGCTGAACCACAGCGAGCGCACCGGTTCCCACGTCACACGACCGGTGCTGACGCTGCGGACCGAATCGGCCAGGGCCGGGCGCGAGCGCACGCGGTGATCGTGCAGACTGGCCGGGATCGCATCGGAAACGTGGGATTTCATGGTCCGCATCCTTGGCGCGCTGCATGGCCGGAGCGGCCCTGGCGCCGGCCATGCCGGCGCGCGATGCATGCATTCAGCAATTAACTAATTTGCTAAATGATTCGGTGCGGGCCGGTGTGGCGTCAAGCGTGCGCCGATGAGCGGTCGGCGGGGTGTGGGGCGGGGCACGCACGTTGTCGGCGCCGCTGGCGGCGCGCGCGCCGACGTTTCGCACGCGCAGGCACGATACGCGCCGCGCCGCGCGATGCGGCTCAGCCGTACTCGATCGCCAGCACTTCCACGTTGAGGTCGCCGGCCGGCCGCTTCCACACCACGCTGTCGCCCACGCGCGCGCCGTGCAGCGCGCGCGCCAGCGGCGAGACCCAACTGATCAGGCCGCGCTCGGGATCGGCCTCGTCCTCGCCGACGATGCGGTAACGGTGTTCGCGGCCCTCGTCGTCGGCGATTTCCACGCGCGCGCCGAACGCGACCCGGTCGGCCGGCTGGCGCTCGGGCGCGATGGTGATCGCGCCGAGGATGCGCGCCTGCAGCCAGCGCATCTCGCGCTGCACGTGGGCGCGCTCGAGCTTCGCTCCGACCGCTTCGCGCTCCACCGCGCGGTCCAGCGCCTGCAATTCGCGCCCGGCTTCGTTCAAGCGCGCGCGCAACAACATCATCCCGCGCGGGGTGACGTAGTTGGGGTGCTCGCTGATCGGCAGTTCGGGCAGCGCGCCGGGATCGGATTCGCCGTCGCCTTCCTTGACGAAGGCGCGGCTCATGCGGGGGCGTGAAGGACAGACATTGCCCGACTCTAGGACAGCTAACGTTGTCTCAGGGTGAGTGCGATGGGGTTAGCGCTTTGCCGGAGCTGTCGATTCATCGGTTGAAGGGGGATTTGCCGGTTTGCACGCATCGCGTGCCTGTCTCGGGTCGCTGGATGGCGACGAAGGCAGCTTCGCTGCGCTGAATGTGACCCTGCGTTTTTTGGCTATTTCCCATTTGCAATGCGGGTGCCTACCCTTGGGGCGACGCTTGGCGATGTTCGACAGGATGTTGGAGGAGAAGGCCAATGAATCGAGGTTACGGTAGCTCGGCTGTGGCGCGGATCGTTGCATTGGTGGTCTTGGCGTCGATTGTTTGCATCGTGGCGGCGTGCGGCTCGGCAAGGGTGAGCGGATTGGGTCGTGGCGGCCCCGATAAAGTTTCCATGGACGCTGTCACGGTCGAGAATCTGTTGCGCTGGTCGGTCGAGGGTTCGGCGGGAATCGACAAGGTCCTGAACGGGCTCAAGCGGACGTTTGAGATGACGCCGGTCGGCGTACAAGGTCTGGGCAGTGCGGGGCCTGTGAAATTGGCGGACGGTTACATTCTGAGCTTCGCCACCATCCGCGGATTGAGCGGCGCGATCGATATCGGCGTGAAGGAAGAACCGTGTTATTCGCCCGAACGCGCAGCCGGCCTGGTTGGAGGGGCGACGGGGAAGGTCGAGCTGGACGCGCATATGATCGATCCCGGCAAGACCTACACCACCGGGAAGAACGGCTTTTACGTCTCCTTCGCCACGAGCGACGAGACGTACAGATGCGTAAAGAGCATCCACATGTGGCCCATGGACAGGAAAGAGCCATGAATGTCCCGGGTGAGGGCGGCGAGTATCTCCAGTCCCATCCCCGGTTCGCCGAAATGCCTGGGCGTATTCGAGCGTGGATACTGGAATCGCCCAGCGCTTCGGCCGATTTCGCGCGGTTCTTCAAGGACGAAGGCGTTGTCCAGGGCCAGTCGGGCGTTGGGCTTCCCTATTACGCGCCGTTGGAGCCGCCGAGAATTCTGGTTGAGGATTCCCAATGGAGATCGCTGCAAGCTAGCGACGCCCCAGCATGGCCCCAGCGCCACCTGTTCGGAACCCTCGCCCACGAAATCGGTCACCACCGCTACAACACCGGCTCTATCCCGTTCCAAGGCCGCAGCGCCGACGAGTACGTGCAATACCGCGCCGGCCTGGAAGCGCAGGCGATCTTCAACGCCTTTCCCATCTTCAAGGAACTCGAACACCAGCCCGAGTTCAAGGGCGGTAAGCCGTTCGGCTCCATCGGCTATCTGAACGAGGTCGAGTTGGGTTCGCTGTACGGCGACTGGAAGGCCGGCCGGCTGGGCGACGCCGAGGTGGTCGAGCGAATGGCGGCGAAGGTGGCTGATGCGCCGTACACCCTGGCCAAGCCGCCGCAGGACATGGACGGCAACGGGGCGATCGCCCATCGCGATGCGTATTTGCGCGACTACGCCCGGTATGTCGAGCCGAAACTGCAACCGCAGTCGTCCATCGATCCTGCCGGCGCCGGCTTGAATCCGCAGGACGCCGCATTGTTCGACCGCCTGCGCGCGCAGGTGCGCGAGCTCGATCGCTCGGCCGGTAAAGGTTGGGACGAACAAAGCGAGCGCCTGAGCGCCAGCGCCCTGGTCATGGCCAAGGGATGCGGGTTCGGCGCTGAGGACGAACTGCGCTTGGCGTTCAACCGGCGCAGCGACGACGTCGCGGCGGGGACGTTGTTGCACCTGTCCCGGCACGGCGCGAACGCATCCCCGGACCCGTATGCCAACCGTACACATATGCCGCTGGCCGAGGCCCTGGCCGTTCCGGCCGAGCAGCGCTGCGAGCAGGTGCGGGCCCTGGAGGTCGCGCAGTCGCAGCGGGCCCAGACCGCGCAGACGCAGATAATTGTCGCAGCAGACGAGCCTGGCAAGGACCGTCCGAAGCTGACGGTCTGATCGGCCCGATGAATCGGCCCGGCTCGCCGTGCGTACGGACCGCAGGCAAGGCGGCCCGCTGCCACCTCCGCGCCGAACCTGCGATCATGTCGCATGGAACCGCAAATCCCCAAGGCCGACGCCGCTCCGGCCGCTTTCGACACCCTTCCGCTGAGCCCGGCCCTGCTCCAAGGCGTGGCCGCGCTCGGCTACACCGCCATGACCCCGGTGCAGGCGCGCGCGCTGCCAGCGATCCTGGACGGCCGCGACGTGCTTGCCCAGGCCCCGACCGGCAGCGGCAAGACCGCGGCGTTCGGGCTGGGCCTGCTGCACCGGCTCGATCCGTCCGCGGTGCGCACCCAGGCCCTGGTGCTGTGCCCGACCCGCGAGCTGGCCGACCAGGTCGGCCAGCAACTGCGCAAGCTCGCCTTCGCGGTCGGCAATCTCAAGGTTTCGGTGCTGTGCGGCGGCATGCCGGTGGCGCCGCAGCTGGCTTCGCTGGAGCACGCGCCGCACGTCGCCGTCGGCACGCCCGGGCGCCTGCAGGAGCTGCTGCGCCACGGCGCGCTCAAGCTCGACGGCCTGCGCACGCTGGTGTTCGACGAGGCCGACCGCATGTTCGACATGGGCTTCGAAGAGGCGGTGCGCGAGATCGTGCGCAAGACGCCCAAGACCCGCCAGGGCCTGCTGTTTTCGGCCACGTTTCCCGAGGCGATCCGCGAGCTGGGCCGCAACGCGCTGCGCGATCCGCTCGAGGTCACGGTCGAGGGCGAGGCGTCGGCGCCGCGCATCGAGCAGTATTTCTACGAGGTCGAAGCCGGGCGCAAGACGCCGCTGCTCGGCGCGCTGCTTCTGGAATACCGGCCCGAGTCGTGCGTGGTGTTCTGCAACATGCGCAAGGACACCGAGGAAGTGGTCGGCTCGCTCGAACACTACGGCTTCACCGCGCTGGCCCTGCACGGCGAGATGGAGCAGCGCGACCGCGACGAGGTGCTGGTGCGCTTCGCCAACCGCAGTTGCAACGTGCTGGTCGCCAGCGACGTGGCCGCGCGCGGGTTGGACGTGGAAGACCTCGCCGCGGTGGTCAACTACGACCTGCCGACCGACCCGGACGTGTACGTGCACCGGATCGGCCGCACCGGCCGCGCCGGCCGCGGCGGCGTCGCGCTGAGCCTGTGCGGCCCGCGCGAGACCGCGCGCGCCGACCAGATCGCCCAGCGCATGGGCGCGCCGCTGCAATGGCGCAGCGCCCAGCCGCTGGGCGGCAAGGCCCGCAACGCCCCGGCCGCGCCGATGGCGACCCTGCGCATCGACGCGGGCAAGACCGACAAGCTGCGCCCCGGCGACATCCTCGGGGCGCTGACCGGCGAGGCCGGGCTCAAGGCCGAGTCGGTGGGCAAGATCAACGTGTTCGCCACGCGCTCGTACGTCGCCGTCGCGCGCGGCCAGGCCGCCGCGGCGCTGGCGCGGTTGCGCGAGGGGAAGATCAAGGGGCGCAAGTTCCGGGTCAATCGGTTGTAGGGCGGCTGCTGCGCTGCCGCCGGCGCGCAGACGCTTGCGCCGTGGCTGTGTTGGCGCGGTCGCGACTCGCGTCGCTCCTACAGGGCAAGTCCGAACCCGCGTCGTTGCTGGAAGTCCGACTGTAGGAGCTGCGCAAGCTGCGACCGCGACACTGCGCTTGCGGCGCAATTTGCGGCAACGCGGTCGCGACTCGCGTCGCTCCTACAGGGCAAGCCCCGGCTTGCGTCGTTGCAGGAAGTCCGGCTGTAGGAGCTGCGCAAGCTGCGACCGCGACACTGCGCTTGCGACGCAACCTGCGACCAAGCAGTCGCCGCCGCGTCGCCCCGACGCTCCCTCACTTGCCGTTGAGCGAATACTTCCCCGGCCCCAACAACAGCACCGCCGCGGCCGTGGCCAGGAACATCGCCTGCAGTTCGATCGCCCAGCCGCCTTGTTCGTTGAGTTGGCCGAGCTGGCCCAGGTGGACCAGGGCGATCGCCACCAGCATGTTGCCGGCGATCAGCGCCGCGCCGATGCGCGCGTGCCAGCCCAGGATCAGCAGGGCCGGGCCCAGTACTTCGCCGAGCAGCACGCCGTAGCCGAGGAAGCCGGGCAAGCCGTGCGCCTGGACCATGCCGACGATGCCCTCGGTGCCGCCGCGCAGTTTGGCGATGCCGTGCAGCAGGATCAGCGCGCCCAGGCTCAGGCGCAGGATCAGTTTGCCCAGGTCGGACCAGCGGTCGGCGTTCATGGCGGCTCGCATCGATGAAGGTAGCCGCCAGGATCGCGCTGCGCTGGCGCAGGCGTTGTGAAGCTTTCGGTTCGATGCTTGCCCTGATTTTGTGGGAGGGACCTCAGTCCCGACGCTCTTGGCGCAGATCGCGGCGAACCGGACGGAAAGCGTCGGGACTGAAGTCCCTCCCACATTGGGGCAGCGAGCGTCGGGCCTGAAGTCCCTTCCACATTGGGGCGGCGGGCATCGGGACTGAAGTTCCTCCCACACCGGGGCGGCGAGCATCGGGACTGCAGCGACCACCGTTGGGCGAAGAGCATCGGGACTGAAGCGCCTCCCACCACAGCGCCCCGCCGGGCTCCTGTGGGAGACGCTTTCAGCCCCGACGTTTGAGCTGCGGCCGGTTCGATTCAGCGCAACGCGCGCAAGGTCACCGTCAGCGTATCCGGATCGCCCGAGCGTGCCGCGCCGCTGAAGTCCGGGCCGCCGCTGGCGGTGACGTCGTCGTAGGGGAAGGCGTAGCCGCGGTTGTCCGGCAGCCGCTCGTGGACCAGGCGCGCGTAGTGGTTGGTCTGGGCGTTGCGGTAGAAGCGGCTGGCGACTTCGCCGTTGGGCTGGTTGGGGTTGTCGAGCAGGGTGGTTCGGTTCAACGCAGCCGCCAGGCGCGGAATGATCGCCTTGCGCACGTCGCTGGCGCCGCCGAGGCTGAAGGGGCCGCTGTCGCAGCTGAGCACGTCGGCGGTGCTGGGCTTGGCGAAGGCTTCGCCGTTGTTGAAGCGCAGCAGGTTGTCGCCGCCCACGCGCGCGGTCAGCACACCGAAGCCGGACTGGGTGTCCACGGTGAGGGTGGTGTTGCGGTATTTGTTCCAGCACGCGTCGATGTAGCCGGTCAGGTAGTTCTGGAAACGCGAAGCCTGGTAATGCGCGCTCATCGCGCGCAGGTTGCGGCCGTCGGGGCCGCGCTGGATCAGCGAATTCCAGGCCGAGCCTTCCTGCGTGGCCTGCTGCTGCAGCGAATAGCAGATCGGATCGAGCGAGGCCGCCGGCAGGCCCGGGATGGTCTCCACGCGCCCCGACAGCGAACGCAGCGACAGCCCCAGGGGCGCGGCGACGAAGTCGACGTAGCTGATGTTGGAGAACAGCTCGTACTCGTTGAAGGTGAACTCGGCGAAGGTCCAGTTCTTGTTGAAGTTGGTGTCGCTGGTGTTGAGGAAGCTCGGGTGCACCACCGCCGGGCCCGGATTGACGTAGAAATCCAGGCGGCTGCCGATGCACAGGTAGATGCGCGCGCCGTACATGCGCGGCACCGATACGCGCACGGTGCTGCCGTTGGCGCCGAGCGGGATCGCGCAATCGGCGCCCAGCGGCGTCACCGGCGCCGACGGCGAGGGCGGGTAATAGGCGCTGCCGTCGGCGCGCACGAACACCGGCCGGCCGTTGTCGAAACCGGTGACATAGGCGAAGGCGGTGTTCTGGCCGGAGGCATTGAGCAAGGCGAGGTTGAAGCGCGCCGGAGTGGCGGCGAATGCGCGGCGCGGCAGCAGCGGGACAGCGATCGCGGCGGCGCCGGCGCCGAGGAAGTTGCGGCGGGTGACCATCGTTGCGGCTCCTGGAGTGGGCAAGCGCGACGGCGGGTCAGGCGCGCGAGAGCGG
>OKVI01000871.1_pt1 | contig 14856 bp, 9 predicted proteins | sample 1607001 | NCBI WGS metagenome assembly OKVI01 (sample SAMN03281018, study PRJEB24777) | human gut metagenome | isolation source: fecal sample PR128 from 1 month old male Malay infant, vaginal delivered...
GCGTACGGCCCACAGAATGATGTCACGCTGAAAATGCCGGCCTTTGAATGGGTTCATGTGCAGCTCCATCAGCAAAAAGGGATGATAAGTTTATCACCACCGACTATTTGCAACAGTGCCTAAAAAACAGCCTGTTTCGGTATAAAAATCGACCATACAGAGAGAGAAACCACCGGAGTGGTGGGAAAAGCAGAAAGGTTCACGTGGCATAAGGCGTGGACAATGGTATCGATTGTTTTTTCAATTTCCTATACGTCCAGGATATGCCGCGCCAGCGGCATGGAAGGCGGCGCTCTGTTGTTTCATATGATACCGGAGTAAAACCGCCGAAGCCCGGCGTAAGCCGGTACTGATTGATAGATTTCGCCTATCCCATTCCCACCCTGCTAAGCCATACCCGCTTTCAGCCATGAAAGAGCTTCTGTGCGCGGTCGGAGTGGCCCCGACTAGGGTTTACCCGAAGTCGGGGCGTATCTCCGCGTTAGCGGGCCGTCAGGGCCGCTTACGAGCGTGTACTGAGAACTTCCAGCGAGAAGACTGACAGCGATGACAATGTAGTTACAACATTCATAATTAAAAGCGACTCTGTTCCGGCCCTTCGGGCCGGGGCGGGGCCGCTTTTCAGTTATGAGGGAGGGGCTTTGTGGTTTCAGTTCTGCGCTGGACCGGGGTTTTTCTGGTGGTTGTGTCTGAGTGTTGTAACTAAAGCGGCTCCGGTAGGGGCCCGCCGCTTGCGGTGGGAGGTGCATATCTGTCTGTCCACAGGACAGGCAGTGAATAGGTTTTCTTTTTAAATGAATGTAATTAAGTAGTTTAAAGGAGATATAAACAGGTGTTTAAAAGATACATTGCACCCTGTAACGCTGGCGGATGGCGCTTTATGACATGAACGGTTGTAACCTTATGGGGAAGTCCCTTGCAGTTTAATGTGGATAAGCAAAATTCCCCGTCTGTGAGGCGTGTTTTGTATCAAAAACAGAGAGAACCGGATGCATCTGAAAGTGGATGATGAGGTTGTTTTTTGTATGTGGTGCTGTTTTTTTCTGTACTGGCGGGCTTCAGACGTGCGGATTCCTCCGGCGCAGGCCGGATTATTCTGAGGAGGTCACTTTCAGGGGGAAGCGGTGGCCAGCCGGCTGTAATTGCGGTTACGTGACAGAATCATGCGCTCCTTCACACGACGCTCCACTTCGCGTTTTACCGCCTCACGACTGGCAGTAAAGCGCCCTTCCGAGATTTCACGCGTCAGCTGTCGTTTCACCAGGGTGACGATATCCTGACGTTCCCTGCCCGCATCACGACGCGCACGGGCACGCTTTATTCCCCGGGACTTAAGCTCTGTCTGGTAACTGCGGAAACGCTCACGCACAAAACGCCAGGCTTTCGCTATCAGTTCATCCATACCCAGTGCATCCAGTCCCTGCTTCTTGCGCTGTCTGTTTTCCCATTCCACACGACTGCGGCGTGCGGAAGCCACCGCCACCTCAGACACATCGAGAGCGGCAAACAGTGCCGGTGTGAACGTGATGTCGGTCGGAATGTAGCACCCGATAAGCGGGTCATATTCCGTCTGGTAGGTAATCAGTCCCAGCTCTGACAGGAACGTCAGGGCCCGGGTGGCACGGGTGATGGAGAGTTTTCCTGCACCGGACTCTGTCGCCAGTCCGCACTCAATGGCCAGTGTGGTGATGGAGCACTGGACGCGGTTGGCCAGCGGGTCATAGTGGAAACACAGCCCCTGCAGCAGCGCATCAATTGCCCGTCGACGCAGCACCGGTGGCATGCGTCGACGCAGACCACGCGAACGGGCATGCGCCACATGAATGGCGAAGTCAAAACGGGAGGTGAAGCCCACCGCCTTTTCCATCAGTTTTTCGCAGAACTTCAGCGTTTCGGCACCTTTACGGGGTGTAAACACCGGATTCGGGTTCTTTACCTGGCGGTAATACGTTTGGTGAAGATCAGTCACACCATCCTGCACTTATGTTGCACAGAAGGAGTGAGCACAGAAAGAAGTCTTGAACTTTTCCGGGCATATAACTATACTCCCCGCATAGAGCAACAGCTTCTATGCGGTTTCTTGTTAGCCCCGTTAATCTTCTTCTCAGTCGCCAAACTTGCTGAAGATTATCGGGGTTTTCACTTTTCTGGCTCCTGTAAATCCACATCAGAACCAGTTCCCTGCCACCTTACGGCGTGGCCAGCCACAAAATTCCTTAAACGATCAGTAATCTAGCACTGACAGAAAAAACTAGCAAGAATGTGATCCCATCACATCATGTTCCTGTGACAGGCCTCTTTCTCGATAAGCCTTTCTATCAACTCTGCCTGAGTTACCCCTTCCTCTGCACACAGACTGGTAAGGTAGTTTTTCAGTTCTGGTCTGACGAAAACCTTGATCTCTTTACATACAGATCGTTTGCGCGCAGAAGCTGCTCTCTGTCGTTCTGCTTCACTCAAAGGTTTACCCTTTCTGTATGCTCGTTTTGCGCCAGATGAGGAAGTCACTGCATTTTCTGTCTGCGACATCTCGCCTCCTCAATACTCAAACAGGGATCGTTTCGCAGAGGATACTACAGTTTTTTGAAATCAGCGACTTGAGAATTGTGACGAAGATCTGTGTTGGCGCACAAATCAACGGGGATTACTGTCGTTTAATGTGATTTAAACTGTGAAATAGTATGGTTTTCAGTTATGGAAACGCCGGGAGCGGGGAAAACTTGCTTTTTCCCGTTTCCGGGGTTGGACAACTGAGCAACGCGAAGGCGTCAGCTACGATGTTCCGGTGACTGCTGGGCAGCCCCTGTTGTATTCAGCCATTCTCCGGTCATCTGCAGCAGTTTTCTGGCATCGTGGCTTCTGAGCAACGGAATACCAGCCTGCCTCAGAACCTCTTCCAGAAGAATATCCCGGCGTCTGCGTTCAGGTCGTAAATGGCTGGCATCATCCAGCTCTACTGCTGCAACAATACTGAACGAACGCCGCTCAACGATAACCACATCAACATGCCACTGAGACACCATCCTGAATAACTGCCACCACTGGCGTGATCGTGGCCGGATATTCCCGTTCAGCTGGACGATATCTGCGACCCGTACCTGCGGACACAGATACCACCGCTTCATATCCACAATTCTGAACAGTCCTTTCATAAAACTGACTTCCCTTTCTGTCAGCAGCGTCTTCTGACGTTGCCAGTATTCACCGCCGGACAGTATTCGCTCTGCATCACCGGTCCGTATACCTGCCGCATGCAATTGCATCAGCAAAGGAGAATGCTGATTTACACTTCTGAGGATAATCCGGATAAGTAACGCTGCAATAATCAGAACAATGAGAATAAAAATAATCAGCTTCATTGTTTATCTGCTCCTGGTAATTAATTATTGCTGAATTATTACCTTACATATTTCCATATCTCTTTTGGTATCCTGCCATATAACTTTCCGGTGATTAATTCCGCTAACCGGTGGTCTGCTGCTGAATTAAATGATTCACGTTCACTGGTCGATAAACTGTCTCTGTTTTTATGAATGATTTTTTCCAGCGTATTGACTGATGAACATCGCCGTAACTGATACAGCCATTCCTGTTTTGTTTTTGCCATTTTTATTCCCGCTGAGAACAGATGAATGATAAGATTGCCATCGCTTTATTTACGGTGTCTCCATATCCAGGGGGGAACCGGATCAGCATCTGACCAGAGCCCACGTTTTTGTTGTCTGGCTTCGTTCTGAAGGACAGGCAGCACGGGATCTGTGTTGTACTGCTCATATACCCAGGCAGCCCCGGCCCGGACCATAAACTGATTAACATTCATTCCGTCTGGTGCATAAACCTGCCCGAGAATACGACCATAACGATCTCGCTGAAAATATGTGACGGTAACCGTTTTTCCTGCAACCAGTGATTTCATCATTTCCGTTGACCACCGGCCATAATCCTGTTTCTTTTCCGGTGCATCAATATTTATCAGCCTGATCCGCACTGCCTTCCGTGAGTCCATGACCTCGATGGTATCACCGTCCAGTACACGAACAACCCGTCCATGAATATCTGCACACAATACCGGCCATGAAAAGATAAATAATACCAGTGGAATATATTTCCTCATGTTATTCTCCATATCAGATAAATGGCACCTGTATTTCAGGTAATCCTGAATATCGCAGCACACACTGAATAACACCTTATTTTGTGAAATTAATCACAAAATATAAAATCACGACTTAATACGGAAAAAACTCTGTGCTACTCAGAACTGTCCGGTCATACTTCCCGACCGGATATTAAAAAAAGCAAATCTCATGCATTATTCAGCCTTCTGAATCCCTGGAGTAATGAAGGCTGCTTTTTCGTTACACCCTTCCCCGGCAGCGCCGGTGGCAGTGTTCAGCCCTTTTTCGGGCAAACTGCTGCCAGTCTGTCCGGGGAGCAGACTGCGCAGCCCGTAGCCATGCCTCAGCGGCTCCCGGCCAGTCCCCCCTGACTTCCAGCCGGACAGCCCGGCGTCCGACCTGCCGGTAGCGCCATACCCCGGAGTTTTGCGAATCACGCCCTGTTCCGTTCATTTTCCTTCCCCCTTTAATCCAGGCCGGTGAATGTGTTATAAATTTTTATAACCTTCTTCTGCCGGGTATGGAAGAAGGTTTCAGAGAAGCCTTATTTTTCCGCCTCCTTTAGTGTGAAGGAGGCTTTTTTATTGTTCATCAAGCACGGCCTGAAGTTCTGCCTTTATCCGGTTCTGGCGGCGGATTTTATCCAGACGCTCTGCCGCATACACTTCTTCCTCCTGAGAAATATGCTCCGTCACATACCCTTCCGTGTCATACCGGCAGGCACCGGCTTTCATGGCACACAGATAGCTTTCTGAACGGGTGATGGCCTTCAGCGCCCTGCGCAGTTTTTTATGCGAGAGCGGGATATTCCGCTGCGCCACGTCTTCCAGTAACACGTCCCGGATACCGCAGGCCAGAAGCCGGGGTGTGTCACCGTCAAATAATCCCGGCCACCAGGGTTTCAGGGTGTTCACGGCCTCATCCAGCGAGGGCAGGTTCAGATAAATGGACAGCGCCTGTCTGGCCTGCGCTTTTTTTGCTGTCAGCTCTGCTTCCCGGGCAGCCTTCTCCGCCAGTTTCTGCTTTTTCACCTTCCATTTTGGTGGCGTGGTGACATTGATGATGGTTTTCCGGCTCCGGGTCGGTGTTTCCCCTTCCGTTTTCCGTTTCAGTGTCAGTACCGGTCGTTTCTGCTCTGTCATGATTGCCCTGACCTTTGTGAAAATATGTCCTCCAGGTCGTTGAAACTACTCACTATGATATTAAGCTGACCTCAACGACCTCTGACATATTAATACCGACAATTAAAGATGTTTTTTAAACCATTGCGTCTGTACTGCCGCCACACGTTCAAAAAACGCGCCTTCATAAATATCATAATGGCATGCGTCAGCTTCCTCGTATAATTCCTTAGTACCAGAAGCAACAGCATCATATAAGGCTTTTCCCTGTTCTGGTGGATTAACACTATCCTGGCCGGCAATAACAACCAAAACTGGGCACTGTACTTTGGCTGCGCTCTCTGCCGGTTTATATTGCAACGTCTCCATAACCGTAAGGAAAGGTATTTTTATATCCATTTCAGGATACTGACCTTTTACCTTCTCGAAGAATACCTTTGATTCATTATCACTCAGTACCCGGGTAACCCCCACAAACATCTCTTTCCCGGTGTTTTTCTTCTTCTCTGCCATTTTATTCAGCGTGGACAGAAAAGACGCTCTCTCCGATTCATTCATCTCTCCGGTAACCAGAACATCACCGTCAGCAAAAGCCAGCTGGCTGACAATACATTTTACGCGTTGGTCCTGCGCAGCTGCACTGAAGACATGCCCCCCTCCCAGCGATGTTCCCCATAACCCAATACGCTGATTATCAATACATTCCTGCTTTTCTGCCCAATTGATAACTGAAATAATATCTTCGGTCTGCATTGCAGGAACCAGACGCCCTCGTTCTCCATCACTCTCACCGAATCCTCGATAATCAAAAGTAATCGTTGCGAATCCTGCTTCTGTGAAGGCATTCGCAAAGCAAGGGAGCAGAACATTCCTGATACCGCAAAACCCATGGCATAAGATAATCAAAGGATGTTTTATATTTCCTTCAGGAACACGAAATGTCAGGGCAATACCTTCAGAGAGTTTGTGATCCGTAATTTTCATAAATATCCTGTTTTATGTTGTTTATTAATAATCAGAATCAGCGTCAGTATCATACCAGTCACAACGCCAGAACGCCCAGCACAGCCAGATGACAGGCGTAGAATACCGGGAAAAAATCCCCGGGCCAGAAACGGGGTAATGATTTTCCTGCACACGACACCAGACCAACGGTCAGCACCGTCATCACAAAACCGGCCACCGCCGCTGCATCACTGGTGGCAAGGTTAAGCGCCGGAATAACAGCCGGCAGGCAGGCGACCAGCGCCAGACGTTCCGCTCTGTCTTCCGCCCGGTACAGCCGGTGGCTGACTGCCAGCATCAGCAGCCCGACAATGCCGTAACTGGTGCCGGACAAAGGCCCCCACAGGGCCATCAGAAGAATGGCCGCTGCTGTACGCCACCCACTGCGCGTTTCACACCATGTCAGCACCTGTGCCGCCACTGCAAAGGCAAACAGGATATTCCCCTCATACCAGGGAAATCCGGCCAGATAATATGCGAACTGGGAAAAAACTGCCCAGCCCCATAACCGGTTAATGGCTGACTGCCTGATATGCGCATGACGGGACAGATTCAGCCCCCACACCAGGGCAAACAGCGGAAAGGCTCCTCGCCCGGCCAGAAACATCCATTCCTGCTTCAGCTGGAATATCAGATTGATGTGGTCCAGTACCATCAGCACCAGTGCCACCGTTTTGATGATATCCCGCTGTCCGGGTGACCAGACCAGAAACGACTGCAACCAGGTATCGGTCCGTGCAGCCAGTGAATCGTTACGTGTCGTGTTCGTGTTATCCGTTGTCATCAGTGTTTGTCTTCCTGTATCAGTCTCCGCCCAGGGTTTTCTCTTTCTGCAGGTCACGAACCATATCCCGCTCCATCTGCTGCAGACGCTCCTGCAGCAGATTTTCCCGGGCAACCTCCCGGACCGCTTCCCGCTCCCGTTGTGATTCACGCAGCACACTCTCCGGCAGTGCGGTTTCCCGTTCAGATATGGCAGACCGGTCACGCTCCTGTCCGGCAATATCCCTGACAGCCAGCTCTGTTTTGCCGTCCGGCAGGTCAGGTTTGTTCTCTGCCATTTTCCTGACAATTTCATCTGCGCGGCGTTCCGTTTCACGGCGGATGGCCTCTTCAGCCTGCCGCTGTGCCAGTACCTCTGCCGTGACCGGTTCGCCATTTCCGGCCCCCGGCTGGACGCTGTTATCCGGGATATCCCCCCACACGCGGCCACCGGTGATGGCACCGGGATTCCACGGACGACCTTCACCGGCAATTCTCACCACCACACCGCTGTCAGGATTATCACGGGCAATCCGGACGCCATCCTGCATATTATCAGCCAGCAGGCTCTCTCCGTTACGGCTGCCCTGCAGGGCCACGAACTGCGCATCCCCGCTGCCTTTCACCCGTCCTTCACCACTGAATCCCCGCAGCCCGTTTCCGTCATCCGTGGTCAGTGGGTTCAGCCAGATACCAGCTGACTTGCCGTTACGGTCAAACGCCGGCAGTGCCACATACGGCTGCGGATATTTACGTCCCGGAGCAATAAACCGTGCAGGGCTGTCTCCCCCGGCCAGCCCTGCCTGACGGAGAACGGCACGGCCTGCCGCCACGTCCCGCAGTTCCCGTGCCGTACTGAACAGCCGCTGCGCATTCATGACCTCCCGGTCCGGTTTCGGCTCAAACACATCGTGGGCAGTTCCTTTCTGTACGGCATTGTTAATGGCATCCGTCCAGCCCTGACGGTTATCGGTGTACACCTGCACATGCTGCTTCATACGCGACAGGGCCACGTAGGCTGACTCAAAGCCGGCCATCAGTTTCCGGTTACCTTCCGTGCCTTCAAGCGCAATGGCAAAGGTTTCACTTGCCCCCTGCGCACCGTGGGCGGTGATGGCATAGGCCAGGTCAATATGTTGCTCTGCCCGCTCCTGTCCGGGGCGAATCACCCGGGTCTGCTGTCCGTCCGACAGCGTGACACTGTCACCGGAAACCGCTGTCACCGTCCAGACGCTGTTGGCCACATAACCGCGCTCCCGGTCACTCTTCGTGAAGCGCATCCGGTCACCGGTCCCCACCCGGATGGTGTCCGGGGTGTACAGTGTGACGCCTTCAGCCACCGCCTCCCGGGGCGAAATCAGCCGCGTGTTACCTTCAGCATCCTGCAGGGTTATCAGCCCGTCATCCCTGCTGATACCGGCAATCCGGTGATACACATTATCCACCAGGGCAAGGGCATCCGGGTTATTCTCCCAGGTGGAGAGACGACGCAGCTCCCCGTCACGTATATTCGCTGTGTTCAGGACAGGCACTATGACCTGCTCCTGCCCCAGCTCTCCGGCCTTTTCCCGTGCATCATGAATCATGCTGTTCAGTACGCGCCGGTCCTCATTCAGGTGCGTGACAATCAGCGTCTGCTCCCGTGCTTCCGGTGTCCTGCAGGTATAGTCGCGGACAATGGCTTCATACAGTGTCATGGGGACATCCGGGAAAGCCTCGCCTTTCAGCATCGCCTTCTGCTGCGCTTCTGCCAGTTTCGCTTCCTGGCTGTGACTGAACTCCGTCACGGAGTGCTCCGGTGCCCATGCGCCCTCCTGACGGGGAACCTGAGACGGTTTCACACTCTCAAGCCCGGACAGTGCCCTTTCCACATCCCGGTTAATCAGGCTGTATACCGCCTCCCGCAGTTCCGGCGTCTGACGCACAATCTCCTTCATGATGGCCACATCGGCAGCACTGCGCGTCTGCTGGAGACGGAAAGGCTGACCGGGCGCGATGGCCTGCAGCTGGTCCGTGTCACCGCTGGCCACGGCACGACCGCCACCGGCCGCAATCAGGGCGTATGCCCGTGCCATGTCGGTATTGCCCACCATTGAGCTCTCATCGAGCAGGAACAGCGTGTTGCTGAAATCCGGCGTTTCTCCGCTGCGCTGCTGCAGCTGCGTGTCATGCAGAAAGGACGCCAGCGTCTGTGCATCCACGCCGGCGCTGCGCATCTCACCGACCGCACGGTGCGTGGGCCCCAGCCCCACAACTCGGGGACGCTCACTCGCCGGCAGCATGTTCACGGCTGACATCACCGCCCGGAACTGTGTGGTCTTACCCACACCGGCATAACCCTGTACCACCGTGAAACGGTCGGACGTTTCCAGTATCATACGGGTGGCGGTACGCTGTCCCGACGTTAACGTCTCCATGAGTTCGCCGGGTACTCTCTCCATCAGCGGCGTGACCGCCTCCTTACCTTCGAGAATATGGCGAAGAATACTTTTTTCTGCCTCATACGACGCACGGGAAATCAGCAGGCCTGTGCCATAGCCTTTTGCCACATCCACATACAGTAAGTCACCGCGTTTTATCTGCGCATTGATTTCCCCTCCCAGTTCAGTAAAACCGGTTCCTTCTGCAGCAAACGACTTCGCCTCTGTCAGCAGGTCCACCATGCTGAAGGCCAGGTTTTTACTTTCCAGCACAGGAAGGGCCAGATGAATGGCCTGCTGTGCCGGCGTGTGCAGCCCGGCTTTCTGCAGACTGATAGCGGTTTCCAGCGATGTCTCACCGGCCCGCGCCTTTATCTGCTCAGAAACCACCGTAAAGGAGGGATGGCGGGCAAGTTTTTCCGCAGTACGGGTTTCATCCAGTGAGGAATACAGCCGGACATCACGACCGCTGCGGGCCAGACCGTTCAGGGTGGCGTTGTCCATTGCCATCTGTGTGACGGAGGCAAACACCGTCGCACTGTCACTGACGGAATGCCCGGGCGTTTCCACCCAGCCGTTCTCCAGCTTCAGTGCCGTGAACGGTGAATCAGCCACAGGCAGGGTGGCCGGTTCAGCCCGCCCCGGCACAACAACCGTCATCACATCTTCACTGACGGATGCCACCTGCAGGCGGTCACCGCCGGAGACGCGGAGCCCGGGAATTTTCCCTGTCACCCTCAGTCGCTCGCCGTCTGCCACCGGCATTTTTTCCGGCCGGAACAGCGACCAGCTGCTGTCCAGGGAGGAAATACGCACCACCTGCGTTTCGCCCTGCGCATCCCGCAGGGTCAGGCTGTGACTCTGCGCCGTCACCCGGTCGATAACATAGCGGTCATGACTGCGTGTCTCCGGGTTCCACTGCTCCATCACCATCCCCGGTCGGTACATATCCCGCAGATAACGGCTCCGGCTGTCCAGCCAGACCGGTGACAGGGCGGTCATGGTCACCTCCGGGTGTCCGAGCACGCCCTGTGTTTTCAGCTCACTGCGAATGGCCTGTGTCAGTATGGCCTGTTCCCGTACCCCGCTGACCTGTGCCACGCTCTCTTCTCCGGCTTTCACGCTGGCCGCAAAATCTCCGGCCAGCCGGTCATAGCGGACATTCCGGTCCGGTTCACTGATGATGGTTGCCGGTCGCTGTTCTCCGCCCTGCCAGCGATACGTGTTCACCCCGGCATCCTTCATGGCCATCAGCGCACTGCCTGTACCGGTTCGCTGCCCGCTGTCGGTTATCAGGATCTGTACGTTATGACGTGCGGCACCGTCCAGCAGGGTTAACGTCTCTTTCAGGGAGAGTTTTTCGCCCTGGTCAACGATAACGGTACTGCCCGGAGTGAAGGTCATGCCATCCTGCAGCTGACGACGTCCGGTTATCAGTTCACCGGACAGCCGTTCATCCTGCTTCAGGTTCATCTGCGAGCGACGGTCAGCAGCGATAATCTGCACCTCCCGCCCCTGCTCCCGGGCCATCATGACCAGTTCAGCCACCCGCTCACGCTGCCCGGCTGCACCGCCCTGCCCGGACACAATGGCCAGCGACGGGCGATCCTGTGCCAGAACACTGACGGCATCGCTGTAACCGGCCGTCCGGGGGACACTTTTCTCCGGATGTACGGTCACCCGGTTCTGTTTCATGATGTCACGACTGAGTGCCCGGACGGACAGCTCATCGAGCACATGAATTCCTGATGTGAACAGCCCCTTCTCACGGTCGAGGGGGATAAGCTGCTCACGACTGATGGCCTCATCGATACCGGCGCGTGCCCGTTCAATCACACCATTTTCCGGCGGCAGTATACCGACCGTTCTGGCCAGCACGTCCGTGTACGTAAACTGCACTTTTCGTTCACTTAATCCGGCAATGGCCTGTGTCACCGCCTGCTGCACATCCGGCCCCTCCTGTGAAACAGCCCCGGGCGCCTGCGTGCGGGTCTCCGCACGCTGATCCGCCGCGTCACGATATGCCCGGATGTCGAACCCGGTTTCCTTCAGCGTCTGCATCCATTCAGCCATTCTGATTTCCGGATCGACGTGCTGTTTGGATTTACGCGTATCCAGTGCCGCCACATCCCGGGATTTCAGCGAGGCGTCTTCCCCGACGGCCTCCCGGATAGCCTGTGAGCGTCCGGAAAAGGCCTCCACCGGTACGCCCGGCATCTCCCACATACCGTGCTTACCCACCACTTCGGTTTCATAGCCCAGCGCCTCAACCTGCTCTTTCAGTTTTTCCCGGTAGAGCCTGCCAAAGGCAATCTGATTAGCGTACACATTCTCAATGAACCCCGTTTTCCCCACTTTGTCACTGCTCAGTGTCTTCCACTCACCGTTATGCTGCGTGACATTAGCCACCACCGCATGCGTGTGTAACTGTGGTTCCTGATCGCGACTGGTGTCGTGGTTAAACAGTGCCATCACCAGATTACCGGTCAGCACCGTTTCTGACTGTCCGTCCGTCATCACCCGTGTGGAGGCCAGCGCCTCCACCTGACGAACAGCAAAGTCCACGGCCTGGTTATGTGCATCAATCAGGCGCTTATCGCCACCTAACATGGCCATCATGGAGACACTTTTGGGGGCGGAGAAGGTCAGGTCGTAGCCGGGACGATGCTTATTACTGCCATCCTGCATGCGGCTTAGATCCGCTCCGTCCGGCAGCCTTCCCTCCAGAAGACGGGTAAAAACATCCTTATCGACACTGCCCTGCAGTCCCAGCTGTTCAGCCCCCCTGCCGGCCCAGCGTTCTCCCATGCTGCCCAGTACATAGTAATTATCCTTGTCGGTATAATAGTTACCGGCACTTCCGGCCGATCTGACCTGCGCGATACTCATCATCAGAAATCATCTCCCGGCTCAACATCCTCCCCACGCTCCCGGTGCACATTAATGTTCACCTCTTCACGACGCTGCATCTGCTGCTGGATGTCCGGATGATTTTCCTGTTGCCATGCCTCATAAGCGGCCATATCCACCACTTCACCGGATTCACTGATCCCGGGTGGCAGTTGCTGTTCCATCTCTTCTTCCGGTTTCATTTTCAGCTCCTGCTCGATCCCCCCTGCCGGAACACTCACACCTGCATCTGACTTCTTATCATTGATGACAGAAGACACTGGCTGTTGTGGCTGTTGTGGCTGTTGTGGCTGTTGTGGCTGTTGTGGCTGTTGTGGCTGTTGTGGCTGTTGTGGCTGTTCAGCCTGAGTCACGCCTTCTCCGGAGGCAACCTCCGGTTCGAAGAGGCTGGCCATCTGGCGACCTTCTGCTTCCCTTGCAGCAAGTACGGCACTCAGACGGTTCTCCATTTCCGGGTTGATGTCACGCGGAATAAACTCCGGAGCGACCTTCGGTCGTGCCTGATATTTCAGAGAGAGTTTGACTGCCGGATACGGTCCGGGCAGAGTGACATAGCAGGTCAGATCCGGCAGAGACTGAATGTCGGAATAACTGACCAGCGTCTGACGCTCCATATCCTTACCGGTCGATACCCCGTCACGTACCGGGTCAGCACCGTAGGAATACTGCTCGCTGGCTTTCAGGTGCTCTTTCTCACCAATTTCACCGGCAGCGAACTCTGCAATCTTATGGCTGGGAGAACGGAAAAAGGCACGGGTGTTCATGACGTCAAACAGCGTGGCCGCCGCTTTCTCACCGTAGATATCTTCCAGCTGGGCATAGGACTGGATACCAAACACATAACAGCCACCGAACTTACGGGCTTCCGGCAGGATCTCCACCAGGTCCGGCAGTTTGTGTAACGTGGGTAACTCGTCACAGAAAAACCACACACGACGGTTACGGTTTTCTCCCATTGCCAGCAGACCACGAATGGCAATGGACAGCCACATGGAGATCACCGGCTTCAGGGAGGCATGGGTGTCGGCGTTCGACGAAATAAACAGCCAGCCGTTTTTCTGATCTTCCCGGACACCACGCATCCAGTCACGGATGGTAAAAGACTCACCGTTATGCTCAATCCCCTGCAGGTAACGGATGGCTTTCACGTAGTTGGTCAGCACAGCACGGATGGAAATCGCCGTTTTCTCAATTTTCTCTTCCACCAGGTTGGCTGCCGGTGAATTACGCAGGAAGGTACGCAGTTTTTCAATTTTGATGGAAAGCAGTGTGTCCACCAGTTTGCTGTAGCTGCGGTTGGGGTCATTACGCATCAGGTACGCCGCTTCCGCAAAAATGGTACGTCCTGAACCCTGCCAGAACGGGTCCTCTTTTGTACCCATAGGGATCAGCGTGTTCGCGGTATTATCAAAATCCGGCTGTGTCAGGCACTCCTTCCACAAATCCCATGCGGCACAGCGGGCATCCAGCGGATTCAGGATTTTATCGATGGAGGGATCATAGTAACTTTTAACAAATTCCCCTGAACGGTCATAAATCACCACCATATCACCGCGCTGACGGGCGTAGTTGGCCAGACGACGGATAACCTCCGACTTACCGGCCCCGACCGTGCCGTGCAGACAGAAGTTCTGGATTTCGGAATCCCGGATAATCGGCAGGTCGCCAATCCGGATATCGGAGTCCTTGCCGTCTTTTTTCAGCATCCGGGCAACGTCTTTCGGGTTATCCGTCAGCTGACGCCCGCCGGTCACCTCATTTTCACTCTGCTGTTTCCCCTGATGCCCCAGAATCCAGGAGACAACAAAGAAGGTGATCAGGCAAATAACCAGTGCCACAACTGTGGCCAGAACGAATGCAGACCATAGCTGCTCTCCGCACCAGATCATATATTTATCATGCAGTACCTGGGCAGCGTTCATCCGGAAGGTTTTGCCGTAATACTGGATCTCATAGACCGGCTGGGATTTTATTAAATCCCGCATGCCTTCCAGTGACGTACACCACCAGTAAATACAGCCGTTGATAAACGTCTGCCAGCTTATTTTTACCCATAAGACCAGACCAATGAGGATCCAGAAAAAAATAAACAGGCAGTAAAGCATGATATTGGCGATCTGGCTGAACATGCGGATACGCATGGACGCAATCTGACCGCCCTGGGTCATATCCTTTGCGTTAAAACTCATGATGAAACTCCGGGAAAATCTGGAACAGGGCAGAAAAGGATGATGTGGGGTTAATTCACAGAAACAGACCAGGTGTACCCTGTATGCCGGTGGTGATGCCCGCCTGCAGTCCTGCCGGAAGAGACCTTCTCTGTAACAATGTCAGTCAGGCGCAATACTTCAGACCAGTCACTCCCATGCGGAAACTGGATCTGAATAAAAAGGCGTACCCGTTCACGGTGATCCAGAACTGTGTCCGGTTCATAAAAACGGCCACTGTCAGGAGAAACACAGGACGTTTTATTGATGAGATCATACTTATCGGCAGGAGACTGCGATGAAATCGCCCAGG
>OKVI01000881.1_pt1 | contig 14750 bp, 19 predicted proteins | sample 1607001 | NCBI WGS metagenome assembly OKVI01 (sample SAMN03281018, study PRJEB24777) | human gut metagenome | isolation source: fecal sample PR128 from 1 month old male Malay infant, vaginal delivered...
ATCTTATTTAAGACTAATTATATCTCTAATAGCAGTAGAATACTTCTTCAGATAAACTTATATTAAATTCGTATTAAGCATATAGTAAACATGCTAAAATCAGTAGTGAAGAAAGCTCCGACGGGAGAGAGTAGTCACTACTTTTTCTTTATGTTAAAGTAGTGGTGTCTTGTAAAATCGTAGGGCTCTATGGCGCTAGACGTCGCTTGACAAACTGGCAAGACACCTTGTTTTAGGTGGCGTTTGATCAAAGTATGTAGGACGCTAAACGTCGCGTATTGAAAATAAAGTCACTAAAACATGGAATTATTCAAGACATAAAGAGGTAATGTCATGCGTGCAGTCTTTGGAATTGATGTCGGTAAGAAAAGTTCTGAGGTGGCCATTTTAGTCAACGGTGAGAAGGTTCATGGCTACACCATACTCAATGATGCCATTGGATTCAACAGCCTGTTGGGCGACTTGAAAACTGTTCATAACCCTGTGATTATATTTGAGGCTATAGGCGTCTATACGTGTATTATTTCTCCAAGCTTTTCTTTCGTATAGTACTGCGTCAAAAATTCCTTTACAGTATCCAATAACAGAATGCTGGCTTTATCTTCTGCTTGTTTATCCTCTACAAGTTTAGCTGCAGCCAATTCGATTTCTTTGCGACTTTGTTTAGCAGTAGAATGTTGACCAGCAGTATATCCCATCATGAGAATAAAGCTAGTTGCAGCTACTGTTCCAACACTAATTAAGGCTTTAGTTTTGACTTTATTTAACATCTTAGACCTTCTTTCTATAAAAACTAAGTCAAGAATACCAGATAAAGCTTGAAAAAAGTATCACAGAAGTAAAAATGCCACCCGAAGGTGGCCAATATAACTTACAAAATTAGTAATCCGTCTGATAAATTTTTTTATACAAACCATTTTTCAGATACCATAGACATGATGATTTCCTCCTTAATTACTAATAGATTATCAAATTTACCGTTTATTAGAATAAATGTGCAATTTTTGTAAATAAATTAAAAAAGCTGCATCTTCTGCAACTTTTTAATCTGGTGGAAAATAGCCCAACTGCTCAGCGATGTGAATCGCCTCCTGCCTGTTAGTCACTCCAAATTTTGAAAAGATATTGGCCAAGTGATTGGAAACTGTACGTTTACTCACATCGACCTTGTCACAGACATCATCAATGGTCAAGCCATTTCTAACCAATTCTAGTATCTCGATTTCTCGTGGTGTTAGCACCTCTACCATCACTTCATCTGAAAAGACCTTACCACCTAGATAAATCTTTTCCAGTTTTTTCACCAACTCATCTGGGTTCATGCTTTTATCCAGAAAGCCATAAGCCCCCATAGCTTTAGCTCGGTGTTCATACATCTTTTTGCTGTATCCCGTCAAAATTACAACCTTACTAGAACAACCATTGTCGATAATCTCTTGTGCCAAGGTCAGCCCATCATCTTGATACAGACTCGTCAGGTTGATGTCAATCAAAATAATGTCGTAGTCATTAAAAGCAATCTCCGAAATAGTCGAAAAATTATCCACTAACTGGACCTTTTTAATGTTTTCCGATAACTCTAAAATCATCTTGATACTTTGGCTAAATAATTTATGATCATCAATTAACAAAATTTTCATAACACAACTCCTTATCAATCGGGAGAGTAATTTCTACACGAAATCTCTTATTATTTTCAAAAATCTGCATTTGACCACCTAAAACACTAATTTTATTAGACATATTTTTCAAGCCATAACCTAAGGATTTTTCTGTTTGAAGGCAGTCATTTTCAGAAATGATAAAAATAGCGTCATCATGCACATCAATCTTCAAAGAAATCCTTCCACCACTAGCGTACTTAACGGCATTGGTCGCCAACTCCTCAACCAGACGATAGGCAATTTTATCGTAAGGAGATAAAAGTCTAAAGTGGGCAGGAAACTGTGTGACTACTTCATTTTCTGCGTGATAGCGTTTGACAATCCGATTAATCAGCCCTTGATACTGGATGTCTAACTGCTCGTCTGTTTCTACCATTGGCTGATAATAATCCATCCGCTCACGAATCCGCTGAACCAACTCCTCTGTTACCAGATTGATCTGTTCACCAAAAGCTTGATTGCTACTATATTTATTGAAATTTTTTATTGCCATAACATTTTGCAGGATTTCATTGTGAAGAAATTCGGAGAACTGTTGTTCTGTATCTTCATTTGCCAGCAGATTTTTCACCATACGGTTACGCTTTAAAAAGAGAACTTTTACATAATCCCCAGAATCTAGCATTTCAGCAGAACGAAAGAGGCGAATCAATTCTTCCGAACAAATCCCGAACAATAGTAACATGATATTCAAGACCAAAAAGCTCGTGTTTAAATCTAGACGAAAGATGATGAAAATGCCTACTAACAAAAACATAACCAGTAAAAACAAGCGTGAAAAAGCTTTTATATAGGACAATTTTAACTCTGATACCTTTTTTTGAAGAGAGCTGATAATTGTTTTGAAGTGTAAAAAAGCTAAAATGCCAACAATTTCCAGATACCAGACTAGGTTCATCACTCCTGAGCCCATCGTATTGATATACAAAAAGAAATAAGAAAGAGGCAATATCAAAGCTAATATCCACAAATTTCGTCTCTGATACTTGAGTTTACTTTTCAACTCTTTATGATATAAAATCAGTAAAATCAAGGGAACAAGGTTTAAAAAGAAAGACGCAAACAAGGACAGAAATAGAAAAATTGAAGGACTTAACAGATATGAACTAATGGTGATTAGTGTCAACACAAAGGACACACTCAACAGTTCTTCTCCTATTTTCTCTCCCAGAAAGATAATAGACAGAGAACTATACACCAATAAAAAAGAGTTGAGCGGATGAAGAATATCAAAAAAGTGCAACAGGGTGCTCGCAACTCCTTGATTAAATATGGATTGCCAGCTAATGAGAAACATCATCAGGAGCAACCAAAGTTTCAACTCACTATACCGAAAGGTCACAATATTACAAATATAGCTAAATACAATTAAAGCAATAATCAGCAATAAAACCATCTGCAAGGAAAAATCTGTAGAAAAGTCCAGAGGGATCCTATGATAAATATAAATCATTAAAGCTAGATGATTCAAAATCGTCAACCACCACAATAAAAGTGAGTTTTTCGAGAACAATTTGACAAACTGTTTCATATGTATCTACTTCCTGAACTACTTTAATATTATTATAACACAATACCAGAATTGCAGGATAGGCAACTCTGGTATTTGACTTAATTTTTAATAATTTGCCAACTTACTCTGTAAGTCACTAGCAAGTAAAGGACAAAGAGTAAAACCGCTACTCCCAGATAGGTGATATCAATAGAAATGCTGGTATTAGCGAAATTCTCAAAATAGCCCAAAAGAGCGGTACTCAAGGCAAATGCTAGCGGACCTGCGATGACCAGCGGAACCAAGAAATAACTTAGAATCTGTTGCAAAAGAATAGAGCGATTTTGCTTCCTCTTATTCCCAAGAAGATATAAGATTTGATAATCATTGACACTATCCAAAGCACTTGTAGAAGTTTGAAGGGACAAGATACTGAGGGAAATAATGATAAAAATAACACTGACAAAAATCATGACAAAGACAATGACGCCCATAAATCCAAGATAAATCTCAAAAATTCTTCCTTTGGTTTGATAGGTGAACGGATTCAACTCTGCTCCATCACGAGTGAAGTAGTATTTTTCTATCCACTGACTTAAGAATGTTTCTACTTTCCGTTTGTCGATATTTTCTTTGAAATTGGCAACATAGGTCGTGTGGTCTTCCGTCAATCCAACTACTACCCTATCTGGTACAATTAAGGTTCCTGTGTCATTTGTACCCACTGACGATAAAAAGTAAACTGTTTCAAGTGGCTTTGAAGACGCAAGATTAAGAGAATAACCGTTAATCATGAGGGTTTTTGTCGTTAATAGAAAGTCCTGAATCTGCTTGGCAGTTCCTTTATAGTTAGCATTGACCAGAAATTGGTTATCTGCCAAGTCAACCTCTTTTTCACCTTGCAGTTTGCGGAGATGATTGTAGGCAGAAATTCCTAAAATCGGTACTTTTGATTCAGGAAGTTCCTTATCATGCGCCCAGAGATTGCTAGTATCAATCAAATCTTTATAGATTAAATCACTAGAATAGATAGGATAGCTATACTCCTCTTTGATGAGGTTAAAGTCAAATCCATCTGCTTTCAATCTGTCTTTGACAGATTCCTGAGAAAACTGGAACTCTTGACCACGATAAAGATTGACAGATACGTCATAAGGTGAGTATTTGTTCAGCTCTCGGTTCATAGTCGTATAGGCACTACCACTAAAAACTAGTAAGCTGAGAGCCAGGGTCAAGGTCAAGGATAAGACAGCCAACGTGACCGAATTACTATCAGCTTGTTTTGAAAATTGACGAATTTTAAAACTGTTTAGTTTGTTATAGTAGGTTTGAGGCAGTTTTCTAAGGGAAACCAAGATAAAATGGCTCAAGGTATTGTAAAATAAAATCACAAAAATCACGAAGACAGATACCAGCAAGATACCCCAACTTTTCAAGAATGATAGATGGTGATAGTCTGAAAAATAGAGAGCACCAAAACCGATAACAGCTGTCGAAAGAATAAAGAGAAGTGCTTGAAGAACTGGCTTGCCTTTTGCCAAGACAGATTTCTTGACCCCATTTTCTTGAATGAGTGCAATGATATTTTGCTTTCTAAAGGTAAGAATGTCCATGACACCAACAATAAAACTGGTTACCAAATAGGAATAAACTAGTAAGATGACAGACTTGCTATCAAAGAAAAGCAGACTACCAAAGTAATTGGCCATAAAAAACTCAGATGCAATCTTAGCTAGAATGACCAGTAAGAACACTCCAAGCAAGAAACCTAGAATCAAGGAAAAGATATTGACCAGCATGGTTTCAAAGAACAGGGTACGGATAATCTGCTTCTTCTTCATTCCCAGCGTTGCATAAAGTCCCAGCTCTTTCTTGCGCCGTCCCAGGACAAAGTTTGTGGAATAAACGACGAGAAAGGCAATCGCCGATAGAATCAGATAGGAAAGCAAGCCCATGTACTGACTCATAACCGTCGTCAACATTTCCTTTGCTCCTGATAAACTTTGCATCACTGGATGACTTGGTAAAGCATTAAAAGCGTAGAGCAAGCTATAAATCAAGGTTAGACTGAAAAAGTAGATGGTGTAAGTCTGTAAATTTCGAAATACATTTCGTAAAATTAATTTTGGATACATACTCTCTTCCTCCTATCTGGTACGGCTGTAAATCTCTTGCAAATACTGTTCATTAGATAAGCTGTTACGTTCCAAATCATCCATAATCTTTCCATCGCTAAGTAGCACCATCCGTGAAGAGTACTTGGCTGCGGCAGGGTCATGCGTAACCAGTAAAATGGTAATACCAAAACTTTTATTGATTTCCTGCAAAAGTGCCATCAGTTTTTCAGAATTGGCAGAGTCCAAGGCTCCTGTCGGCTCATCTGCGATAATCAGTTTAGAATCATCAATCAAGGCTCTAGCAGTTGCCACACGTTGTCGCTGGCCACCTGATAACTGATTAGGAAACTTATCTTTTAAGTTTTGAATGGCCAACTTATCCAAAATTTCCTCAATCTTATCCTGATTTTTTTTGATATTTTTCCCCTGAATTTGAAGAGGTAGAATGATATTTTCATAGACCGTCAAGGTTTCCACCAAGTTGTAGGCTTGGAAAATATAGGAAATGTTTTTAGCACGATAGTCAGCTAGTTCATTTTCCTTGGCATGGATGATGTCAAAATCTTCAAATCGAATCTCACCTGATGTTGGTTTATCAATCGTTGAAATACAGTTGAGGAGTGTTGTTTTTCCACTACCACTGGCACCCATAATTGCCAGAAATTCACCTTTTTCAACGGACAAGTTCACATCTAATAAAGCATGAACGATATTATCCCCTTGACCAAATGTTTTCGTTAATCCTGTCACAATAAGCTGTTTCATCATTTCATTCCTCCGTTTCTTTATTACTCTCTCATTATACGGTTTCTTTCAAGGTTTTCCATGAGTATTTTGTGCAATATATTCAAGTTATAAAAAACCGATGCCTTTTTCAGGTATCGGTCGATGTTGATTATTTGCGATCGTTTCTTTTTTTCATAAAGTAAACAATCCCTATGACAATAACTCCTAAGACCAGTACAGGTGCATAGAATTCTAGTGTTCCAATAATTCCTTCCATTTTATCCTCCTATCAAAAAATAGAGGTAGTTTTATCCACAGCGCACGTTTGGCGAAGTACATTCATAAGAATATGTAAACCACCAACCACAGCGACCTTGTACTGTTAATCTAACAGTCGTACGTCACCCAGCAGTATATTTAATATTTAACTCTTGGCTATTAATTTCATAATCCAAAGAATCAATCTCAAAATGGTCTTGTTTCATTTGTATTTCTCCCGTCAATATAACACCAAATCAAAGTGTTGTCAATGTTTTGTAATAAAACTCAAGAATTTTCCTTTTGTTTTATCTAACAACAAACATTATTTCTCGTATACTCATAGGAACAGGTGAAACACAATCCAAAGCGACCTGCTAGTGTCATTTTAAAAGCTATGCACCACTAGCTCCTGATTTCCCGGTAAGTTCTTGGTTTTCAACCTCGAAACTTAGAGAATCAATCTCTGGACGACTTGTATTTTTAGACATAAGGTTGCCTCCTTCCTTCTTTTAGATGATCATCTTTACAGTAACTAGTATAAACTCTAGTATTGGCTAAGTAATGAGTAAATCGTGCAAGTTTCTTATTTTCGAGAAAAATTTTTAATCTTCTTGTCCAACTAATGATTTTCAAAACACCACATAAAAGTAAGGATAGATTAAATACCGCATAAAATCCTGTAAAACTGATCAGACCATTCTGGGATAAATCTTCCATATAAAGGGTCGGTTCAGTAAAGAACAGATAAATTCCATAGACCTCTACGAAAAGAGGAATCAAATTCCTCTAGCTTTTGAACTAAGTCCAAATACTCCTCTTTCTCATGATCTTCAAAGTCTACACCTCGATGATTCTGAAGAGCGATTTCCAATTGACTAGTGAGTTCTCGTTTGGAAAAGCTGTAATCCCCTGTCACTTCCTCATAATGTTCCTTTAGTTCCTTGTAGGCTTGGTATTATTCAGGTGTTTGAAATCCCTGTACCAAGGCCTCTTCTAATTGATAATTAGACCTTCTTTCTATAAAAACTTGATCAAGCATATCAGATAAAGCTTGGAGTTTTTATCACAAGAAAAAGACTCCGAAGAGTCTTCGCGTTACTTATGCAATTCTTTATTACTCAATGTATGAAAAATCCCCCACAGAAGAATATTTACAATGATAAACAGCAATATTTCCACTAAATTAAAGTCTGTCAAATTCCGTGACCGCATTGCCACCATAGCTTGGGAGTAGGGATAGATTAAAGATAATTTATCAGATACAAAAATCATCATAAATCCTACGAAAGTACCAATAGAACCAATTCCCACAGATTTACTAAATACACGAGTTTTAGCTGTCACAAAAAACTGCACTGCCATCATACTAATTGTTCCAAAAATCCCCAATAAATCCCACTTAAGGTAGGTGAACAAATTAGAAATTTCTAAATGAATTAGGTGAGCACTGACATAAAAAATACCAAACAAGAACAACTGTAAAACAGCAATAAACAAGATAATTACTATTTCTTTTGCCAACAATAATTTCCCAAGACTGACATTATTGGCTCTGAGAAATTCAATATTTTTCCTATCAAACTCTTTTCCTAACATCATGGCTACATAAATGCTGACTAAAATCGGAAAGAAAAGCTGGCTATAATAGAAGGTCAATTGTCCCCATAAAACAGGCACTTTTTCACTTTCTGCAACCATAGAATAAGCTGCACCTAAGTAAATCCCAAGACCAATCAGGCTACAAAAAGCTAAGAAGAAAATACCAATCATCAACATGGAAAATTTTTGGGTTTTCCGCCATTCTACTGATAGATAAGACATCATAGCTTGCCTCCTTTCTTTTCAACTAGATAGAGAGATAAGAAGAGATAGATTAGGGCTATTGGCAAATATGTAAAGAGTTTAAATCCTAGATTTGTCGCAAAAACATAACTCACTTGACTGGCGACTTGCCGGTAATCCACCAGAGACAGATATGCTATACCACCAAATGGGAAAATCAGCTGTAGAAAAGCTGTTGCATGACCAAATCCAACTCCAAGAAATCCTCCGAAAATCCCTAATGCCATTATCAATGCCTGCTTTTTCAGTAAAAACTGCAAAGTCAAAAACAGACAGGTTAAGACAAAAGATGCTAGCAAGAAAATGACGATTTGCCAGAGGATTAGGCTAACAGGCATTTCTAGACCAGAAAAGTTTGCAATCAACTGGACTACTACTCCCTCCAAAATAGCGAGAAAGGTCAAAACGAACATAGTCAGGGCTAGCTTACTCAGAAAGATATGCCGTAGATTTTCACCATTTGCCAAAAGCAGTTTGAAAGTGTTGCCCTCCTTCTCGTTCTTGACAATCCGGGATACAAAGAGAGCGACCACGATAGGGAGAATCAAGCCATTTACTTCTTTTATCATATAGAAAATTAGGTTAATCTGGTGCATGGCTGGATTACTTAGGTAACGTGTAGCGGCTGCAATTGCCCAAGCAAATCCGACTCCCATAACTAGTATGCTAATGAGGAAGGATTTGGTTCGTTTTGCCTTGAGCAATTCAATAGACAAATTATTCAACATAAGACTCACTCCTTGGTTAAGTTGAGGAAGATAGATTCCAAGGTTTCTTGTTCTTGCTTCACTTCATAAATTGGAACTTTCTCGACTATTAAATCTCGTAACAAACTAGAAATCTGCTGATCGGCAAGGTTAGTCAGCTTGAGTTTATCCTCTTGTATCTCTAACATCTTGCACGGATAATCAAATAATACTTGGCTAATGGCTTCACGTCGACCTCTAAAATCCCCACGCACTTCCAGCCATTTATTGGACTGAATTTTACGAATTTCTCCCTCGTAAACCAGTTGACCATGATTGATAATCCCCACACGGTCAGCGATATGCTCTACTTCAGAAAGGATATGGGTAGAGATGAAGACAGTAATACCCTGTTCTTTTGCCAACTTGATAATCAGTTCCCGAATTTCATGAATCCCTGCTGGGTCTAACCCGTTTGTTGGCTCATCCAGTATCAACAAACGCGGTTTCTTGACTAAGGCAAAGGCTAAAGCCAAACGCTGTTTCATTCCCAGCGAATAATCTTTAACCAATTTTTTCTTGTTTTTAGGTTGATCTAACCCAACAATTTTCAAGATTTCCTGAATATTTTTCTTATCAAATCCAAGGATTTTTTGGAAGACCAAGAGATTTTCATAGCCTGTCAAATTAGGATAATAAGACGGTTCTTCAATCATAGAGCCAATCTGATTAAGATACTGCTTGTCCGTACCTATGGATTGACCGAACACTTCAATCTCCCCAGCTGTACGAGAAATCAAAGACAAAATCATCTTCATGGTGGTTGTTTTCCCAGCTCCATTTGGACCTAGAAAACCATAAATCTCACCTTGTTGAACTGATAAGGAACTAAGGTTAACTACCTGAGTGTCCTTAAATTCCTTTTGTAAGTTTTTTATCTGTAAAACATTACTAATCATTATGAACTTCCTCCATTAAACCAAAAAATTTTCTATAATTTTGATTTCTATAAATCAAATTATCATGAGTATCTTTGATAACATCTCCACTACTCTTATCAACAAAAATGATAGAATCAACATAATTCACAATATCTAATTGGTGAGTCACTATTACCATTGTTTTGTTTGAATAAAATGGATTTGGATTACTCCACCACCAGCACCAAGAACGTTATCAAGTTCTTCAAGAGTCAATTCTCGAAGAGAATTCATTGCTTCAATCTCAACGAGATTCATTTGTTGTTTAACCATTTGGAAATACCTCACTGATTTAAATTTATTTGAGAAGTATCTCTATCTAGGTTATGTCTTTATTATAGACATGCTAGATTAATTTTAAACTAAGCTAACCTTAATTTTACATTAAGATTAAAGTATTTTGCTTTTTTTCACTCTTTTAAATGGTATAATTTAAATAAGCGAGGTAAGATTATGAGTTTAGAACAACAACTCCTGAATAAGCACATCCTTATCATTGATGACGATAAAATTTTAAACTCTTCCATAAGAGATATTCTCACTGCCTACGGATTTTCCAATCTAACATCAGCCTATGATATAGAATCTAGTTTGGACATGATTGAAATAGAGCAGTTCGATCTTTTCCTTTTGGACATTATGCTACCCGATGGTGATGGCTACACATTAGCAAAACATATCCGAAAAAAAGGCGATACTCCTATCCTCTTTCTGACTGCCAAAAATAATCCTGAAGATGAGATAGCTGGTTTCAATGCTGGTGGTGATGATTATGTCATGAAACCCTTCATTCCAAAAAATCTTATCTATCGTATTATGGCTCTGCTCCGGAGAAGTTATAAATCAGAACAGGAATCAATACAGATTGGACAGACTTTGGTGAATTTTCGGAATGCAACAGTACAAAAAAATGGAGCAGAAATTTCTATTACGCCAATTGAAATTCAGATTTTGAAAAAACTTTACGATAATAAAAATTACATCGTTTCAACCGAATCTCTCTGTGATACGATTTGGGGAGTGGATAGCTTTGGTTATGAAAATTCTTTGACTGTACATATTCGGAAAATTCGAGAAAAAATAGAAGAAAATCCTTCAAAACCTCAATATTTAAAGACAGCTAAAGGGCTAGGGTATAAATTGTTATCATGATTATGAATCAAACCAAAATTTTAAGGTATTCACTAAGGAAATTTATCTTTTCTTCCATCATTATCTTTATTACCAATATTATTCTAATTGCCAGTTTTGTTTTCTACATTAGTAAAAAGCAAACTGCTACTGAGACTGTGAAAATAATTTCTGAACACATTATCATCACAAATAATAACGTCCACATACCTGAAAATGATATTTCTAGTCTAAAAGAACAAAAGTTATGGCTCATGGTATTGGATAAGCAGACTGGAAAACAAGTGTACGAACAGTATAAACCTACAGAAGTTCCTTCGCAATTTGACTACGGGGACATTTTACAGTTTTCTCGCTATTATCTTTCAGATTATCCTGTTTTTAGTCAGATAAAAGGTGGGTACATCATTGTTATTGGTTTTCCAAAAGATAAAATTGCTCGTTATAGTTTTAATTACTTAGATATAGATAGTCTTCGCCTGTTTCCACTAATAGCATTTGGAGTATTGCTTTTCAACTGCCTTTATTTCGCTCTTCTTTACTACTATGGCGTGACGCATATCAATCGTAAAATTGTGCCTCTTGTAACTGCTATTCAGAATCTCCCATATGGTTTAAAAAATCCAATAAATTCTATATCAGAACTAGAATATCTTACAACTGCAATTAATCAAACCGATACTCTACTCAAAGAGAATGAAGTCTTTAAAGAGCAATGGATTTCAGGTATTGCACACGATATCAAAACACCTCTTTCTGTCATCATTTCTAACGCGTCCTTGTTAAATGATTCTGAACTAGATACACAGTCTAAAAAACATATTCGTCCAATATTGACGGAATCCTATTACATCCAAAATGTTTTAAATGACTTAAATATAGTAGCTCGCCTTTCATCCGGTCATCTTCAATTAAATCAGACTGAAACAAAAATTATCCCCTTCTTCAAAGACATTCTCATCCATATTTTAAATCAAGAAATCTGGAATGATTTTGAATTTGAATTTGATTACGATTATTCACTTGTTAACCAATCTATCATGATTGAGCAGTTTTTAATCACAAGAGTTATCCATAACATCATCTACAACTCTGTTTTACATAACGCAAAGGGTTGCACAATAAGAATCCACTTATTCAAAAAAGATACAAATGTAATTGTCGAAATCAAAGATAATGGACAGGGAGCTTCACCAGAAAAAATTGCTGAACTTAATGAATTATCTTTTAAAAACATTGATATTTCTAAAATTAGAACGACTGGAATTGGGCTAAAAATTTCAAAACAAATTGTTGATTTGCATCAGGGCTCTATTTCGTTTGCTAGTGTCCAAAATGAATTCTTTGAAAGTATCATTTCACTTCCGATTTTCAACATTACCAATTAGATAAAAAAATGGAGAAGAACCATTAGAGTTTTCTCCATTTTACTTTCTTTCTACCAAAATCTTAAGCATTTATATGACTTAGCCTTAGTTTTCTACTATTATATATATTTAGAATAGATAGAACTCAATATAAAAAAGTATACATGAATTGACTTAAATTGTTTATTCTGATAAAATTGTGGCAGAAAAAAGAAGTTGAGCAGTCACTCAACTTCCATGTAGAGCCGTTTAAAAGACGGTGGCTAGTTTTAAACGAAAATAATCCGTCTTACTTCGCCAAAAGTGGGGACGGATTATTTTTTGTCATTGTCATTAAAGAGTTTGTAGCATAATCCAATTAGAGCGATGGTAAAACTACCAAAGCCTAAAATGGTCTGCACAATCTCGAACGCTGTCAAAACGGCTCTCCTCTCTACTAGATTTTGAATGTTTGCCCATAAGCACCACTCCTCTCTAATAACTGAAAGCAACCGTCTATCACTTCTCTACATATAAGAGTATATCAAAGCCATATAATAGAATCCATCAATAAATGCCTGACCCCTTCCATTGCGAATAAGAGATGTTTTTCATAATGTTTTTAGTGAACATACCACGAGTATCAATAACCATAAAAGATTTTTTATAGTCATTATAAAACATAAAAACAGACTCTATTTAGGGGAACATAAATCCTCGAAAAATATTGCAAATTTTTAATCATCTTGATATAATCACAATTGTAGGCTTACACACCATACAATAAATAATTCAATCTTCCCTTAGTCTCTAATTAACTTCTATTACATAGAGGCTTTATACTCACATTATTCGTCACATAAAAATTTTATGTGAGTGCCTACTACTAACTAGGGTATCTCCCTAGTTTTTTGTGCTTTCCTTTGAAATATTTTATTTGGCTCCTTTCTACCATTTATCAAGTCTATCAAGGCTTTAAGTAAAAAAAGAGATAAGACAGTAGCTATTCTGAGGTTACTGTCTTATTTTTAACACTTTTTGATCCATAAAAGGGCATGCTAAAAAACACCTCATCTGGTATTTTTTGAAACAAGGTGTTACCCTAATACGGCATAGACAGCCTTATCGATTTTGGGCCAAAGAGTAATCGTCAAGTTTGTTATGCGTAATGAGGTAAAGCATTGTCTGAATGAGACGATGTATAGAGGCAATCGTATGTGGCTTAGTTGAAGCTATTATCGATTGTCTTTTTCGTTTCTCATAAAAGTTAGCGATATGGCAGGGATTAGTATGACTAGCTGAAGCGATGTTATGAATGCACTTGTACAGAATTTTTCTTGCATAAGGATTCCCACGCTTAGTGATGTGTTCCTTGGCGAGAAAGTTCCCGATTCATAGTGTCTCAGGTCAATACCAATAAAAGCGTTGATTTGATTGGTAGACTGAAAGCGACGAATATCTTCCAATTCGCCAATGATAGATGTCGCTGTGGTTTCTGCGATGCCAGGAATTGACCATAAGATGTCATACTCTTGTAAAGGCTGAACTAGAGCTACCATGTTGTTTAAGACAACTTGTCTGCGTTCAGAAAGACGAAGCAATTCTTGAGCATAGTAACGGACCTCTTCCATCATGGGAGAGGTTTTCTTGACCGCACAATAAGACCTATTAGCTAGTTCGACGAGTTTATCAGTTAGGTAAGCAATACGCTTTTCAGAGATACGTTTGGAGGTAGATTGGCGGATAATTTCACACAAGTCACTTTGAGAAAGGCTTTATACAAACTCTTTGCATGGAAAAGCCATCAGTAAGTTCCAATATTGCTCTCCAGTTGGTGTGGATAAGAAATTTTCCAATTGAGGAAAAGTGACTTGTAGAACCTTGTGCAGACGGTTTTTAGCTCGAACAAGATCTTCATTCATATTTTGATAGAAACGGCTTAAATCACGTAGATGTTGATAAACTTCTTGCTGCACGTAAGTTGGTTTACGATTGTGCACAAGCTAAGAATTAGCCAACTTTTCAGCGTCAATTTTATCTGTTTTACGAACTCACAAACTGTTCAATTGCTTCTTAGCTTCCAGTGGATTTAGCTGTGTGTAAGCGTAACTATATTCCTCAAGGAAGGCTTGAAGACGTCGAGAATAGACGCCTGTAGCCTCAAATATAATCTCAGGGCTATGAACAGTTTTCAAGTCGCCCAACAGGCGATTGAATCCAATGGCATCATTGAGTATGGTGTAGCCATGAACCTTTTCACCGTTGACTAAAATTGCCACCTCAGAACTTGTTTTACTTACATCAATTCCAAATACTGCACGCATGACATTACCTCTTTTGTCTTGAATAATTCCATGTTTTAGTGATTTTATTTTCAATACGCGACGTTTAGCGTCCTACATACTTTGATCAAACTCCACCTAAAACAAGGTGTCTTGCCAGTTTGTCAAGCGACGTCTAGCGCCATAGAGCCCTACGACTTTACAAGACACCACTACTTTAACA
>OKVI01000882.1_pt1 | contig 14749 bp, 10 predicted proteins | sample 1607001 | NCBI WGS metagenome assembly OKVI01 (sample SAMN03281018, study PRJEB24777) | human gut metagenome | isolation source: fecal sample PR128 from 1 month old male Malay infant, vaginal delivered...
TGAGCCCAGCCACCACCGTTAACACCTTCTGTACCACAGAACATGATGAGGTTCAAGATTGTACGGTAAATGATATCTGCATGGTACCAGTGGTTAATACCACCACCCATGATAATCATGGAGCGACCTTTAGTTTTTTCTGCATTATCTGCAAATTCGCGAGCTGTAGCAATAGCGATATCTGCTTTTACGCCAGTGATTTTTTCTTGCCATGTTGGTGTGTATGGAGTGTCATCAGTGTACGCTTTAGCCACTTCACCACCGATACCACGGTCGATACCGTAGTTAGCAAGGATGAGGTCATATACTGTAGTTACTTTTACAGGACCATCAACAGTTTGTACTGTAATCGTTGGAATAGCACGTTCAATAACGCCTTCGTGCTCTTCATCACCAAAGTATGGCAACTTAACAACAGTCACATCTTCGCGTTGATCAAATACGGATAAACGTGGGTCAATTTTAGCCCCTGTATCGCGGTTTTCAAGACGCAAATTCCATTTTTGAGGGTTCGTGTGACGTTCACCCATCGTACCATTAGGAACAACGATTTCATTTGTAAGTTCATCGATCAATACCATTTGGAAGTCTGCGCCTTCCTCTTGGCGACCTAAGTCCTTAGCATTCAAGAAACGGCCTGGTTGTACAGTGCCATTGATATCTTCAACGCGTACAAGGAATGGCATATCAGTAAACTCTTTTGCATACTCTTTGAAGTATGGAGTTTCTTTATCGATGTAATATTCTTTTAAGATAACGTGACCCATTGCCATAGCAAGAGCCGCATCAGTGCCGGCTTTTACATTGAGCCAAGCATCGGAAGAAGTTGTGGATTCCGCATAGTCAGGGGATACGGATACAACTTTAGTACCTTTGTAACGAACCTCTGTCAAGAAGTGAGCATCTGGCGTACGAGTCAATGGTACATTGGAACCCCAAGTCATGATGTAACCAGCATTGTACCAGTCACCAGATTCAGGAGTATCAGTTTGTTCACCCCAAACTTGAGGGCTAGAAGGTGGTAAATCGGCATACCAGTCATAGAAGGACAATGGTGTACCACCCATTAAGTTAAGGAAACGAGCACCTGCTGCATAGGACAACATGGACATCGCTGGAATTACAGAGAAGCCTGCGTTGCGGTCAGGGCCGTATGTTTTTGCAGTATATAATAAGGATGCAGCAGTAATTTCTGTCGCTTCATCCCATGTGGAGCGCACAAAGCCACCCATACCACGGGCAGATTTGTATTTTTTCGCTTTTTCAGGATCTTCTACGATAGATTTCCAAGCTTCGATTGGGTTCTTAGCATGCTTTTTCGCTTCTCTCCAAAGCTCAGCCAATTCGCCGCGTACATAAGGATATTTTACGCGCAATGGGCTATAGAGATACCAAGAGAATGTCGCACCACGAGGGCACCCACGTGGTTCGTAATCCGGCATATCATCTGGTGTTTCAGGGTAGTCAGTAGCCTGATTTTCCCATGCAACAACACCATTTTTAACGTAAATATTCCAGCTACAAGAACCAGTACAGTTTACGCCATGCGTTGTGCGGACAACTTTATCGTAAGACCAACGGTCACGATAAAAATTTTCCCACTCGCGACCGCCATCTTCAGTTATTTGATGGCCGCTTGGAGATACGTTCTTCTTGCGAAGAAACTTAAACTTTTGAGACAACAAGCTCATCTCGTGTCCTCCTTCAAAACTACAAAAAAATCCTTTGTGCTAGCTGAGCTAACACAAAGGAGAAAATACTGTTATTCGATATTACTAATATTAGGGTCTATATTATCAACCTCTAAATCAAGCAATCCGATTAAAGCATCAAAATCACAGATTACTAGATGGTGTTTGTCATAGGCTACATAGCCCAACTTACGCAACTCACTTAGCATGCGATTTAAACTTTCTCTTGATGTGGCAGCAAATTCAGCCAACTCTTGATTTGTTAGGGCGATATCGATAAAGATACCATCCTCGCGCTCTACACCATAACTATTGGCTAAGCGCAACAAGGTAGAATAAAATGCTCCCTTCTTGCCATATAGTAGCAAGTCTCGGTATTTTGCCTGTTGACGTCGCATATGTAATGTATAGATCTTCATCATTGCAATGGCCAACGAATGGTCTTTTGCAATAGCAGCCTCTAACAAATCATAGCGAATAGAATAAACAGAGCAATCCTCCCGAGCAATGGCGTTGAACACATATGTTTTTGTGTTCTCCTCATACAACGGAACCTCACCAATTACATTATTCGGCCCTACTAGACGCAATGCAAAAATGTGCCCACTAGCTTCGAACTTTTTAATGCTCATTCTACCTTTTACTACTACGTAAAAGTGTTCTGCCTTGTCCCCCTCATGGAAGAGAAAATCACCTTTTTTAAGATGGAGTTCCTCGCCCGGCAAAGCAAGCAATTGGTTAATTAAATTTTTATCCATACCATCACCACTCCATTGTACTTTTAATATAAAATCCATTAGTTATACTAATCTATTTATAGTAAAAGTACATGTATTATATACTTTCATGTATATACAAGATTATTATAACTTATTAATTTCAGAATATGTGTGTTTTATGTCACATTCACAAAAATTTTTACAATATATAATATATTTGTGATATAAGACATTGCAAATTTTGTTGATACAATAATTATAACTCAGTTCTTTCACTTAATCGAATATTTTCTATAGTTTTTATTATAGATTGCAATATTTATATACAAAGAACCCTAGTTGTATCTTCCTTGTCTTCATTGCATGTATAGTTTTTCAGTAAGGAGAAGTTCAAAATGAGCGAACTAAAAATGCCTCAAGTAGGGGCAAGCCGTAGCGAAATTGTAGCTAATTGGCAACCAGAAAATCCAGAATTTTGGGAAAAGTTTGGTAAAAAAATTGCTAAACAAAACTTGGTTATCTCTACAATCGCACTAACACTTTCATTCTGCGTATGGTACTTGTGGGCAACCATTGCAGCACAACTTAACGGCGCAGGCTTTAATTTCACAACAGATCAATTATTTACATTAGCTGCCTTGCCAGGCCTTGTAGGTGCTACATTGCGTTTCGTATATACCTATATGCCAGCATTGATCGGTGGTAAAAACTGGACATTTATCTCCACACTTATTTTATTAGTTCCTGTTGTATGGCTTGGCTTTGCCGTTCAAGATACAACAACTTCTTATATGACATTCATGATCTTAACTGCCTTAATCGGTTTAGCAGGCGCCAACTTCTCGTCCTCCATGGCGTACATTGGCAACTTCTTCCCTAAATCCGAAAAAGGTACAGCTCTTGGTATCAACGGTGGCGTCGGTAACCTTGGTATTTCCGTAATCTACTTCTTAGCTCCATTCGCTATGGGTTCTGCTGCATTAGGTAGTGTATTTGGTGTAACACCAGCTATCATCAAAAGTAATGCAGTTTACCTTGCCAACGCTGCTTTCATGTGGATCGTACCTCTCGTTGTTATCCTTGCATTGATGACACGTTTCATGGATAACTTGCCATTAGAAAAACCAAATCCTAAAAACCTTGTACAAATCTTTGGTAATAAACACACTTGGGCACTTACATTGTTATATACTTGTTCCTTCGGTGCCTTCTCTGGTTATGCAGCAGCACTTGGTCTATTAGTAGGTAAAGAATTCCCTGAAATTCCATTTGCTTCTATCGCATTCGTAGGCCCACTTGTAGCAGGTGCGCTTCGTCCTGTAGGTGGTTGGTTAGCCGATAAAATCAACAGCGGTACAAAAGTTACCTTTGTGAGTCTTCTCGGTTTATGTGCAACAACTGCATTGATTGCATTTGGCGTAGATATGCACAACTTCCCATTCTTCTTCGCTATGTCCGTATTGACATTTGTATGCTGTGGCTTCGCAACTGGTGCAACATTCCGTATGATTCCACACGTATTCGGCAATCCATTACTTTCCTCTTTAATTACAGGCTTCGTAGCTGCCGTAGCTGCATACGGTGCTTTCATTACACCTAAAATCTTCGGCTTCACATATTCCACATTCGGTAATATCTATCCAGCCTTCGCTGTATTGTTAGCCTTCAACATCGTAACTGTAGCAGTATGCTACTGGTTCTATGTACGTAAGGCAGCAAATATGAACGTATAATTTTCTGGAACAGAAAATTTACGTTCAATGGACGATACAACAAAATATAATTCACATTTCTAAACTAAGTGATAAAAGAAACCCCGCATCTCTCCTCCATACTTATCAGGTCTGCGGCCTAGGGCCTTGACCTCGTAAGTCGGATCGATGCGGGGTTTTCTTTTATGAAAATATAGTTATGGATATGATACTCAAACATAGTGAATTATATTTTACGTAGTACAAGACGTTAACAAATTTTCTGTTCAAAATTATAACCTTCATATTAATGGAAAAAAAAGGACTGCTAGTGATATGTACCCATTTTCCTGGACACATATTATTTACTAGCCTAAACACATGGATGCTTCCCTGTATTTCACAGGGGGCATCCATTTTGTTTTTGCTTGAATCCTTTTGTTATTGTAATAGTTAATGTATTCTTCTATCGCTGCTGCAAAAGCATTAAAAGATGAATATTCTCTCTCAAAACCATAATATATTTCCGTTTTCAATCTACCAAAAAAGGTTTCCATCACAGAGTTATCATAACAATTTCCTTTTCGAGACATAGATTGAATAATACCATGTTCTTTGAGTGTTCTCCTAAAGTACTTATGTTGGTATTGCCATCCTTGATCAGAATGGAGGATTAATCCTGAAAGATTAGTAAACTTCTTGAATGCCTTCTCTAACATACGAGAAATTTGTTCTAAGTTAGGTCTTAATGCTAAGTCATAAGCAACAATCTCATTCGTATTCATATCTAAAATAGGCGACAAATAGCATTTTCCCCATGAGAAATTAAATTGAGACACATCAGTAGTCCATTTTTGTAATGGTGCAGTTGTACTAAAATCTCTATTGACGATATTTTCTGCTACCTTACCGACTTTCCCTTTGTAAGAGTGATACTTTTCTTTCGGTCGCTTTCCTGCAAGTCCCATAATATGCATAAGTCTTTGCACTCGTTTATGATTGACTGCAAAGCCTCGATTAAGAAGCTCTTGATATACACGGCGTACACCATACCGGCCTTTATGTTCTGTAAAAATCTTTTGAATTTCATCTTTTAGCTCTGTATTTCTTTTATCTACAAGATCTACTTTAGTAAGTTCAAAATAATAGGTAGATTTGGACATTGGCATAGCTTTCAAAAGATGTTTTAGTTGATAGCCTTGTTGGCGGAGCGTTTTGATAATCGCTGCTTTTTCGCCTTGAGTCGCGCAGCCTCTTTTTCTTCTCTCAAGGCAATCTCTTTTTTTATGACTTCATTTTCAGCTTTAATATAAGCAATTTCAGCTCGTAAGCGAATGAGTTCCTCATATTCACTCTCTTTGAGCTCTCGAGGTGAGATAGTCTTAGGTACTTTCATTTTGCAATCCTTTGATGGTCGTCCTTTAGGTTTATTAATAAGACCATTGTATCCCAAAGTTTTGTATTTATGAACCCATTGATACAGTTGGCCAGTATTAATTCCAGCCCTAATAGATACAGAGCGGATAGATTCTCCAAATAATACTTGGCATACTAACTCATATTTCTTCTCTGGAGACCAACATCGCTTATCTGGATTATGCATATTGATTTCTGAGCCATTAAACTCTTCCTGTTTAGCCCATTTTATTATTTGTTCGTGAAAAGTATGAGTCAATACTCCAGTTGGCGTCTCTGGCCATTCACCTTGATAGAATAATTCAATTGCTTTTCTTTTAAATTCATAACTATATCTCATGAAAATACCCCCTTTACTGGTTGTCCAGTAAAGGGGGTACATATCATAGGCAGTCCCTTTTTTTATTATCCAAAGATTTCTTCTAATAGTGCATCGTCGATGATGGTACCAACGTAGAAGTCGCTGAAGATGCCGTATTTTGCACTGGCTACTTCAAAGCGCATATCGTATACGATTTTTTTGAATTGAATGTCGTCGTTACTGAAGATGGTAATGCCCCATTCCCAGTCGTCTAAGCCGCAGCCACCTGTAGTGAATTCAGATAGAACGTCTAAGTATGTTTTACCAAGTTCGCCATGAGATTTCATCAACGCACCGCGTTCTTGAGGTGGTAGCATGAACCAGTTATCATCGCCTTCACGTTTTTTGCTCATGTTATAGAAGCAAATATATTTATCGCGAGGTACATGAGGGTACAGTTTTTGGTTAACTTCTTCTGTATCGAGTTTAGCCTTAACATAAGCACTTACTTCTGTTACAGATGTATAGGAATATGTTTGAACTAGTACGCTTGCAATAGCAAGGCGGCGGAACTTGCGTTCTACTTGCGCCAAGTATTCAAGGGATGGACCAAGAATCCATAGAATCAAATCCCCTTTTGCGCCATTGCAATCATAGAATGCATAGCTACCTTCTTTAGCTTGATGTTTAGCTTCAAGATCCGCTAAGAATGCTTTTAATTCGTTGCGTGCTTCTGCTTTTTCTTCAGCTGTAAAGCAGTTCCATGCGCTGAAATCCATGGCAAATACCATGTGTTGGCTATGCCAACCTTCTACTGTAGGGATTGCTTTCCCCATTATGATCACTCCTATCTATGGTGATTATATTAAAATGATATCTTTCTATTACTATAAGAATCGAAAAGACTCCATATACTATTATAGCACATGGAGTCTTTTCTTATAATTATTTATTAATATTAGTTCTCATTACTTAATATTAGTTTTCATTACTGCCTACAATAGACTGCACAAGTTCTTTCGCCTGTTTCACACCGTCAGGAATACCGATGCCATCAAATGGCGTACCAATAAGGTGTAAGTTTGGATAATTCTCAGCTACATGTTTACGCACGGCTGTAATGCCTGCGCGATGGCCCACATTATATTGTGGCATACAGTGAATGAGACGGTTAATGCGAACCCATTCAGGTTGTGCGGAAAAATTCATAATGCGTTGTATTTCTTTTACCGCTAATTCTGAAAGTTCCTCATCATTGAGATGTTCTACTACATCATTGCCAGGTTTACCGATAAAGACGCGCAATACAATCTTATCGTCAGGCGTTGTTTGTGGCCACTTTTGATTAAGGATAGTACATGCCGTAAGAGGCGTATCTGTATTGCGTGTAATCAACAGACCAGAGCCTTTTAATTCACCATCAAAGGTTCTTTTATCAAAGGCCATAATAGCAATAGCGCAACTAGATTGCTCCATGGAGCGCAAGAAGTCAAAGCCGGCGTCATCCTTAAACCATTGCGAATACGTCGCAGGTGGAGTAGAGATAATCACATGATCCGCTATAGCAGGAGCTTTATCGAGAAGAACCTCTGTAGCTGAATCTGTAGTAGATTGACAGCCACAAGCATTGTTTACAGAATTCACCACATCGATAGCATACATACCTTCAACATATCGAATATTAGATACTAGTGTCCCCGTATGTAACTGTACATTGCTAGGCATAGCCTCAACGATGGCTGTTATAACGCTTTCAAGGCCACCTGTCAATTGACGGAACATGCCAGATTGAGCAGCAGTGCCCTTGCGACTCGCTATATCCGCATGGGCCTTAGTGGACTTCGCTTCATGACTTTCAAATTGACGGTCTGTCATAGTCCCTTTACCAGCACGCGGTACGTCACCTTCAGCAACAGCACCTTTAGCCGCTTTAGTAACCCCCGCTTTGGAGTGGCCCATCTTAGCAGCCATCATACCTTTTACCATATTCCCATATTTTTGTTCTACTTGAATAAAATGAGGGAACGTAGACAATAAACTGATTTTATAGATATCGCCACCATAGATACCAGCTAATAATGGTTCGATGAGCTTATCCATCATTTCTTGTCCCAAATGATATTTAAAGAAATGGCCAATGGATACGTCACCATTTTTATCGAGCTGATAAGGCTTTTTAAAGTAATCTAAGCCAGCGCGTAATTTTCCAGGCCACGAAATGAGCGTTGCTTTCACAAAGGGCATCATTTCTGTTGGAATCCCCATAATGGAGCCCCCTGGAATGGGATGTATGGAACCCTTGTCATATACAAAGGCTTGTCCTGTTTCATTCGACACAAGGGTATCACCTAAGCCGAGATCATAGATTAGGTCCGTCATTTCTGTTTTACGGCCTAAATACGAGTCAGGCCCTAGTTCCACTACGAAATCATCAACCCGTTGTGTTTGTATTTTCCCACCAAACCGTGGTGCTTGTTCGTAAAGAGTAATGTTCCAGTTCGGCTTTGCATGACCTAAATAGTAAGCCGCTGTCAATCCTGTTAGGCCACCGCCTACAATTGTTACATTCACGAATGAATCCTTTCTAATATTGCACTCGCCATAGCTTGTAAGAATATTTCATTACAATTCGGCATCTGTGCACGCATATATACAGCGCCGCCCGCATCAACGAGTTCTTTACACTCCACATCATTATCGTACAACACCTCTACATGATTACTGACAAAGCCAAATGGTACAAAGGCAATATGTATCGCGCCATTACGTAGAGCTTGATTGATGGCCTCTTCTACGGTAGGACCTAACCATTGACCATGTGGTGCCGCACTCTGCCAAGCCACAGACCAATTAGATAAACCACAACGTTCTGCGATTTCTCGAGCACTTTCCTCTAAGGCTAACGCATAAGAGTCACCGTTGTGGCTATTAATAAGCGGTATACTATGAGCACTAAAAATTACAAATACATCTTGAATAGCATCGATACAATCCGAAACTGCATTCACCCAATATTCCATGAATGATGGTTGATCCCACCAAGAGCGAATCACATCAAAGGTTACCCCTTGATGGTCACCAATAGCAGCTTGTACTTGCTTCTCATAGGCCCCTGTACCAAGAGACGTAAAGAATGGAGCCGTTACGATAGCAACGATGTGTTCTACACCTTGTTGGACCAAAGCATCTACCGCATCAGCAATCGAAGGTTTCATATGAAGATAACCAATAGCTGATGGCATTGATGGTAACAATGTAATCAATGTTTCATATTGACGCTCTGCCATTGTTTGTAATTCTATATTAGACCATTGTCCAATTGCATCATAGCGACGTGTAAGATTAACCACTTCCGCCTCTGTAGGCACACGACCATGACGAATGCTCGTCATATATGGCACTAAATCATCCTTACTTAAAGGGCTACCATAGGATAAAAATAATAATCCTTTTTTCTCAATGTTCACTAGATTACCCCTCTTGAGCCCATAGTTCACGACTGCGTTCATGTACATAGTCTGTGAGCCAATGAAGCTTCTTCGGATCCGCCTCTGGGAATACGCCATGACCTAAGTTAAAGATATGACGACCGTAACGAACACCATCAAGTAAAATACGATCTACTTCGTGAGCTAATGTTTTTTCATCAGCGAATAAGTAAGCTGGATCTAAATTGCCTTGTACCGTCTGTGTTACACCTCGTTCATTGGCCATAACGATGGAGCTACGCCAATCAAGGGCGATTACATCTAATGGCAAATGAGACCAAATAGATACAAGATGATCGGTACCAACACCATTCATAGCCATAGGCAAATGAGGGTATCGTTCTTTTACAGTCTTAATAATGCGTTCCATATGAGGATAAATACCTTGTTTGTATTGGTCCGCATTCACAGCACCTACCCAAGAGTCAAAAATTTGTAGCGCATTCGCCCCCGCTTCGGCTTGCATAGACAAGTACTCAATGGACATATCCGCTAACTTTGTCATCAATGCATTCCATACATCAGGCGCACCGATGAGCATGCCACGAGTCTTATTATAATTCTTTGTTGGACCGCCTTCGATGAGGTATGACGCAATTGTAAATGGTGCACCACAGAACCCAATGAGAGGTACGTCGAGCATGCCAGACGTTAACAGTGTAATAGTTTTTCCAATATAATCTACCTTTGTAGGATCAAAGGTATCTAATTTATCTACATCAGCCATGGAGCGAATCGGTGTATTAAACACAGGGCCCACACCAGCCTTGAGTTCTACCTTTACATTCATTCCCACCATAGGACTCATAATATCCTTGTAAAGAATCGCCGCATCCACACCGTATTCTTTTACAGGCAGTTCCGTAACACGAGCACACAACTCAGGCTCTTTTGTAATTTCAAAGAGCGTATATTTTTCCTTAATTTTACGGTACTCCGCTTGGCTACGACCAGCTTGGCGCATATACCATACAGGTGTTACACCAGGGTTCTTCCCTTGGATCATATCTAAATATGCTGTATTCAAGTACTCAACCCCTTTCTTTCTAATTTATACTAACACACTATGATAACTAAAACAGTTACTTTAGTTACATCACATATATCATCACTATGAATATTCCCTGTGAAAGCTAAACACCTTCACAGGGGTTCAATTTAGTTACGACTTAATCAGTGGCAATCAATGTTTAATTGCGACTCAATCTGTGGCAATCAATGCCTGTAATAGATTGAGCCATATCAAATACAGAACGTTGGCACGTGAATAACCAGATTTGTTGGTTCTTTCCGATTTCTGCTAATAATTCCAACGCGCTACGTTGACGGTTTTCATCAAAGCGCACAAGGATATCATCTAAGATAATCGGCAAGGACTCAACTTGGTAAGAGAATACCTTAGCTAGTGCAAGGCGCAATGCCAAGTATACTTGGTCAGCTAAACCGCTAGACCAGTACTTAAGCTCTAATCGTTCTCCATTGCCATTAACCAAGGCTACACCTTCGTTGATACCGAGAACATCAAAGGTATACATACCACCAGTTAACCGTTCTATATAAGAGGATGCAAGTTCTAACATATGAGGCTGTTTTTCTTGCTCGTAAGATTGCTGCGCCTTATCCATGCAGTGGCTCATCAACACTTGTGTAGCCCAATCTTCAAGAGCAGATTCTAGTTCATTTTGTAACGCTTCACGCTCTTGAAGCATTTGGTGTTGCTCTTGGTCAGAACCAAGGGCACGCATAGACTCTACAATTTGACCACGGCGCTCATATAAAACTGCCAGCTTATCTTCAATGGATGCTATTTCTCGTTCAGAATGAGCTAACTCATCAAGCCAATTATCCTTATTGCCTTCACGCAAGCGACGATAGAATAAATCTCTATTCTCCGCATCAGGCGCTAATAGATCTAACTGAACCTGACTTTGTTTGTAAATGGTTTGCCATTGCTTGTATTGGTCTTCATCAATAAGATGTTGACGATACTCGTTGGAGCTTTCCATACCCGCCTTGTGTAAGAGCTCTTGTTGACGAAGTAGTAATTCTTTTTCTTTGCGATGCCAGTTATCGTACTCATTGCGGAAGCTTTTACGTTGTGCTTCCTTTTGTTCCCATACAATTTTATTTTGTTGGAAGTTTTTGTATTGGTTATAAATGCGTTTTAACTCTGTTGGAGATACTGGCGCCTCCACACCAAGGTTATACCACAAGGTCATCGCTTGGTCTTCAATAACGCGCAACCCTTCTTTATGCTCAGCTAATCGCTTTTCATAGCCTTCAATGGTGCGCAATTGTTCATGATATTGATCATACTCTTGTTTGAGACCAAAGAAATCATCCTCGTTAAGACTCTTCGCCGCCCCTTGAGGTAACCAATTCTGCCAAGCCGCAAGAGCTTCATCATAAATAGCTTGTAATGTATGACCTTCTTGAATCCAACGATCAAGATGTGCCGCCCCTTCTATGGATGGAATTGGGCTCGCTACAGGTGTGGCAGCTTTAACGATTGCCTCTAGCTGATGCTCTACATCAGATTTACGAGAGGACAAGATTTGTAATTCATAGTTCAGTTTAGATACATCAGAATTACCATTATGACGTTTCCATGTTGCATACCAGAACAACGCCATAGATAGGATTAACAATATAAATCCACCGATTGTATATAGAACGGACTCTAATACTAAGAGGCCCGCTAATACGAGTAATACACCAATAACGGCTGCTACACCGCTAATGCGTTGTAACCACTTTGGCAAATTACTCGGTTGTGCATCAGGGCCATAGCTATCTCGTTTTTCCGTAACTCGATCTATATCCATCAAGATAAGTTCTAATTCACGTTCAAGATGCTCTTTTTTTGCCAAATCCTCTTCACTGTAATTTGGCAAGGATGCTCCATCAAGGTTGGCTGCTGGCAAATCATCGGATGCCTCAGCAGGCTTACGATCTTGCCAATGCAATAATTGGTCTTTAGCAGTGCGCAAACGACTCGCTAAGCGCTCACCTTCAAACCAATTCACATCATCGGCCATCGGCTCATCATCACGCCATGCAGAATGCATGGATCGAGAGAATTCTAGTTGCTCCCGTACCTTGAAGATGTACGCATCCCCTTCTTCACATTCACGGCGCAATTGTTCCCATTTAGCCCCTTGTTGAATGAGGTCTTCAATATCTTGACCATAAGTGCCAAACGGACTATCAGGACTAAAGTTAGCCGGCATTAAGGCCGCTTCTTTTTCCTGCCACAGCTGCATATTGTCTCTAGCGCGTTTGATTTCCTCGTCGATGCGAAGGAACTCATCACGGCTCAAAGCAAGCTCGCTATTATACTGCTGCATGTGCATACGCGCTTCTTCGCTACGGCGATACGTATCCCACGCGCGCAATACCACATCTATGCCATCGCGGTATTCCTTCCACTCTTGCAACTGACCTTGCAATTCTGCCTCAGTCTGCTCCGTACTGTGAAAGGCCTTTTGCAATTCTACATATTGTGCTTCATGCTCGGCTAAATGACTTAACTTTTGGCGATTTTCTTTAAGCTCATCCATCAACACGTTGATGCGGCGTTTACCGTTTGAGGAAGCTACCAATAAATCAGTAGCGCCTTTTTCCACATCTTTTACGACAGAGCCTAAATGTTCCCCTCCTTCAGCGCCGAAGAAGCGAGACCGAACCTCTACCTCTTGCAATACATCAAGGCCTTGTAAATCATCAAGGGTCAATGCAAAAATGCGGTTATATGTCTTTTTATCGATACCATGCCACCAATGTTGAGCAGGCTCTTCATGAATGGCCGGATTTCCAGGACTGTAAAAGTCCAGTTGTTTACCCTTACGACCAATGTAGTAGCTTTCACCATTACGATCTACATCGAGGGCACCCGTCATAGGGCCATAAGCCTTATGCGTACCGCCGAATAAAAGGGTGCGCATCCCTTCAAGAAGAGATGTTTTCCCACTTTCATTAGGACCATACATGAGCTGAACCCCATGTTCACCGGTAGTGAAAGACCAGTCGCGATACGGGCCAAATTCATCAAATCGTATGCGTTTAATGTTCATCGTTAGCCCCCATCAATACAGTAACACCTTCAATTTCACAGCGCTTCAAGGCACGCAATAATAACTCATCACACAACAAATCGGCATATACACCTAAGCGTTTAAATTCAGGACGTTCTGCCAAAATTTGACGTGCTGTCTGTACCGCATTACCATCAACCATATCGTCATAGGCGCGCAAATAATCGCCTACCACATCGGATAACAATCTACGCTCCGCTAAATTAATACTAGGACGCGTATTACACATCACGCGGTATGGCATAACGAATATAGATTTACTCTTCTCTTCGCTTTGAGACTCTTGCAACCATAATTTACGCACACCTTCTTGTGTACATAAACGATGCAATGGTCCTGTTCCTACAAGAACAATAGAAAGCAAGATGTTCTTCTTATACTGTTTACGCAAATTCTCTTTTTTATGGCGTAAAATTTCTAAGAATTCTGCTTCAGTTTTCATGCCTGCAATATCAATTTTGATTTCTTCAAAACGGATAGCACTAGTTTCAATAAATCGAGGTTCACAATGACCATTATGAGATACAGAAACAAGATAGCACCCCTTAGGGCCTATTTCTTTGCGGTGTAACCCTTGAGGATTACCAGCATATACAACGAGAGGTTCTTCACTAAGAACTTGAGATTTATGAATATGCCCTAACGCCCAATAGTCCATGGCTGCTTCTGCTAGGTCTGTTAAACTACATGGACCAGTTACATTATGATTTTCAGAGCCCGCACTAGAGCCAACTGTACCATGCATAACAGCAAGAGAAAACTCATCACGTTCAAAGGCGCGGTACTGACGCGCATAATTTTCGCTTTCATTACCATGGCCACAACTAATACCGTAAACGCCACCAATTTCAATATTGTTAATAATCAATGGAAAACGTTGTACTTGTTCACTAGAGAATACATGCACATTATCAGGCATCTGTAATTGAGCCTTCCAGCTTTCAGCAGGGTCATGATTACCTTGCACCATATAAACTGCAATGCGATGTTCTGCCAAGCGATACATGGCACGTACAAAGCGTACTTGAGCCTCTAAATTGTGATCTTCGCTATTATAAATATCACCAGCTATCACAACAGCATGAACATGCTCATCAATAGCAGTGTCAATAATTGTATCAAAGGCTACATAGGTAGCTTCGCTCACGGCGCGATCAACGGCGCGGCTAATACCTGTAGCATATTGGAAGGGTGCCCCTAAATGCAGGTCACCACAGTGTATAAATCGAAATGGCTGCATCTATATCCACTCCTTATATTAGTACTTTTATTATAGTTATATATAGTAATTACAATACTCTATTATACTACAAAACCCTAAAGATTACTTAAAAATAACTATCAATTAA